>ENA-UOOM01003498-UOOM01003498.1-fermentation-metagenome-genome-assembly--contig:-NODE-3498-length-11328-cov-4.222567_pt1 | contig 11328 bp, 7 predicted proteins | sample MGYA00245781_ERZ724031 | MGnify/ENA primary metagenome ERZ724031 (study PRJEB28704, sample SAMN03018317) | fermentation metagenome | biome: anthropogenic terrestrial biome; feature: soil; material... | reverse complement strand
CGGTGCCTCCGGAACCGATCTTGCTCTCCAGAGCCGTGAGCTGCGAGACGTTCACGGCGTCGGAGTCCGCACTGCCCGCCGCCACGTTGATGATCTGTCGGGTGCCGGTCAGGAGGGCGTTCGCAACATCAGCAGTGATGTTCAGGCCCCATTCAGGCAAGCGCTCGGCAAGAATCAGCGCCGTTGCTTCGGCGTCCTCGAGTACCAGATTGATACGCCCAAAATTGAGATTGGTCTTGTGGTGGTCCACTACCAGATTCGGCACACGGCCCTGAAGCACTTCTCCGGTGCGTCGCTGGTCGCTGCAATCAACCACAACCAGGCAGTCCGCGCCAGCTGGAAGGTCTTTTCTCACCCGATCTGCGCCTTCAAGGTAGCTGTATTTCTCGTCTACATCGTCCTCAAGCACTGTGGTCACACGCTTGCCCGCATCCTCCAGCGCGAGTGCCAGACCTAACAAAGAACCGATGGCGTCCCCATCCGGCCGGATGTGCGAAACAATGGCTACATGCTTTGCTTTGGCAAAAAGTTCCCTGATCTTCAGGTCGATATCACTCATCGCTTTCCTCACTTGCTTCGGCATCCTCCGCCTCAGCATCTTCAGGGTCTTCTTCATCGGTCATCGCAGGGTAGATGCTGCCGTCTTCCATGGGGATATCCCCCCGGATCTGGGCCAGAAGCGTGTCAATGCGGTCAGCGCGTTCCGGCGTTGGGTCCCAAAAGAAGCGCAGTTTGGGCATCAGGCGCAAGTCGATCTCGCCGGAAATCTCATACTTCAAAAACCCGCGGGCATGGTTCAAGCCAGCCAGAACATCTTTTTCCCTGGCCTGGCCGCCTGGCGCCGAAACGTAAATGTTCGCGTAATCCAGCTCCCGGTCAACCTTCACGTCAGTGACGGTTACATCACTGAGCCGCGGATCTTCCATTTTGGTCAATAGCACCATCGCCAGCACTTCCTTAAAGCGGTCGTTGATGCGTTTCATTCTCAAGTTCGAGGGCATGAAACCTCCTGGCGTTTAGCCGCCAAATTTCTCCATGGTGAAGCATTCGATTACGTCGCCCACTTCAAAATCCTCGTAATTACGCAGGGTTATACCGCATTCCATCCCCTCGCGGACCTCGCGCACGTCATCTTTCTCACGCTTGATGTTGGTTACATCGGTGACTACCAGTTCCTTGCCGTCCCGCAGAACACGAGCCTGCGCATTCCGCCTGATCTCACCGCTGGCAACGCGGCAGCCTGCCGCTGTACCGCCTTTGGATACCTTGAAAACGGCCAGCACATTGGCCTTGCCCAAAAGCTTCTCGACCATTTCCGGTTCCAACAGACCTTTGAGCGCTTTTTCCACATCCTCGATCAGCCGGTAGATGATCTTATACAGACGGATTGAAACGCCTTCAGCCTCAGCCTGGCTGCGCGCGGTCTTCTCAACATCCACATCGAAGCCCAGAATGATGGCGTCGCTGGCTGCGGCCAACATTACATCGCTTTCGGTCACGCTGCCGGGTTCGGCATGCAGGATCTTCACGCGAATATCTTTTTCTTTCTTGCTCAGGTCTTCCAGCTCGTTCATGATGGGTTCAAGGCTGCCTTGCACGTCGGCCTTCAGGATCAGGCGCAATTCGCGTGCTTCACCGGCCTTTACCCGGCTGAAGAGCTCTTCGAGCGTAGCCCGGCGTGTACTGCGTTTAGCCTCGCGGGCCGCTTTTCGCTCGGACACGATGCTGCGTGCCTCGCGTTCGTTTGGCACCGATTGGAAGAGGTCGCCGGCTTCCGGCAGGGCGCTTAGGCCCATCACCTTAACCGGGGTACTGGGCGAGGCCTTGCTTACACGCTTGCCGCGCTGATCGAACATGGCTTTGATCTTGCCAGAGCCTTCGCCCGCGACGATCACATCGCCCACTTTCAAGGTCCCGTTTTGCACCAAGAGCGTGGCCATTGGGCCGGTGGTTTTATCCAGTTTGGCTTCCACCACGGTCCCAATTGTACGGCCCTTGGGGTTGGCTTTGATGGTCAGGTTATCAGCTACCAGGGTAATCGTTTCCAGCAGGTCGTCCAGGCCTTTGCGCATTTTGGCGCTCACGGGCACCACAAAGGTATCGCCTTCCCATTCGTCGGGCTGCAGGCCAATATCGGCCAATTGAGTTTTGACCTTATCCAGATTGGCATCCGGTCGGTCAATTTTATTCAGTGCTACAACGATGGGCACCTGGGCGGCCTTGGCGTGGTTGGCAGCCTCGCGGGTTTGGGGCTGAACGCCGTCATCCGCGGCCACCACCAGCACCACGATGTCCGCTCCCTGGGCACCGCGGGCGCGCATCGAAGAGAAGGCTGCGTGGCCTGGTGTATCCAAAAAGGTTACCAGGCGCTCTTTGTGCATCACCTGGTAGGCACCGATATGCTGGGTAATGCCGCCGGCTTCTCCGCCAGCCACATCGGTATGCCGGATGGCATCCAGAAGCGTTGTCTTTCCATGGTCCACATGCCCAAGGATGGTCACAACAGGCGGGCGGTCCACCAAATCCTTGGGGTCTTCATCTGCCAGTACCTGCCGCCACAGAGGCAGCTCGCCCAATTCCTCTACAACTTCTTCTTCCTGCTCCATTTGGGGGTCAAAACCCAGTTCGGCGGCCACAACCGAAGCCGTATCGTAGTCCACCTGCTGATTGATGCTGGCCATTACCCCATTGGCCATCAAAATCTTGATCACCTGTACGGGGCTGCTATTCAATTGGCCAGCTAAATCACGAACGGTCAGGCTGTAAGGGAGTTGAATTGTTTTCGTTTCATTGCCCATGCAATCCTCGTTTCTCCTTGAGCATGAGCAAGGCGGTCATTAAATCAGATCCGCGCCCTCATGCGATCCTTCGGTTGGGGGCTGAGCCTCGGTTTTAGCCTCGGGCTCAGCCGGCAACTGATCCATATACTTTGTTAAGTGTTCCAGGTCGCCTGCGCTCAAACTGGTGCGCAGCGCGGCCGCCAAATTGCCCTTGAGTGCCTTGGTCCAGCAAGAGCGCTGGTCATGCAAGTAAGCCCCGCGCCCGTTCAGCTTCATGCTGGGGTCCACCAGCACACCTTCCGGGCTGCGCACAATGCGGATGAGATTACGCTTGGCAAGCACCTCGCGGCATCCCACGCATGTGCGTTGGGGTACATGCTTTGGCTTAAAGCTTTTTTTTGCGGCCACCTTTAACTATCGCTGTTTTGCGACCTACCATTCATCCCAACTGTCATCGTCGCGGCCATGCCGTCTAACGATGTCAGTGTCCTTATCCGGGTCGTACTCCACAGTATAACCCTTTTTCTTCTTGGCAGCCTTCTTGCCCTTGCGTGCTCCTGCGCTGAAAGCCTGCTCTTCTTCCTCGTCCTGTTCGCGGGTATCGCTGGCCCGGCGCACGGATTCCATGCGGAAGAGTTCTTCAAAGCTCTTCTCTTCCACCGGCTCCGGTTCTTCCTCAACCACTACCTCTTCAAGTACGGCTACAGGTTCCGGCTCAGCCATCACTGGCTCAACTTCAACTGCAGGTAACTCTTCTGCCACGGTTTCAACAACAGCTTCAGGCTCGATTGTGGGCGCAGTCTTCTCAACGGGTTCCGGTGTTTCCTCAACTGCTTCCGGTTCCGGCTCTTGGATCGCCGGGAACTCATACTCGTCAATCAAGGCCTGCAGCTCTTCATGGGCCTTGGGGCCAATGCCGTTGTAGGCAAGCAATGCATCCGGATCCAGCTTTGTGGTCAGGATCAGATCGCCAAAACTTTCCAGGCCATTTTCCTGCAAAATCACCGCCAGGTGTTCGCGAAGTTCAGGCATATCCACCAGGGGCATTTCAAAAGCCCGGGCGTCGATGCTCTCGCGTACGGCCTTCACGCGGGCTGCTTCAGCATCCTCGATGGCCTTGCGGTCGGCTTCGCCGCGTTTTTCAACGCGGTCAACAAAGCGTGCCAGCGTGGCGCTATCGTCCAGGGAGAGCGCCCGCCCTTCTTCCTTCATGCCCAAAAGCGTTTGCACGCGGGCCATGTTTTCAGCTTCGTTCGCCGCCATTTCAGCCAGGCTGCTGTCTTCACGCAGTTTGACCAGGGCATGGCCCGCGGCCTCAGTAACGCTCATAATGTCAATGCGCCAGCCGGTCAGCTTGGCAGCCAGACGGGCATTCTGCCCTTCCCGGCCGATAGCCAGGCTTAATTGGTCTTCCGGCACCACCACGGTGGCAGTTTTATTGTCGCCGGCGCCATGGTTCAGATAAACGCCGCTCACTCGTGCCGGGCTGATGGCCTTGCTGATGTACACCGCGGCGTCCGGGCTCCACTCGATCACATCGATCTTCTCATCGTGCAATTCGCGCACGATAGCCTGGATGCGCACACCCCGCTGGCCCACGCAGGCGCCAACCGGGTCAATTCCCATTTGCGTGGCGCTCACGGCCACTTTGGCACGCTGGCCTGGCTCGCGGGCGATGCTGCGAATCTCAACGATGCCGTGGTAGATCTCGGGCACTTCATTTTCCAGCAGGCGGCGCAGGAAATTCCGGTGTGCCCGGCTGAGTAAGATTTGCAGGCCCTTGGGGCTATCCTTAACTTCGTAAACATAGGCACGGATGCGATCATGCACTCTGAAGCGTTCGGAAGGAATCATGTCCTTGCGCAGCATGGTGCCTTCGGCCTTGAGGTCCAGCCCAATCGTCGCCTGGCGGCTATTCACCGCCTGCACGATGCCGCTGATAATCTCACCCACCTGCTTGCCGAAGAACTCGAATTGGGAAGCTTTTTCTGCGTCGCGGATCTTCTGCTGAATGCCCTGGCGCGCGGTTTGCGCGGCGATGCGGCCGAAGTTCTCGGGGGTGCTATCCACCATCACCAGGTCGCCCAGCTCACAGTTGGGGTCCACCTTGCGGGCTTCTTCCAGCAATACTTCGGTTCGCGGGTCGAAGATATCGTCCGTTACCTCTTTTTCGGCAAAGACTTTAACGCTGCCCTTTTCAAGGTCGATCTCCACCCTTACATCCTGTGCTGTACTGGCACCCACGCTTTTGCGGTAGGCTGAAACCATGGCGGCTTCAATGGCGCCCATGATCGTCTCACGCGGGAGGCCCTTTTCTTCCAGGACTTCGTTGAAGGCTAAAGCAAATTCACTTTTCATTTCTTTCTTACTCCACCTTTTGCGGCTGTGGCTTTTCAAACAAAAAAGTGGACCTGCCGCCCACTTTTCAAATTGAAAAGTATTCGTTTATTACAGGCAGTATCTTAGCATACGGACGAGAAATATGCAAGCAACTGAATGGGTTCAACACCATGAGACCCCAGGGGGCAGTGATGGTTACTTCCAATATTAATGGCTTGAAAAAGAATGCCACTTTCCGTCTGTTCTGTATCTGCCACCAATTGGAATTCTTCACGCTGCATGAATCTACATTTCATCGCTTAAGTTATAATATGTGCAGGATATTAAACAATCCTTAATATTCTGAGTTTCGTTGCGCCAGGCGGGTTAAAGTCCAATCGTAATTTTTTCGGAACATATGCAATTGAATAAGTACATGATCTAGAAAAGGCGGGAAGAAATCATGAAAATAACTGCGCGAATTTGCATTGTGATTATTACTTTGGCAGTACTTTCTTCGGCTTGTATGCCTACACCAACGGTGGATACCAAAAGCATTGAGCTCGCTTCCACCGCGGTGATGGAGACCGCGATAGCGGTCGTAAAGCAAACAAAGGAATCCGAGGTAAGTGAAGCGGCGCCAACACCCACAACGGCGGCAACGGTTGAACCTACAGCTGTGGTACCCACCGACACACCGATCCCTACCGAAACTCCCCTTCCCACAGTCCAGCCAACAGCAACCGAAGTACCTACTCCGGCCGTTCCATGTAATAAAGCGTCCTTCGTCAAAGACGTTAGCATTCCAGACGGTCAGGAAATGAAACCCGAAGAAAGCTTTATTAAAACATGGCGGATCACGAATGCCGGAAGCTGCACCTGGACTTCAGCCTACCAGCTGGTTTATTCGAATGGGGAGAGAATGTCCGCACCGGCAAGTGTCAACATCTCCGGTAATATTCAGCCTGGCGCCTCAATGGACATCTCTGTTCAATTGATCAGCCCTAAAGCTGATGGATCCTATACCGCGTACTTCCTCCTGAAAGCTTCCGATGGGACCATTTTTGGGATGGGTAATAATAACAATCCACTCAGTGCAGTGATCAAAGTTAAGAAACCAACGGTTCGAGAACCTCTCCCAACGCCTAGGCCTGAAAAAGCCTGTGAAGTGCATGACAACACGATTGAGAATATGTCGGTGGATGGCCGCTTTGACGTGGTCGCAACTCTTAATAATACGGGGTCAAAAACCTGGTCAGCCGACTTTGTCTTATCTCCAACGGTTGGAAGGGATTATTTTGAAGACACTTTCTACGGTATTCCAGGCGCAATTAAGACTGGCCAGGGGTTTTCCTTCCGGATAGAAGGGTATGATCCAGACCTGGGGCAGCGAGGCGTCAGAATCGTTTGGGAGCTCAAGGACCCGAATGCAAATTGGGAAACTTATTGTCAATTTGAAACCCTGTACGACTAGCAGCTTCAGGTTATAGTCTTCCTTGTCCAAAGCATTTGGTTTTCGGCTGGTTGACTGCCGGAGCACAACCCATTTCTGAACCGAGCTGCCTGACAGCTCGGTTAGTTTTCTTAATCCAAGCCTCCGAGAATACTGGCTGGGGCGATGACAGCCGTTCCAAGCTACATTTACCCTTCATCCCCCTGTATAATTCTAAAAGTTGCAAGGAGGCTCTCTTGACAAAAGATAAGCTATGGTGGAAAAATGGGATCATTTACCAAATTTACCCGCGGTCCTTCCAGGATAGCAATGCCGATGGCATTGGGGACTTGCAAGGCATCATCAGTCGCTTGTCCTACCTGCAGGACCTTGGTGTGGACGCGATATGGCTCTCGCCCATTTATCCCTCCCCGAATGTGGATTTTGGCTACGATGTAGCCAACTACGAGGACATCAGCCCCCAATACGGCACCATGGCCGATTTCGACACCTTGGTGGCCGAAGCGCATAAGCGCGGGCTGCGCGTGATCCTGGACCTGGTTTACAACCACAGCTCTGACCGGCATCCCTGGTTCATCGAATCGCAGAAATCCAGAAACAACCCCTACCACGACTGGTACATCTGGCGCGACCCAGCCCCAGGCGGCAAGGCGCCGAACAACTGGCTTTCCACATTTGGCGGCAGCGCCTGGCGATACAACCCAAAACGCGGTCAATACTATTACCATATGTTCACCCCGGAACAGCCCGACCTCAACTGGCGCAACCCCGCGGTGCGCGCGGCGCTCCTGGGCAATATGCGCTTTTGGCTGGAGCGCGGCGTGGATGGGTTTCGGCTGGACGTCTTCAATAACTTCTTTAAAGATCCTGAATTCAGGGACAATCCCAGCTACAAAAACCTGGGCTTGCGGCCCTTTGATTGGCAGGACCACCGCTACGATACAGCCCAGCAGGACATGTACCCCCTGCTCAGAGAGATGCGCTCCCTGCTGGATGAATACCCCGAGCGTTACGCCGTAGGCGAGACCTTCCTCTCCGACCCGGCAATTGCCCGTACTTACATCGGGGCGGACCTTTTTCACGCTGGCTTCAACTTTAACTACACGCGTACACCCTGGAATGCCCGTGCCTTCGGCAACGCCATCCAATATTGGGATGCCCTCCATGGCGATGGCGCCTGGCCCAATTGGGTACTCAATAACCACGATGTCCCCCGCAGCGCCACCCGCTACGAGGCCGACGGTGCTGACCGCAAGCTCAAACTATTGACCACCATGCACCTCACCCTGCGGGGAACGCCATTTCTGTATTATGGCGAAGAAATCGGCATGCGCGACATCAAAGTGACCCGGGGCCAGATCCAGGACCCTGTTGGCAGGCGCTACTGGCCGTTTTACAAAGGGCGTGATGGCTGCCGCAGCCCGATGCAATGGAATGCTGAGGCCTATGCCGGCTTCAGCCCCCGCCGGACCTGGTTGAAAGTCAACCCGGATTATCCTCAGCGCAACCTGGCGGCCCAGAAAAGCAATCCCAATTCGCTGTACCACTTCTACAAAGCCCTGATCGCCCTGCGCAAGCTTCACCCGGCGCTGAATAGCGGCCAAATGCGCTTGCTGGACCAGGAAAACCCGCACCTTTTGGTTTATGAACGCGAGGCTGAGGATGAAAAACTGCTCGTGGCGCTTAACTTTTCCATTCGTCCTCAGGGCCTTACTATTCCCGAGGCCTACTCCCGGCTGCTTTTTCCAGCGGATAAACGGGAAATCGAACTCGATGCCCGAAGCCAGCTTTTGACTCTTCCGGGCTGGGAGGCCGCGATCCTCGCGGTTTAGGCATGCCCCAAACGCAGCGCGCCTGGCAGCAGATGGAAGCACCCTTCGTTCAGGGTGGGACCCAAACCGCCTCGGAGCCGCTTGCTGATCTGCCCCTTGGACGTTATTTCCCGCCCTACCTGCCCGGCCGGGCCAGTAACTGGCTAAACCGCTACAGCGCAGCCGGAACCTGGGTGCTGGACCCCTTTGGCCTGGACCCTTATTCCGCGCTGGACCTCGCCCAGGCAGGCTACCGCGTTGCCATCGCCAGCAATAACCCGATCGCGGCCTTTGTCCTGGAAACGCTTTCCACCACCCAGCCAGCCGATTGGGATGAAGCCCTGCTCCTGCTGAGCAACCTCAAAACAACCGGCGGCATACGGCTTGAGGATTACCTCGAATCCTTTTACCTGATCCCCTGCCCCAACCCGGAATGCGGCATCGGCGGCACGCACAGCCAGGCACGCGTTGAACGCATCGTCCACGATGACGAGCCCGGGGAACCCTTGCTCATCAAATACAAATGCCCGCAGTGTAAGCAAGAGGGCGAACTCGCCATCGAAGAAGGCGAGCCCAACCCCCTGCCCGCCTATCCTTCTTTGGCGCTCTACCGCGCCCGCGCGATGGAACTCGTGGTTCCGCCGCAGGACCCTTTACGCTCGCTCATCGAGGATGTGCTGAAATACTATGATCCCCGGCCCCTGGTCTTGCTGCAGGTGATGCTGAACCGCATCCAGAGCAGTGCCCACACGGACCGCCAGCGCAGCCTGATGCGCGCCATTTTCCTGCTTGCTGCCGATCGCGTGAATGTGCTTTGGGCCTACCCGCTGGGACGCAATCGCCCCCGCCAACTGATGCGCCCGCCTGCCCATGAGGAACTCAACCTTTGGCAGGCTGTACAGGATGCTGTGAAGTCCTGGAAAAGCGCGTGCCGGCCGGTCAATCTGCGCTCCTGGCCGGACCTGGTTCCCCAAACAGGGGGCATCAGCCTCTTTCGGGGACGCCTGCGTGAGTGGCAGCCGCCGCTGGATCCGCGCCAGATCAGTGCCGTGCACAGCGTTTTGCCCCGCCGTAATCAGGCCTTCTGGAACCTCAGCGCGCTTTGGGCTGGCTGGCTTTGGGGCAGCGAGGCCCTCGAGCCGATGCGCAATGCCCTGCTGCGCCAGCGGTATGACTGGACCTGGCACACCGTCGCCCTCCAGAAGGTATTGGGTAACCTGCCGCGCATGATTCTTCCCAGCACCCCCATCCTGCTCCAGATCCCTGAGGTAGAACCGCGCTTCCTGTTGGCCGGCACCTTAGGCGCGCAGGAAGGCGGGTTGCAATTGCAGGCTTACGCCCTTAGCGGCGATGACAGCACCTTGCAGACCGTTTGGCGCGTGGAAGACCCAGCCCACCTCCGGGCGCCTGCCCGGCCCCTATTCAGCACCGCGCGGGATCTTGCCCGGGAATATCTGACAGAACTTGGAGAACCTTCCAGCTACACGATGCTCTTCACCCAGGTGCTATTAGGCGCCCAAAGCCTGGACCTACTGCATGGCCAGCCCAAAAAACAACCCAATGGGACCTTGCCGGAGCTTGAAGCCGAGCTGAATGAGGTACTGGCTGATACTACCTTCTTTACCCGCTTTTATCCCAATATCACGGCCGATAGCGGCCTTTACTGGCTCAAGGACCCGCCGGCATATTACCAGCCTATGGCTGACCGGGTTGAGATCGCGTTGCGGGAAGCCTTTTATGGCCACGAGAGCCTGAGCCATGCCGAAGTGCTTGCCGCCTTACATGAGCAATCCCCCGGGCTGCAAACCCCGGATGATGCCCTGCTGGATGAATTGCTGGCCGCCTATGCCAAAGCCGATTATGAGGGCGGTTTGCGCTGGCACCTGCGCGGATCCGAAGCGGCAGCCAGCCGCAGCGCCGATCTGCGCGAAATGCGGGCCTTGCTGGAAAGTTTTGCCAATACCCTGCAATATCGTCGGGAATTAAGCGCCGAGGCGGTCACCTGGCGCGATGAGGAAGGCAACACCCTGTATACCTTTTTCCCGATCACCACCGCGATCGTCGCCCCCTTACTGCTTAAGCACGCTCATTTGCCAGGCAAGAAAGTGGTCGCCATCCCTGGCTCCAAAACCAGCCTCCTGGGGTTTAAACTTAAGCGCGACCCAAACCTGGGCAGCCTGGTTGGCCCGGACTGGCAATTCATGCGCTTCCGGCAACTGCGCGCCCTTAAGGAAAACCCCTTGCTCAGCCGCGAGCTCTTTTTATCTCAGGTCAGCAACATGTCCCCGAACGACCCAACTGAACAAATGGCCTTGTTCTAGCGGTTTGTGTTTCGGAAACGGGTGATCATATAGCCGCCTGCTTCTAAACCCCCTTGGAATTGAATACGTAGGGCCGAGCCGCTATCGCGGCTCGGTTAGATACGATTCTCACCCAATGATCGGTGTTTCGAGCGTGGGTGTCGGCTCCTCGGGGATAGGTGAAGGCACGGGGGTATCAGTTGGCAGGGGCGGAATGGTCGGCGTCGCCGTCGGCAGCGGAGTCGGCTCCAGCGTGGGTGTGGCCGTGGGGGTCGGGGTTGGAGTAGGCGTGGGCAGATCCACCGACATCGTATAAGTTTTTTCCACCCGGGTGTCAATCGTACTGCGCAAAACAACCTTGAAGGTGATCACGCTGGCATCGATCTCACGCATATCCCACTCAAACAGCTCTTGCGGGGTCTCCGCTGGGTTGGAACGGTAATCGAAGAGCAGATGCCACTCCTGGGGGTCGTTGCCTTCGCCCCATTCAATGCGGTAATCCTGAAAATTAGCCGTGGCCGTCACCGAGCCCATGATCTTAAACAGGTTCTCCCTGATTACGCCGCCGTTGTTGATGTTCACCATATTGATCACCGGCCGCGGGTCGTCGGCGCGGCAAGCCCGCTCTGGGATAAAGATCAGCTGGTCGCCAAAACCATTGCGTG
>ENA-UOOM01003497-UOOM01003497.1-fermentation-metagenome-genome-assembly--contig:-NODE-3497-length-11329-cov-9.870853_pt1 | contig 11329 bp, 6 predicted proteins | sample MGYA00245781_ERZ724031 | MGnify/ENA primary metagenome ERZ724031 (study PRJEB28704, sample SAMN03018317) | fermentation metagenome | biome: anthropogenic terrestrial biome; feature: soil; material... | reverse complement strand
AAAACAAAATCTAAGAATGAAAGAAGTGATTTTAAATTTAGTGAAAGGAATGATGCTCCTCTTACTGTGGGCATTTTCCGTATGTTTGTATGCACAGGCCGTCACCGTGAAAGGGACCGTCACGGATGCAAAAGGAGAGCCTTTGATCGGAGTATCCGTTCAAATACAAGGAACAACAGCAGGTACTGTTACCGATGCCAAAGGCAAATTTATTTTACCGAATGTACCTTCCGATGCCGTATTGGAGGTTTCGTATGTCGGAATGCTTTCTCAAACGGTCGCCCTTAACGGCAAAACAACCGTGAATATCGTGTTGCAAGAGGATACGGAAGCATTGGAAGAAGTGGTAGTGGTAGGATATGGCGTGCAAAAGAAAGCAACGATTACCGGTTCTATCGCCCAAGTATCCGGTGCTGAATTAAAGCAGTCCCCATCGGTTAATTTATCCAATTCTTTAGTAGGGCGTTTACCGGGTGTGATTGCCAACAACCGGTCGGGTGAACCGGGGAATGATTATTCCGAAATATTCATCCGGGGAAAGGGGTCGTTAGGAAATAACAATCCATTGTATGTAATAGACGGGGTTGCCAATCGGGGTGGAATTGAGCGCTTAAATCCAAGCGATATTGAATCAGTAACCGTCCTGAAAGATGCTTCTGCCGCTATTTACGGAGCCCAGGCTGCAAACGGGGTTATTTTGGTAACAACCAAAAGAGGAAATGATTCAAAACCTATCATTACCTATGAAGGGAACTTCGGACTATCGGAACATACCCGTACCCCTCAACTAATGAATGCCTATCAATATATGGTATATGATGACGAAATCAATGCTCATTTCGGAAGAACAGAGAAATATAAAGACGTGAAAAACGGTTATTTGGATGGGACTATCGATCCTTTGCAATACGCCGATACCGATTGGATGGATGTCGTTTTCAGAATGGCTCCGCAAACCCAACATTCTTTGTCAGTAAGAGGCGGAAATGACCGAATCAGGTATTATATATCGGGTGGTTATATGTATCAGGAACCGGGATTCAAAAATACCGACCTAAATTTTAAAACAGCGCAAGTTCGATCAAATTTGGATGCAAGAATAACAGAAGATTTTACGGTCTCCCTGGAATTGGCTATGCGTCAGGAGAACCGTCATAATTCGAATTATGATTCGAGCACTTTTTTCTGGGAGGCTTTTCATGCCTATCCTTTTTTACCGGCTTATTATCCCAACGGACTTCCAGGGCCTGGCCTTTCCTGGGGAAACAATTTAGGAATATTGGCTTCCGGAAAAACAGGTTATGACAAAGTAAAAGACAATTTTACGAACTTGAAAGTGGCTTTCGATTTGAAAATGCCCTGGCTTTTAGACGGATTATATATTGCCGGCTATGCCGCTTTTGACTCCCAATTTAGAGGTGAAAAAAAGCTGATGGACATGTGGGATGCCTACCGTTATAATCCTTCTACGAAAGAATATGATAATATCCGTTCCACAACGGGGGACGGAAACATTAATCTGACCCAGCGCTATGATGATAACCGTATTAATTCGCTTCACCTAAAGTTGGGCTATGAGAAAAGATTTACAGAACACAGCATAAATGCTTTTATCGCTTATGAACAAAGTAAAAGTACAGGAGATTGGTTTTCCGCTTATCGTCGTGATTTCCTTAGCAATGCCGTTGATTATTTGTTTGCGGGAAGTGATAATCAGAAAGATAATAATGGAAGCGGCAGCATTTCCGCCCGCCAGAATTTTTTCGGACGATTAACTTATGGTTTTAAGGATCGTTATCTTGCAGAGTTCACATTACGCCGAGACGGTTCGCAGAACTTTAGCAGTGATTCACGCTGGGGGTGGTTTCCCGGATTATCAGCCGGTTGGCGTATCTCCGAAGAAAGCTTCTTCAAAGATAATATCTCCCATGTCGACGAATTTAAAATAAAAGCTTCTTGGGGGAAATTAGGAAATGACCGGGTAGCCCCATTTCAATACGTAAGTACCTATGATTTAAATGACGGAGCTATGTTCGGCTTGGACCCTAAACGGGAGAAAGGCTTTACGATCGGACGGGTAGCCAACCCGGCTATAACATGGGAAAAGGTGAATACCAAGAATATCGGGTTCGAATCCATTTCCTTCAACCAAACATTAAGCTTCGATTTCCAATATTTCTATTCTATGCGAACGGATATCCTTACCCCTAAACAAGCTTCCGTTCCTGATTATACAGGACTTACTTTGCCGGACCAAAATATCGGGGAAATATCCAACAGGGGAATTGAAGCCAGCTTGTCTTATAAAAACAAAATAAGAGATTTGGGTTATTATATAGGAGGTAATTTTACCTACGCTCATAATAATATCCATTTCTTTGACGAAGCGGCGAATGTACCGGAATGGCAACGCCGGACAGGACATTCCATCGACTCCTGGCTAGTATATAAGACGGATGGGATTTACCAAACAAAGGAAGAGGTCGAATCTTCACCCCATTTATTAAATACACAGCCCGGAGATATAAAATATATAGATATAGATGACGACGGCTCTATTACAAGCAACGACCGGGTTAGAATCTATGAAAGCGCCATACCGGAAATCGTATACGGCATCAATATGGGTGCTATGTGGAAAGGATTCGAATTGAATATATTATGGACGGGGCAGGCAAGAGCTAAACAAATGATTCGCCCCGGAAGCTATAATAGGGATATTACCTACTTTAACAATAGATGGATATCTGCGGAAGAAACGCCTGACGCACGTTATCCCAGAGCATTTGAACGGGATGACAGTTTTAACAGCCGGGATTCGGATTTTTGGTTAAAGGATGCTTCCTTCCTGCGCTTAAAAAATATAGAATTAGCGTACAATATTCCTTCCTCTTTCCTTGAGAAAATAAAAATATCCAGTCTCCGCCTTTATTTGAGCGGCTTTAACCTATTTTCAATTGATAAGATAAAGATCCAGGATCCCGAAGGAACTCAAGCGGGCGGGATGTATTATCCCCAACAACGTGTGTATAATATGGGTGTAAGTATTAGTTTCTGATAAAAAATAAATATACAGATGAATAACAATAGACTAAATTTAGCAATTCTGCTCTTGGCAAGTTGCCTAAGCGCGTGCTCCGACTTTTTAGATGTAAAGCCTTTGGATTCTTTTACGGGAGAAGCTGTCTTTTCCGATGTAAAGCTGACGGAGGCTTACGTGAATAAACGGTATACCGAAATACGGGATGGATTCAACTATGGACTACGGTATATTTGTGATGAGGCATACCACAATTTCAATTCGGGCAGCCCGTATCTTTATAACCGAGGGGAGGTAACGCCTGACCAAACAGGAGATTTTGGCACGTGGAAACTTTATTTTACTGCCATAAAAAACTGCAACATCTATTTTGAAAATATCGATAAATTAAAGACCGATCCAAAAATAATCGATCGGATGACCGGAGAAATCACGTTTCTGAGAGCCTTCTTTTATGCCGACCTGATATCCCGTTATGGGGGTGTACCTATTCTCACAAAAACTTTCGGATTGGATGACGATATGATGGTTAAGAGAGATTCTTATGAAGCATGTGTCTCTTTTATTGTGGGAGAGCTTGATAAAGCAGCCGATTTATTACCTTTGTCATACGATGAAGAAAATTACGGACGCGCGACAAAAGGGGCAGCATTAGCTTTGAAGTCAAGGGTATTGCTTTACGCTGCGAGTCCTTATTGGAATCCTTCCGGCGATAAAGCAAAATGGCAAGCGGCGGCGGATGCCGCAAAAGCGGTGTTCGATTTAAAAGATGGCGATGGGCCGGTTTATCAACTGGATCCGGACTATAAAGGACTGTTTGTAACGAATAAGAGTAAGGAAATTATTTTTATGAAACAATTTAATTCGGAATACGGTCATTCTTTTGATTGGACTGATTCACCAAATGGTTTTACAGGTTGGTCGAGAACCTGTGTTCTGCAAGACATGGTGGATGCTTATGAAATGGCAGACGGCTCTATGCCGACAGAGGATCAATATGCAAAGGGTACGCCTTGGCTAAATCGGGAGCCTCGTTTCTATGCGTCGATTGTTTGTGACGGACAACAATTTCGCGGACGGGAAATTGAATTCTTTATTTCTTCTACAGGTAATAAGGCTGAATGCGGTATGGATAGTGAATACGGAATTGATGATTGGAATGCCTCCAAAACACATTATACCATCCGCAAATTTATGAATGAAAATTTGCGAGACGCCTGGAATGACAAGGGAACCCAGCCCTGGATATATTCTCGCTTAGGGGAAATTTATTTGAATTATGCAGAGGCGATGTTTCATTTGGGTGACGAATCTGCTGCACGGGTCTACATCAATAAAATCAGGGAACGTGCCAGAGGAGGACAACCGAATGTTTTGCCCGATATAACAAGCTCTGGCGAAGAATTATTGCAGAAAATACAACACGAACGAAGAGTGGAACTGGCATTTGAAGATCATCGATTTTTTGATGTACGTCGATGGAAAATAGCAATGGAAACGGAAAATAAGCCTGCCCGCAAAATCACCATCATTCGTGATGATCAGACAAAAGTCAAAACGTATAAAATAGAGATCCTGCAAGAACGCAAGTTTCTTCCCCAGCATTATTTATTACCTATTCCCAGAAGCGAAATTCTACGCAATTCACTACTGGAACAAAACCCCGGCTATAAATAATCTTGTCTTAATCACTTATAAAATAGAATATGGTGAATATAAAAACAGAGTATATCGTTTTTTGCTTTTTCTTCCTTCTATTGGGAGCTGGGATTAGAGGCAATGCCGGAAATCGGTGGTCTATCGATGCCGACGGAGGAATCTCATGGATTATTGACAACCGCAGTCCTCATTCGGATCATATCGAAATGAGCGGATTAAAAATTTCCTCCGTGCTGAGATACGGGGTGGATGAAAATGGCTCTTTTCATCTTAACCGTAGCCTTGTCTGGCCTACCTTACGTACCATCCCTAATAACACGCATGCAAGCCTGACACGGCGTTTCGGATGGAATGTGATCGATATGATTTCGGTGAACGGCCTTTCCCTTTCGAATGAAAAAGTAAAAAGAATTTCCCTGCGCGGCATGATGACCACACAGAGTGAATTTGAATTATCCGGAAAAGGGAAACTCGAATTGACTCGTATCCTGTTCCCATCGGTCTCGAACCCTCTATTTTGCGAGAAATATATACTTAAAAACAAGGGAGAATCGATTGTTTCAATAGAAATTCCGACTGTCCGTTCTGTCATGCTGACAGCCGCTAAAGAAGGAGTCGAAGGCAGTTACAAGCTGGTTTCGACCCTCAGCGGCCAAACAGCCCGCCAACTGAAACCCGGAGAGGATCTTTCTTTCAGTGCGACTTTTGCCGGATACAAGGACAAAGAAAGCGAAAGGAATGTGGATATTGATCAAGAGTTACAAGCTCGTCGGGATTTGATAACTAATTTTTGGAGCAATCTTATTTTGGAAACCCCCGATTCAGTAGTGAATACCATGTTTGCTTTTGCTAAAATTCGCGGAGCGGAAAGTATTTATGATACTAAAGGGGGACTGCTTCACGGGCCGGGAGGAGAATCGTATTATGCCGCTATTTGGGCAAATGACCAAGCGGAATATATGAATCCTTTTTTTCCGTTCTTGGGATATCCGGAGGGTAATCAATCGGCCCTGAATGCCTATAGACACTTTGCCCGTTATATGAATCCCGAATATAGCAAACTTCCGAGTTCTATCATTGCAGAGGGAACCGACACCTGGACCGGTGCCGGAGACCGGGGAGACGCCGCAATGATCGCTTATGGCGCTGCACGGTATGCTTTGGCCCGAGGCGATAAAGCGGAAGCGGAAGAATTATGGGAACTGATCGAGTGGTGCCTGGAATATTGTAAAAGAAAACTCAATAAAGAAGGCGTTGTAACTTCCGATTCGGACGAATTGGAAAATCGTTTCCCCTCGGGTGAGGCGAACTTATGCACTTCTTCTCTTTACTATGACGCTCTTTGTTCGGCGGCCTTCTTAGGAAAAGAACTGGGAAAACCTTCTTCACAGATTGCACATTATAACGAAGAAGCCGCTCTTCTTCGCCAAAACATAGATCACTATTTTGGCGGCCAGGTAGAAGGATTCAATACCTATCGATACTATAAGGGAAACGACGTATTGCGTTCCTGGATATGCATTCCCTTAACCGTCGGTATTTATGATCGAAAAGACGCAACCGTCGAGGCCTTGTTTTCTCCTCATTTATGGACTGAAAACGGACTGCTGACACAAGCCGGAAGCAAAACCTTCTGGGATCGCTCCACTCTTTATGCATTAAGAGGCGTATATGCCTGCGGCGAAACGGAAAAAGCGACCGGTTACCTGAAACACTATTCCACACAACGTTTATTGGGAGAGCACGTTCCTTATCCCATCGAAGCATGGCCGGAAGGTAATCAGCGACATTTATCTGCGGAAAGCGGATTATATTGCCGGATTATAACAGAAGGCTTATTTGGAATCCGCCCAACGGGCTTAAAATCATTTAAAATAACACCTCGTTTACCGAAAGATTGGGATTATATGAATCTTCGTGAGGTGAAAGCGTTCGATCGCTCCTTCGATATTGAGATTACCCGCATAGATGAAAAGATAAAAGTTAAAGTCAAAGCTAATAATAAAACAATTCTCACCCGCAAAATGAAAGATAATCAAACAATCTTAGTTCATCTGGATTGATAAACAAGAAACTGAGAGGGTGCGGCAATGCTATTTTGTCGCACCCTCATGCTTTTATCCGTGAAACGGCTTAGAGGCGTTAGACGGTGGGTATTCTCATCCGGTAGAACGATCGCCATACGAAACAAAGCCCCAGAATCAAAAACGGAATGGCAATATAAAGCGATATATCCGTTGTTTCGACATATTTCATCTGGATGGACATTTCCGTTGCCAGCAATCCGAAAAGGGTGGAAAACTTGATGATCGGATTCAACGATACCGATGTCGTGTCCTTGAACGGATCGCCCACCGTATCGCCGACAATCGACGCTTCGTGTAGCGGCGTATTCTTTTCCTTCAAATCCACTTCCACCACCTTCTTGGCATTGTCCCAACTGCCGCCTGCATTGGCCATGTAAATGGCCTGGAATAATCCGAACACGGCGATGGAAATCAAATACGCCACAAAGAAATTGGGATCGCCGAAAGCGAAAGCCAGCGTGAGCGATATAAGCGCTATAAAAATGTTCCACATTCCTTTTTGCGCATATTGCGTACAAATTTTAACGACTGAGATAGAATCGTCCATGTCGGCCTCTTTCTTTGCAAAGTTGAATGTCCGCCTAATAAATTCCACCGCCCGGTAAGCCCCGGTAGTGACGGCTTGCATGGAAGCTCCGCTGAACCAGAAGACCACGGCTCCGCCGCAAATCAATCCCAGAATCACCGGCGCGTCGGTCAGCGAAATGTGTAACGCTCCTACCTTTTCGAGCAAGAGGATAATGGAGAAAATCATCGTTGTAGCGCCCGTAACCGCCGTCCCGATCAACACCGGCTTGGCCGTCGCCTTAAAGGTATTCCCCGCCGAGTCGTTGGATTCCAGATAATATTTGGCTCTTTCGAAATCGGGCTTGAAACCGAACTCTTTTTCGATCGACTCGTGCACGCCCTCGATCCCTTCGATTTGCGATAATTCGAAAATCGATTGGGCATTGTCGGCCACGGGACCATAGCTATCCACGGCAATCGTCACCGGCCCCATACAGAGCATTCCGAAAGCTACCAGTCCGAATGCGAAGATGCCGGCATGCGGTCCGATCACCGCATCGAGCCCCATCATCGAGGTAAAATAAGCAACCAACATCAGCGCCGCAATCAACAAGCCTGTCCAGAATGCACTGAAATTACCCGCGACGATACCCGAAAGGATATTGAGCGAGGGGCCTCCTTCGCGCGAAGCGGTCACGATTTCCTTTACATGTCCCGATCGGGAACTCGTGAATATTTTGGTAAATTCAGGAATCAACACAGCCGCGAGCGTGCCGCAACTGATGATGATGGCCAGTTTCCACCACAATGTCGGATCGGCCATATCGCCCAACAACAGATGACTCATAAAGAAAGCCGACGAAATGCAGAGCGTGGCGGCGATCCAGATAAGATGTGTCAGAGGCGCCTCGAAATTAAACTTCTCGCGGTTACCGTAGAGTTTTTTGGAAATCGCCTGATTGATAAAGAACGAACAACCCGAGAGGAAATCCATCAAAAAGCGCATTCCGAAAATCCAGACGATCAGTTTGGCTTGGATGGCCGGGTCGGCCACGGCAAGGGTGATAAAGGTGATCAGCGCCACACCCGTCACGCCGTATGTTTCGAAGCCGTCGGCCGTGGGGCCTACGCTGTCGCCCGCGTTATCGCCCGTACAGTCGGCTATCACGCCAGGGTTGCGCGGGTCATCTTCCTTGACTTTAAAAATAACCTTCATCAGGTCGGAACCGATGTCGGCTATCTTGGTAAAGATCCCGCCGGCTATCCGCAGAGCGCTCGCGCCCAACGATTCTCCGATAGCAAAGCCGAGAAAACAGATGCCCACAATCTCACGCGGCACAAACAGCAGGATCGTTACCATCATCACCAGTTCCAGGGATATCAGGAAAAGTCCCACGCTCATACCGGCCCGTAGCGGAATGTTGACCACATCCAGCGGCCGCCCGCTCAACGAGGCGAAAGCCGTACGCGCATTCGCATAGGTGTTTACCCGGATGCCGTACCATGCCACGGAATAAGAACCCAGCATGCCCACAACCGAAAACAGCAGCACCTGCGCGACCACCGGAACGGTTTGCCCCGCCAGGGCGAAAAAGTAAACGCATAAGATAGCCGCAATCAACGCAAAAAGCATCAATAAGAATTTGCCTTGCTGCAACAGATAGGTGCGACAAGTAGCATAAATGGTTTTCGCCACCGTCAACATCGATTGGTGAGCAGGGAGCTTCTTCACTTGGCGAAACAGCAAAAGGCTGAATCCCAGCGTGCCTAAAATCACCAATGCTCCGTAGAACAGAAAATTCCACGAACTTACCGTTCTCCCCCAGATATGGAAAACGCCTTCGTGCAAATCAGGAATGGCCAGATCCAGTTCACTGGCCGACAAACTCATACTCGAAATCAAGAACAAGCTTGTTAACAATAGAATATTTTTACCTTTGTCCATTGAATTAGATTATTTTGAAAAGATGAAAATTTGAAAAAAACTTTTCAAAACTATGGAATTAAGTGGACGAAACAGGCTAAAAAAGTTTATTTTATTACTCAAAAAGCGCAGAATAGCGTTAAAAAAGCATATAAGATAGAAATTTCTTTCGACAGGCTGCTTATTCGATATTCTTGCGTACCCGCATCAGGAACTCTTTCATCTTCTCGCTATCCTTTTGCTCGATAATGACGAGCAGTTCTTTCAACTTTTCGCGGATGCGTTTCACCTGATCGGGAGTGTAGGGGTTGAAAAGTATTTCGGTTAATAAAAAATCGTCTTCCGAAAGGAGCCCCTGGGCAATGCCCATGTGACGTTTGAAGGTGGTTCCGGGCGCGTTCTGATGCTTCATCACCGAGGCGAACACCAATGTCGAGGCAAACGGGATGGAAAGCGAATAGGCAATCGTCTCATCATGCTCCTCAAATGTATATTCAAAAACATTTAAGCGCAGGTGATGGTAGAGGTCGCGGAAAAACACTTTCCCCAAATGCATCGATTCGGAAATGATGATGGCGCTTTGGGTGCTCAGATCGCTAAGGCTGGCAAAGGTCGGCCCGAACATAGGGTGCGTGGAGACAAACGGCCTTCCGGAACTTTCGTAAAACTCTTTGAGACCGGTTTTTACCGAAGCGATATCGCTCAGGATGCACTGCATCGGCAGGTAAGGCAACACGCGTTGAAAGGCCTCGATGGTAAACTTGAGCGTCGCGGCATTAATCACAAGTTCAGGTGAAAACTCCTTTATTTCTTGCGGATCCGTCATACGCTGCGTGTTGTAAATAAACCGCAAACGCTTGGGCTCGCTATCGAAAACCGCGACATCATGGTCGAAACTCAACACGTCGGCAAAGAACGACCCCATCTTGCCGGCTCCTAAAATCAATATTCTCATTTGTTCGCTATCCGTAATCAGCTTGTCAGCCTTCAATCTATTTCAATCTTCTTTCAATCTATATCAATCTTTTTTCCGCTCCATCACCACCATCTGTTGGCGAACCGACTCGGCATGAATGGCTTCCAGCACTTGCTTTATAAACTCTCCGTTCATATCCATTTTTTCGCCCTGCTCGGCGCGGTCGGTCAGGATTTCGTCGTAGCGCTGCGTTTGCAAAATAGGCATATCGTGCTCGAGTTTGTAATGACCGATTTCACGAGCGACCCGCATACGCTTACAAAGCAGTTGCAGGAGTTCATTGTCGAGTTGGTCGATCTGATCACGCAACACCGAAAGATCTTCGGTTGTCTGCGTGCGGTCGCGAATGACGAGCGAGCTCAATATCTCTTTCAGCGAAGCAGGCGTAACCTGCTGGTCTTTATCGCTCCAAGCCTCGTCGGGCGAACAGTGCGACTCGATGATGAGGCCCGAATACTTCAAATCCATGGCTTGTTGGCTGAGGGTCTGTATCAATTGCCGTTTACCGCCGATATGGCTGGGATCGCAAAAGACGGGAAGATCGGGATAACGCCTTTTCAGTTCGATCGGAATGTGCCATTGGGGCAAGTTGCGGTATATCGTCTTGTCGGACGTGCTGAATCCTCTATGGATAACGCCCAGCCGGCAGATACCCACGTTATACAACCGTTCGATCGCCCCGATCCATAACTCCAAGTCGGGATTGACCGGATTTTTAATGAGCACGGGGATGTCGACGCCGCGCAACGTGTCGGCTATTTCCTGAACGGCAAACGGATTGGCCACCGTACGCGCCCCGAGCCACATCATGTCGACGCCATATTTCAGCGCTTCGTACACATGCTTTTCGGTAGCAACTTCCGTCGCCACATACATGCCGGTTTCTTCTTTCACTTTTTTGAGCCATTTCAGCGCCGGGCTTCCCACGCCTTCAAAGCCTCCTGGCTTGGTGCGGGGCTTCCATACGCCGGCGCGGAAAATTTTAATTCCATTCCGAGCCAGTTCACGTGCAGTGGCCATCACTTGATCTTCGGTTTCGGCACTGCAAGGGCCCGCTATCACCAGCGGCCTTTTATCGTCGATACCAGGTAATAAAATCGATTCGAATTTCATATTTGTAAATTTTTATTGTCTCC
>ENA-UOOM01003495-UOOM01003495.1-fermentation-metagenome-genome-assembly--contig:-NODE-3495-length-11334-cov-5.111003_pt1 | contig 11334 bp, 12 predicted proteins | sample MGYA00245781_ERZ724031 | MGnify/ENA primary metagenome ERZ724031 (study PRJEB28704, sample SAMN03018317) | fermentation metagenome | biome: anthropogenic terrestrial biome; feature: soil; material... | reverse complement strand
ATGCTGCTGCGAAAGGTGCCTGTTGAGCTGGCTCGAGAAAGGCTGAATGAACAATTTTCTGATTATATCATTTCATGGTGAGAAGATAATGTCAGATTTAACACTACGGGTGAGAAGGGGAGGAGAAAGATATGGACGCAATTGAAGCTTATTTTGACAATCTGAAGGAAATATTCGAGAAGGTAATGGAGACTCAAACCCAAGCTTTACATAAAGGAGCGCAGATGTTAAGCGATGCTGCACTCAAGGGACATAATCTCTTTGCCTTTGGGTGCAGTCATGCTGGTTTGTTGGCATTGGAGTTATATTATCGCACGGGAGGTATGGCGCTGATAAACCCAATAAAAGCACCCGGTCTTGGACTTGACGTGGATCCAGCCACTATGACCAGCCAGATCGAGCGTTTGTCTGACTATGGCAGAATAATTATAGACAACCAGCCCATAGGTGCCGGAGATGTACTGATAATCCACTCGGTATCCGGACGCAATACAGTAACTGTTGATGTGGCGCTGCGTGCAAAGGAGATCGGTGTTAAGGTAATCGCCTTGACCAGCCTTGCAACAGCCGAGCAAGTAAAATCACGGCATCCAAGCGGTAAAAGTTTGCACCAGCTTGCTGACATTGTCCTGGATAATTGCGGCTGCCTTGGTGATGCTTCACTGGATATCCCGGGAGTTCCGGAAAAAGCAGCGCCTACCTCAACAGCTGTCGGGGCAGCAATACTTAATGCCATGATGGCGCAGGCAGTTGCATTGATGACGGAATCCGGAGCCGTACCACCGGTGTTTGTATCAGCCAACCTTGACCAGGGGGACGCACACAATAAAGCGATGCTGGCAAAGTACAAGGATCATATTTTTTATATGGGACACGACAATTAATGAATAAAACGGAGGGAAACAGTATGTTACTGGACCAATATTGGCAAAGGATCAATGAACTATACGACCAGGTGAAATCCACACAGCGTGAAAACATTATCAAAGCGGGGAACTTAATCGCTGAGGCAGTTGATCAGGGTGCATGTGTACATATTCATGACTCAGGGCATATAATCGACTCTGAATTAATTTACCGAGGAGGTGGGCTGATTCTATACAAGCCTTTCAAATATAACCTTGATGTTACTAATCCAGTTCGCAAACGTGACCGCTCCGATATGGATACCTCTATGGAAGGATTGGCAGCCTATGCACTCAAAGCTTCCGGAGCCAGACCGGGAGATGTCTTTATTCTAGGCTCGGTGTCCGGCAGAACCTTCAGAGTGGTAGACTTGGCATATGAAGCAAAAAAATTAGGTATGAAAATCATTGTTGTAACATCCATGTCCTATGCAACATCAGTTGACAGCCCTCACTCCAGTGGTCAAAAACTTTATGAAATGGCTGATATAGTTATTGACAACTGTGCTCCTGCTGCAGAAGCGATGATGGAGGTAGAAGGTCTGGAAGCCCGTCTATGTGCTGCTTCCGGTCTATCCGCAGCGTTTATACTTTGGAGCATAACCACAGTGGTGGTGGAAGAATTGATGAAACGCGGCAAGACGCCCGGTGTCCTAAAGAGCGCCAACTTCCCCGGCGGAAATGATTATAACAAAAACTATATTGAAACACGCTATGAAAAGGAAGGACTGTAGTTTGTGTAACTACAGTTCTTCGCCCAATAGTCCGTTTAATTGTTCTACTGCTTTCGCTTTGTAGCGTTGGGCTGTTTTATAGCTTATGCCCATTTTCCTGGCTGTGTCCTTCAGGGTGAGCTTCTGATAGCAGTAAAGTTTGATTACTTCCCTGTGCTTGGCTTCCAATTCATTCAGCGCATCTTCAATAATTGATGACTGTTCCCCTTTAAGCAGATCCTCCTGAGGATTTGCGCTATCGTCTATTACAAGTTCCAATGGATTATGACCTTCCTTGTCAACTGCAGCGATGTGGGAGCCATGTGTACGCTCACTGCGGCATATGTTGTGGATATCAAATTTCAATTTGGTTTTGATGTAAGCCAGGAAGGGGATTCCCCTCTGCTCATTATAATCACGTACCCCTTCCAGGATAGAAAGGGATGCCTCTTGAAGAAGGTCTTCCCAACTTGGCACATTGCCAAAGAAATTACGCTTTATACATGCGTAAATGAGCGGCTTCAAACGAGAAAGCAATTCTTCTGATGCCTCCGGACTGCCGGTCTTGGCTTGACGAACAAGATCATTGATTTTACTCCGCGCCTCCAACTTTGTCTTCTCTTTTTCTGACATATTTACTGCCTCCTTCTAATATTTTTTGGCAGACAGCAAATCAGAATCAAGCATGGAACAATAAAAAAGGAAATAAAAAAAACAGCATAATGATATATGCTGTTTCCTGAAAAAACTTATTTCCTATAACTATGAGTTCATCTGCTTGGATTTTGACAAGATGCTTGCCACAATATCAGTATAGAATGGCAGTACTGCTGAATCCATTCCACTTTCATGCCAATATGCTTTCTTTCATTTCCCTGTGGATTCTTACTCCATCATCTCATTCCTATTAATTAATTACCACCATTAATTAATTCCACTTTCAAACGAATTATAATTATCTGCTTCGTTTTCTTTATTCTTGGATGAGGAAGATTGCATTTCCTGAAAGAGTGATTGCATATATCCCCATAAAATACCGCCTAATATATCTATGGCTTTTTTGCGATAGCGATAATAGGTAGAGCTGGACATCAGCAGTTTATCTTGAATTTCATCTTGATGTAGGGGTTCTTTTTCGATGTAGGTTGTATATAATATTTCAAAATACCTTTCCCCGTTTGTCGGGTAGCTCTTCAGCTTTAGCATTGCCTTGTCAATGACATCAACAATCAGCTTCGATTCCTGAAGGCTGAACAGCCTTTCTTCTACAGCTGTTCGACTGTGCTTGTTATCATATTCGTCAAGCTCCATGGAAAGAAGGCGGAAGATATTCGATAAATGACGCCCGCCCATATAATAGACGGTATTTTCCACATTCTCAAAGCTTTCTTCCGATCGCCAGATAAGGTTGCGATAGTTCTCCAGAAGCAATTCCGTATTGTGATACACCCTTGTAGGGCTCAATGTCTTGTTTTTCATTTCATTCACCTCGTTATCATTAGTTTTAATTGATTCTGTAAAATTTTCTGCAAAATTTTACTTGCATTTCCAGAGCAGCTTCGATATAATAAACAAGAACAGGTGTTCGGGTATTTAGATTATAGCAAAGGGTTTTCCATTTGTCAAACGTTTTTAGAAAATTTATTAAATAATTTCCAAACGGAAAATTCAACAGACAGATTCCGCATTGCATAATTCATGTAGAAGGAGAAGGGTGGCGGCTTAGATGCAGTTTGGTGAACAGCTTAATATGCTGCGAAGAATAAAAGGAATTACCCAAAAAGAACTGGCAGACCTGTCAGGGTTCAGCAACGGAGAAATATCCAAAATAGAATCAGGTGATCGAAAAAAACCATCACCAGCCTTACTTAAGGCAATAGCACCTCACTTGGATATCTCTTATGAGGCTTTAATGAAGGAAGCAGGCTACCTTGAGGAAATGGTAAATCACAAGGGTTATACAGAGCACATATTCATGGATGAAGAAGGGAAGCTGGCTGATATAGTAAAAAAGGCAAAGGAGATGCAGGAGAGCGACGGCGATTGGGCTAATATTGCCTACCGGGTCTCACGGGAGCTTTCCCGGGAAGATATGGATGCCATTAAAGCCATTGCCAACTCCCTTCTGAGAAAATCAAGTGAAAAAACATGACAGCCATAAGCTATAATATGAAGAAAGCTCCTATGCCCATTCACAGATCCGAATTTATTGACTTGCGTTTAAGGCAATTTATCGATGAGAATCGAATTTACAAATGGCCTTTGGATTGTGTGGTTTTATTGCGTCAAATCAAAGAGTCAGGCAGATATGGAATTCAGAAGATAGCTGTTCTCAATGATCTGTCTGAAGGAGTGGATGCAGTCACTCAATATCAATCAGGAACCAGACAGTATTCCATTTGGTTCAACCGGAAAAAGCTCCGTTATCCCTTTCAAAAATCCTTCGATCGACGTCTTAACTTTACAGCTGCCCATGAAATTGGTCATATTGTATTGGAGCATCTGTTGCTTTCCAAGGATTCCAAGACAGACACCGAAACCCACATAGAGGATTTGGAAGCCGATGAGTTCGCTGCACGACTTCTTATGCCCCGGGAATTGGTCTGTTCCTTCAACTATTATTCACTTGAGACAGTGGCATCCTGGCTGAACGTTTCAAACAGCGCTTTGACAACCAGGCTGCATTGTTTGAACAGAGCCGACCTCATTTTGTCGCGCAAGATAAAAAGCTGCACACAATGCGGTAATATCCGTTTTTCTTCTTTTGCATCCCATTGCGGCGTTTGCAGCCGGGTTCTTCGTAAAGGAGAGCTTGGAGTTCGCCGTATATATTACCCGGATGAGATAGCTATGGATTCTTGTAAACGTTCACTTGTCTGTCCAAATTGTCATAATACATTAAACAGCATTAAAGGAAAAAACTGCTCCTTCTGTCAAACAAGCATATTTAATCTATGCAGCAATGGCTGTGCTTGTTCCTATGCCAACCTCGCTTATGCCCGTTTCTGTGAAATATGCGGCAAGCCAACATGCTATCAACAAGACGGCTTCTTTTCGAACTGGCAAAGTTTGTATGAAAGTTATTGTATTGCAAAATCCACCCTTCGATAGTATGATTGTATAGGAAACTGTAATATTTTTCTTAATAAGTTTGTTTTTCTAGCAAACTTATTTGTTGAAACCCGGTTAGGGAGCATGTTTAATGGTAATCAACCGTGGACATCAAAAAAAGGTGTCCTTTTTTCATTTCCTGTTGAATTCTATTTAGTGTAAGGCAAAACGGATATCCAGCCTTGACAGTTCAACAGGAAGGAGGTGCAATCCATGGCATTGGAAAACAGACCTTACAGCACCAGGGTTCAAATTCAGTTTGACCTTGGTACTGACGAAAATGAGAAGAAGCTTACTGCTTCCAAGTCTCTCAGCAATATCAAAACGAACAGCTCTGACCAGGACATTTATGATGTGGCAATCGGATTAGCTGATTTGCAGACTTACCCGGTTAATTACGTCCGTAAGGTATCCCAGGCTGATTTAGTAGATGTAGTATAAACCTACGCGGAATTTGACCCAAACAGGGAGAAGGAGGTGAGAATAGAATGGAGACTATGTTGGAAATGATCTTCCTAACCGGTGCAGGAAGGACTTATAAACTGACCTTGAACAACCCCAAAGAGGACTTGACGCCATCCGAAGTCCAGGATGCCATGAATTTGGTAATCAGCAAGAATCTCTTTGACGTAACAGGCGGGGTAGCTGAAATCGACAAGGCTCAGGTCATAACAACCCAGACAGAACCTATTGTATTCGTTTAGCATAAATAAAGGGGGGCAAATTCCGCTCCCCTGTTTTCACTGTAGAGTTTGACAGATAAAGTAAATTGATTTCGGAAGGAGGGAGAAGGATTGGAACCAATATTGGGAATGATTGCTGATATAGGATTCCCCATTGTTATTTCAGTTTATCTGTTGGTACGAATCGAAAAAAAGATGGAATCCCTTACGGTATCCATCCAATCATTAACCAATGCCATCAATAAAATGAAATAACTCCATTAATATGACGTCAACTATTGAATTTGGTTGACGTCATTTTTAATTATTTTCACTCTACACTTGCGGCGATATCATCCAGAACCAGGGTTTTCAGTCGATCCACCAGCATGAAGGCCACCTGGTTTATGCTTTGTGATCCGGCAACCAGCACCAAGTCCCCAGGTTGTACCCTTTCAACCAAAAAATTGGCAATATCCTCGAAGCTGCTGATGCATGTGGAAGCTGTTCCGTATCTTTCTTTTACTGCTTCTGCCAGCATTTCGCTTGATACACCCCAGGCATTGGCTTCACGGTCCGAATAAATGTCATTCATTATTAAAAAGTCGCATATTCCCAAGGCTTCTGCAAATTCATCAAAGAAGTAATATACCCTGGAATAGGTGTGAGGCTGAAATACAACCCACAGCTTGCGGTGCTCGTAATTTCGGCAAGCTTCAATTGTTATCTTCACTTCTGTTGGGTGATGGGCGTAATCTTCAAAAACTCTAACTCCGTTTACATAACCTCGTTGTTCAAAACGGCGTTTTGCTCCGCGAAAACACATGAAGCCTTGCTGCATGCTGTCCTTTGAAATGCCGATATAATCACCGCATATAATAGATGCAAGGGCGTTTTGTATATTGTGAAGTCCTGGAATAATCAGCTTGAAATGCCCATAGAACTTTCCATGTTTATAGATATCGAAGCTGGGTAAGCCCATCGAATTATATTGTATATTGATTACTCGGAAATCGTTACCCGGGTTGAACCCAAAGGTGATCACCTGACATTTGCACCTATCTTTTATAAAAGACAGTTCTTTATCGTCACCGTTTAGAATTAATAAACCATCTTCAGGCACAATTTGAGCAAATTTTAAAAAAGAAGCGCGGATCTGCTCAATTCCTCCTGTGAAATAATCCAGATGGTCTTCTTCAACATTTAGAATGATTGCTATTCGATGTCTGGAGTATAGAAAGCTGTCGACAAACTCACAGGCTTCCGTAACAAAATAATCACTGCTGCCTACTCTGAAATTGCTGTCAATTTCGGGGATGGTGCCACCAACGCTGATGGTCGGATCAAGATGGGCGTGAAGCAGCATCATGGAAATCATGGACGAAGTTGTGGTTTTTCCATGGGTGCCTGATACAGCTATAGTGTTGGGATAAATTGTTGTCAGGTAACCCAGGAACTCTTTTCGCTGCATGATAGGCAGTCCCCGTCTAGCTGCTTCTACCATTTCAGGATTATTGTTGTTTATGGCTGCAGTATATACAACAAGGTCACAGTCGCTGGGTATATTTTCACCGCTATGCCCAATAGATATATGATGACCTCCTTTTTCGAACTCTTCGGTATAAGCACAGGGACGCATGTCAGAGCCGGAAATTTGAAAGCCCTTATTGAGCGCAATATGCGCTAATCCACTCATGCTTGTACCACCAATGCCGATAAAATGAATTTTTTTAATCTTGTTTTGATCAATTTTTTTCATTATTTTAAACCCCATTCCATTGAACAGAATAAACATATATACAATGAGATCAATCTATTGCCTTATTTTCCAATTATTTTTCCGAGAATTCGTTTCATAAAAGATTTTTTATCAGCACTTGTCGATGTCGGGGTATGCTGTTGAACAGCTGGTGCAGTTTTAGCTTTCTGAGTGTGCTGTTGAACAGCTGCGACCCTGGTATCTCTGCTTTGCTGTTCGCCCTGCGTTTTCCGGGCATGTCTGTGTTGTTCGTTTTCCTGGAGCTTACGTTGATTCCAGGATTGATTTTGCCTTTTTGCTCCGCCCTTTTGATAGGGTTTTTTCTGAGAGCGTTTTTTTCTTGATGCTGATTGCTTACCAGGTTGACCTCGTAATGCATGGGCTTGTATCCATGCATTAGATTGCTCCTTTTGCTCAGCCAGTTCCTGATCAGTGGGAAGCTTCGCCTCCGGGATCATGGTTCCTATACGCTCTTCAATTGCATATAGTGTCATAATATCTTCCCCAGTAACCAGCGATATGGCTTGTCCATCATGACCTGCCCGGCCTGTACGTCCAATTCGGTGTATATAGCTGTCAAGTTCCAGCGGTACATCGTAATTTATAACCAAAGACAAATCTTCTATGTGTATTCCTCTTGCTGCAACATCCGTGGCAACCAGAATATGGTATGTTCCTTTTTTAAATTGCTGAATGTTGGTCATCCGCTTGTTTTGGGGGATGTCTCCGTGCAAAGCACGTGCTGCATAACCTTTTCGAGTAAGAAAGCTTTGAACCTGATCCACAGCTGCCTTGGTATTACAAAAAATCAGGCAGGTTTCCGGTTGTTGCATCAATAATATACGATTCAGCTGTGTGCGTTTTTCATTTCTTTCCACACGATAATACTTTTGATCAATGGTATCTACAGTAAGGGTCTCGGATTCAATTTGAATGGTAAGCGGATCTTTCATAAACTGCCTGCATAAACGGGTGATTTCAGGCGGAATGGTTGCAGAAAACAGAAGCGTTACCCGATTTCGGGGCAAGGTGCGAATAATCCGCCGAACCTGATCAATGAATCCCATATCCATCATGCGATCCACTTCGTCCAGTACCAGATATTTAATATTCCTTGTTTTTAGATTGTTCTGCTGTATGTGGTCATATACACGACCGGGAGTGCCTGTAACAAAGGTAACATTTTCACTTAGGGCACGCATCTCGGTTTTGAAATTGTGCCTACCATATACAACAGTGGAAGAGTGGGGGACATACTTTGCCATTTTTTTAAGGTCATGGTCTACCTGAACCGCCAATTCTCTTGTAGGTTCCAAGATAAGGCATTGAGGGCCTGGATCAACCGGATTGGTCAGTTGAAGCACGGACATGCCAAAAACAGCAGTTTTTCCGCTGCCTGTTTTGGACATGACGATAACGTCTTTTCCGTTTAAAACATGGGGTATTGCTCTTATCTGGACCTCGGTAGGTTCATCAAACTCCATATCCTTCAAGGCTCTCAGCAGGGGCTCGCTTAAACCCATTTCCTTAAAACTACTTATCATGCATTTCTCCTATCTTTATCTTTATATATACTCAATTCATGCATTTCTCCTATCGCTATAAACTAAATTATCAATGAATCAGCTGGAATGTAACATATAAACAATAACATATTGACCCTTGTAATGCAAGAGTACAGCGAGCTGTAACTATTTGCCATGGGTATGCTGTGATAAAAGAAAATGCTGCAAAAGGCAGAAAAAGAAAAATGCTGCAAACAATTTTGATTGCAGCATTTTGAATTCTTTTATTATGTTACGAGTTACGAGTTACGGGTAGTACGAAAGGCTGATTGTTACGGGTTACGAGTTACGAGTAGTATGGTCATGCTTCGTTTTCTACATGTATCCCGCATCCCGTATCCCGTATCCCGCATCTAATATCCCGCATCCCGTATCTCGTAACAAACTCAAAGCGTTAACCCTATAGCTAAGCCCAGACATCGCAACTACTAGCATCCCGCATCCCGTATCTCGTAACAAACTCCAGAGTCATACCCAAGATCCTAGTACGCTTTCAGTCTCTCCTCAAGAGCATCCAGCTGTGCAGTCATTTCCTCTGGAAGCTTATCACCAAGTGTAGCATAATATTCTCTGATAGAGGCAACTTCGTTTAGCCATTGTTCTTTATTTACAGTGAGCAGTTTTTTCATATCAGCATCACTTACGTCTAGTCCATCAGTATCGATAGCGTCAACTGTGGGCATGTTACCAATAGGGGTCTTTACTGCTTTTCCCATGCCCAGATCTCTTTCAACAATCCATTTCAATACACGGCTGTTTTCACCGAAACCAGGCCACAGCCAATTGCCGTCTTCGTCCTTTCGGAACCAGTTTACATAGTATAATCTTGGCAGTTTATCGGCATCTGTTTTGGTTCCAATATCCATCCAGTGCTGTAAATAGTCGTTAATATTATAACCGCAGAACGGCAGCATCGCGAAAGGATCTCGACGAACCTGACCAATTTTATCAGAAATTGTTGCAGCTGTAATTTCAGAACCCATTATGGAGCCCATGAATATACCATGATTCCAGTCGAAACTTTCATGAACCAGTGGAATTGTACTGGGGCGGCGCCCACCTATTAACATGGCAGAAACAGGTACCCCTGCAGGATCTTCCCACTCAGGAGCTATGGCAGGACATTGGCTTGCAGGTGCTGTAAAACGCGCGTTTGGATGAGCTGCCTTTTCTTTTGAATCAGGTGTCCAGTCATTACCTCTCCAATCGATAAGATGATCAGGAGCATCATAACCGATGCCTTCCCACCAAACATCACCATCATCAGTTAGTGCAACATTTGTGAATACTGTATTCCTGGACATACTGTGCATAGCGTTGGGGTTTGAATCCATGGATGTTCCCGGTGCAACTCCAAAGAAACCAGCTTCAGGGTTAATAGCATATAAACGGCCATCTTCTCCAAACTTCATCCATGCGATATCATCACCGATTGTTTCGACCTTCCAATCGGGTATAGTAGGAATCAACATTGCCAGGTTGGTCTTCCCGCATGCACTTGGGAAAGCGCCTGTAACATATCTCTTATTGCCTTTTGGATCAGTAAGACCTAGTATAAGCATATGCTCAGCCAGCCAACCCTCTTCCCGTGCCTGGACGGAAGCTATTCGAAGTGCAAAGCATTTTTTCCCTAAAAGAGCATTTCCACCGTAGCCGGAACCATAGGACCAGATTTCTTTATCTTCGGGGAAGTGACTGATGTATTTCTGTTCCATTGGTGCGCAAGGCCACGCCACATCTTCCTGACCTTCTTCCAAAGGAGCTCCCACTGAATGCAGACATTTAACAAACTCTCCGTCTTCACCTAAAAAATCAAGAACAGCACTGCCCATTCGGGTCATTATTCGCATATTCACAACAACATAAGGGCTGTCGGTTATTTCTACACCTATTTTTGAAATCGGTGACCCAATAGGCCCCATGGAGAACGGCATTACATACATAGTTCTGCCTTTCATGCTGCCGGTATATAATTCTGTCATGGTTGCTTTGAGTTCGGCAGGATCTACCCAATTGTTTGTAGGACCTGCATCTTCCTGCTTTTTAGAAGCTATAAAGGTTCTGTCTTCGACTCGAGCAACATCAGATGGATGGCTGCGGAATAAATAGGATCCGGGTCTCTTTTCGGGATTTAGACGTGTAGCCGCCCCAGATTCAACCATTTCATCAAAGAGACGGTCATTTTCTTCTTCCGAACCGTCACACCAGTAGACTCGATCAGGCTGGCACATTTCAGCAACTTCATCTACCCATGCTTGTAATTTCTTGTGTTTGATCATTTCTTCACCACTTTCTTCAAATTTGCTTTTATAAAATTCTAATGCAAATCATGAGGATTACATTAAAAAAGATACACACATTACAAAGATGCCACAGTTGTTTAAAGATTATCATTCCATATTTAACCAATACCTATGGGTGTTTTCATAAATGAATAATCTGGTTGGCAAAGTTTAATATTGATAAACTTTTGTTGTGAAAATATTGCCAATAAAACAACAATATTATATCTTATGCGGGGTATTTTTTCAAGTCATATTCGGAAATTTTCAATTACTCAAATAATCCAATTTCCCCTTTATAATAATAAACTGCCTGATCAGTTTTCAAACAATGACC
>ENA-UOOM01003493-UOOM01003493.1-fermentation-metagenome-genome-assembly--contig:-NODE-3493-length-11338-cov-7.798635_pt1 | contig 11338 bp, 11 predicted proteins | sample MGYA00245781_ERZ724031 | MGnify/ENA primary metagenome ERZ724031 (study PRJEB28704, sample SAMN03018317) | fermentation metagenome | biome: anthropogenic terrestrial biome; feature: soil; material... | reverse complement strand
CGTTTCAGTATTTTCAGCAAATTTCATTGCGTAAAATTTTTACTCCTCATTACTGCAATTAATTGCACCACTTTCTCTGATGTCAGCAAATAGACATTTTGTCAGTAAATTGACACAAGATAGATTGGCATTATATTTTAAACATTAAAAATTAAAGGATTATTTCAATTGTAATCTGGCACAACAATTGCAAACATTTTCTTAAGGCTTTGACGGGAGGGATAGTATGAGAATTGAGGAGCACCCGATTCTTAAATTTAATAAGGGAAGAAAAATAACATTCACATTTAACGGTCAGATAATGGACGGTTATGAAGGAGAAACAATTGCAGCCGCTTTGCATGCAAATGACGTTAAAGTTTTAGGAAAGAGCTTGTTTAAGCACAGACCCAGGGGGTTTTATTGTGCTGTAGGAAATTGCTCCTCCTGTTTGATGACAGTAGATGGTGCGGCAAATGTAAAAACATGTGTTACGGACTTGGAGGAAGGTATGACAGTGCAAACACAGGAAGGCAAAGGAGTTATATTATGAAATCAGCGGAGTTGGCTGTTATAGGCGGAGGTCCGGCAGGTCTTTGTGCTGCCGTAAGCGCAGCGAAAAGCGGAGCAAAAGTATTAATTATCGATAAAAATAAAAAATTAGGCGGTCAGCTTATAAAGCAAACACATATGTTTTTTGGCTCTGAAAAGCAATATGCATCTGTAAGGGGAATAGATATACCCGATATATTGGTCAATGAGCTTTATAAATACAAGGAGAACGTTGAGATTATAACCGAAGCTGCGGTAGTGGGCATGTATGAAGATGGAATTATAACCGTTTTAGAAAAAGAAGAAAATTATTTTAAATTGGCGCCTGAGGCTGTGGTTGTGGCAACCGGAGCATATGAAAAAGCCCTAAGCTTTCCGAATAATGATTTGCCGGGTATTTACGGTGCGGGAGCTGTTCAGACTTTAATGAATGTCCATGGTGTAAAACCCGGAAACAAAGTTTTGATGGTCGGAGCGGGAAATATAGGATTGATTGTAAGCTATCAGCTTATGCAGGCAGGAGTTGAAGTAAAAGCAATACTTGACGCAGCTTCTAAAATCGGAGGATATCTGGTACATGCATCCAAAATCAGAAGGATGGGAGTACCCATATTAACTTCTCACACAGTGAAAGAAGCAATAGGTAAAGACTTTTTGGAAAAGGCGGTCATATGTGAAGTTGATGAAAGATTCAATCCTATTGATGGAACCGAGAGGGTTTTTGATGTTGATGTAATGTGTATTTCAGTGGGTCTTGCTCCATTAAACGAACTGCTTGCAATGAGAGGTTGTGAGATGAAGTATATACCTAAGCTAAGCGGTATTGTTCCTGTAAGAAACGAAAATTACGAAACTACCGTGGAGAATTTGTTTGCCGCAGGAGATGCTGCGGGAGTTGAGGAAGCAAGTGCGGCGATGGTTGAAGGATATCTGGCAGGATTATGCGCTGCGGCAAAAATAGGATATATGCCGAAAGACTTCTCAGACAGAAAAAATGATTATGTAAATCAACTAAAAAATTTACGCTCGGGACCGGCGGGAAAGCATATTTCGGAAGGAATAAAGCAGATAATCGGGAGGTAAGTATGTTTGAAAAAACAGGAATTCCAAACGCGGAAATGGTTATGGAAAAGTTTCCTTCAATAGAAAGAATTAATCAAGGTGCGGTTGCCGTGGTTGAATGCTATAAGGAAATACCCTGCAATCCATGCCAAACTGCATGCAAATTTGATGCAATAAAAGTAGGCGAAGATATAAATTCAATCCCTGAGGTTTGCTTCGAAAATTGCACGGGCTGCGCAGTATGCTTAAGCAAATGCCCGGGACTCGCAATTATGATAGTAGACGGTTCTAAATGCAGCGATAAGGCGGAAGTAAAAATACCATATGAATTCTTGCCTCTTCCTGCAGAAGGTCAGATTGTAAAGGGACTTAACAGGGAAGGAAGACACATAACGGATGTAAAAGTTTTAAAAGTATTAAATCCAAAATCCTTTGACCGGACACCGATAGTTACTATTGAAGTCGACAGAAAATTTTTGTATGAAATAAGAAATATCAAGGCGGAGGTTTAATATGGATGAAGATACCATAATATGCAGGTGCTCGGATGTTACATTAAAGGAAGTAAGAGAGCTTATAAAAGAAGGCTATGTTACATTTGATGAAATAAAAAGAATTACCCGCGCAGGCATGGGTCCCTGCCAAGGCAAGACCTGCGGACATCTTATAATGAGGGAAATCGCAAACGCAGCAGGTAAAGATATCAGAGATATAAAATTCCAAACCAGCAGACCTCCTGTTATCGGAGTTAAATTAGGGCTAATAGCCAAGGAGGGGGGAAGGAATGAGGAATAAGGCGGAAGTTGTCATAATAGGAGGAGGAATATCCGGATGCTCCATAGCATATAACTTAGCTAAAAAAGGAGTTAAGGATATAGTTGTTTTGGAGAAAAACTATATTTGCAGCGGCTCTACGGGCAGGTGCGGAGCAGGTGTACGAATGCAGTGGGGAACGGAAATGAACTGTAAAATTGCAAAAAGAAGCATTGAATTTTATGAAAATGCCAATGAAATTCTACAGTATGAAAGAGATGTGGAATTTAAACAGAAGGGATATTTGCTGGTTGCGGACACGGACCATGAGGTGGAACAATTTAAGAAAAATATTGAAGTTCAGCATTCATGCGGCATACCTTCAGAAATGCTTTCCTTGGAAGAAGCAAAAGAAATAGTGCCTTATTTAAACACCGGCATTTTAAAAGGTGCTGCTTTTTGCGGCAAGGATGGTTTTTTAAATCCATTTAATACTACAGATGCCTTTTACAGAGCTGCAAAAAAATTAGGAGTAAAATTTTATACATTTACCGAAGCCACAGGAATCAGAGTTGAAAAGGGAGGGGTTACCGGAGTCGAAACGAATAAAGGCTTTATTTCAACCGATATCGTTGTAAATGCTGCCAATGCATATGCCAAAAATATTTGTGACATGGTAGGTATTGATGTTCCCGTATATTCGGAAAGACATCAAATTCTTGCAACAGAGCCTGTTGAACCTATGCAGGATCCGATGGTTATGGCATTCAGGCTGAATTTTTATGTCCAGCAGTCTCCTGAAGGTACATTTATTATGGGCAGGGGTGATGAAAATGAACCAAGAGATTTAAGAGTTACATCAAGCTGGCAGTTTATTGAGGAAATGGCGAAAACAATAGATTTGGTCTTACCTCCGATATCCAAGTTAAGAGTAATAAGGCAATGGGCAGGTCTTTATAATATGACACCTGACAAACAGCCTATTTATGACAAGGCGGAAAATGTGGAAGGATTTTATTTTGCATTGGGATTCAGCGGACATGGCTTTATGTTCGGTCCCATTACAGGCATTGCAATGTCGGAGATTATTTTAAATGAGGAGCCTACCGTTGACGTAAGCATGCTTAATTTAAGCAGATTTAAAACAGGAAGGTTGCTTTTGGAGCCATCAGTGGTATAAAGGAAGGGGGACACACCTTAATGGCAGGTAATTCGTTGGGGTCATGCCATTAAGGAATGTCTCCCAAATTAAATTGCTTTTTATGTTAAATAGACGTATAATCAGAATAATAATACCCGTCATATTGGGGGCATCAGTATGACAAATAAGGGAGGTAGAATTTTGAGGAAAAAATATTTAAACAAGCTGACTGATATATTGCAGAAAAAAAATATAGATGCAATACTTATTGCTCCTTCGGAAGAAATGGAATTTATTATGGGACATAACACTCATCTTTGTGAAAGATTTCAAGCATTAATAATAAAAAATGACGGCAATTATTTTTATATTTGCAATTTGCTGACGGCAGATGAAATTCAAAGTGTTTTAGGACCTGAGGAGAAGGTTTACGGATGGTTTGACGGAGATATATTTACCAATACCGTAAAAAAGGCATTTGAAGAACAAGGATTGACAGGTAAGACTATTGCGGTAAATTCTACGGAAAGAGCATTTATAATTCTTCAGCTAATGGAAGAAATTGATGTTAAATTTGTAAACGGCAAGCCTGTTTTGGAAGATATGAGAATGATAAAGGATGAAGAAGAGCTTAATAATTTAAGAATTGCCGCAAGAATTACAGATGAGTCTTATGAAGAATTATTAAATTTTATAAGACCGGGAATTAAGGAAGCTGATATAGCGCGAAAAATGAACGAAATATTTAAGGAAAAGGGTGCGGATGAAGGCTTTACAATGGTTTGCTCAGGACCAAACTCATCCTATCCTCACTATAACAGTGATCAGAGAGTAATTAAGGAAAAGGACATTATTGTACTTGACTGGGGCTGCAAGTACAACAATATGTGCGCCGATATGTCAAGAACTGTATTTGTCGGTGGAATAACCGAGGAAGAGCGAAAGGTTTATGAAATTGTAAAGGCAAGCCAGGAAGCCGGGGAAAAGGCGGCTGTACGGGGAGCTTACATACCGGATGTGGATAAGGCAGCCAGAGACATAATAGAAAAATCAGGATACGGCAAATATTTTTTCACAAGGTTGGGACATGGGATAGGATATTCGGTGCATGAAGCTCCGGATATAAAGGCAAGCAACCCCATATATTTGGAAAAGGGTATGGTTTTCAGCATAGAGCCCGGGATTTATATGGCAGGAAAATTTGGAATACGAATTGAGAATATTGTTGCTGTTGCAGAAACCGGCAATGAAATACTTAATAAAGCATCCAAGGAGATAATGATAATTTAAGGCAGGGGACTAAATTATCTTGTAAATTAATCATAAACTAATTATAATATTTACTATATGAATAAAACAATATCAATCGCCGTTTATGAGTTTTAGTCATTACATCGAATTAAAGGAGACTTAAATGAATTTCAAAGAATGTGCAATAGAATTACATAAAAATAGTGTTGTGGTAGATACTCACTTAGATCTTGCCGGGGAAATTTATAACAGATACATGGCAGGAGAAAAGGAAATTATTAAAAATTATTACCTTGAAAACTTCAAAAAGGGTGGATTTAACTTAATTATATCATCTTTATTCATGGATGATTTATTTTTACCCGAAATGGCATTAAGAGTTGCCTTAGGACAAATAAGAGCTTTGATAGAGGATATAGAAGACTGCGACGGGGAAGTAATATTGGTTAAAACCAAGGCAGACTTAAACAGGGCAGTTAATGAAAACAAAATAGGAATAATTATATCCTTTGAAGGTTTAGAGCCTATCGGAAATGATATCGGGCTTTTAAGAATTTTTTATGAATTAGGCGTAAGAGCAGCGGGACTTGTATGGAGCAGAAGAAATTATGTAGCTGACGGCTGCAGCTTTAACCCTATTGATGAAGGGCAAAGAGGAGGACTTACCGGATTTGGGGTCAAGGTAGTAAAAAGAATGGAAGAATTGAATATGCTTATTGATGTGAGCCACTTAAATGATGAAGGTTTCCGGGACGTGGTCAAATTTACCCAAAAGCCCTTTATTGCATCTCATTCAAATTCGAGGACCCTACATGGAAGAACGAGAAATCTTACGGATGAACAGATTAAAGCTATAGCGGATAGAAATGGCGTTATAGGAATAAATGCATATAAAAGTATTGCAGGTGTAAAAGAAGGTGAAAGTCCTATAAGCAGATTGGCAGATCACATAGAATATATGGTCAACTTAGTTGGTGCGAAACATGTGGGCTACGGTTTTGACTTATGCAATAATTTTTATAACAGTGAATTGAAATTTAAATTTGAACCTCATAACAGTGACAGCTTGAGCTCTCATGCAGAGGCTGTTCTTCTTACGGAAGAGCTTTTAAGAAGGGGAATTTCCCGGGAAGACTGCAAGCTTATAATCGGCGGCAATTTCTTTAAAGTTTTTAGCGATATTTTAGTGTAGACAGGAAGTATAATAATGAAAAACTTTTTAAGCGGGTTAGTTAAGCCGTTTGCGGCTGCTGATTCAGACAATTTGAAAAAAATAAGATATTTTTTGAAAGAGTGGGTTGTTCCTGTTGTAATTGCGTTAATAATTGTTTTGTTTCTAAACAGATTCGTGTTTATATTAGTAACGGTTCCTACCGGCTCAATGGAAAATACCATCATACCGGGGGACAGATTATATGTGAATGAATTGTTCGATGCGGATAATGCAAAAAGAGGAGACATATTAGTCTTTAAATCGGATGAGTTGGATGACAAAAGATTGGTAAAAAGGCTTATAGGATTACCTGGTGAAACTGTTGAAATAAAAAGTGACGGAAGTATTTTTGTAGACGGAAAAAAGATTGAAGAGCCATATGCAGCCGAAACCCATGGAGAAGAGAAATCTTTTACCATACCTGCAAATTCTTACTTTTTTTTGGGAGACAACAGGCCTATATCCTATGATGCAAGATATTGGAACGAGCCTTATATAAATAAAGATAAAGTAATCGGCAAGGTTGTATTCAGATTTTTTCCTTTAAACAGAATAGGAAAAGTTAAATAGAAAGGGGACACACCTTAAATGAAGGGAAAGTCCCTGAGGGTGAGAATTTAAGGAATGTCCCCGTATGAGGAGGTAAAGATGAGCAGAGTTTTGGAAGGGTTAAAGCCGGAGAAGGTATTTTATTATTTCGAAGAAATATCAAAAATACCCAGATGCTCCGGGAATGAAAAGCAAATATCTGATTATTTGTATCATTTAGCTAAGACAAAGGGCTGGGAAGCGATACAAGATGAGCATTTAAATGTAATCATAAAAAAGCCCGCTTCACAGGGGTATGAAAATGCACCTACGGTAATGCTGCAAGGGCATATGGACATGGTGTGCGAGAAAAATGAAGGCGTTGAACATGATTTTGAAAAGGATCCGATAGCGCTAAGAATTAAAGATGGGCATATTTATGCTGACCATACCACTCTTGGGGCTGATAACGGCATTGCTGTGGCATATGCCTTATCTGTGCTGGATTCTGATTTAGAACATCCTTCCTTAGAGGTTTTAATAACAACCGATGAAGAAAAAGGAATGACCGGAGCCTCGAACATAGACGGAGGTCTGTTTAAAAGTAAATATTTATTGAATTTAGACAGCGAGGAAGAAGGAGTGTTCACCTCGGGATGTGCCGGCGGAAGTGAAATTGATTTTAAAATATCCGTTAAATTCCAAAGTTCAAAAGAAAAAGCATTTAGATTAAGTGTGAAAGGTCTTTCGGGAGGCCACTCCGGTACGGATATCCATAAAGAAAAAGGAAATGCAAATAAAATATTAGGAAGAATCCTTTATGATTTAATGGATAGTGTTGACTTGGCAAGCATTGACGGAGGCTCAAAAACTAATGCAATACCAAGAGAAGCAAATGCAGTAATCACAACAAGGAATTTAGATAAGGCAACTGAAAAAATCGATAAATGGAATGAAATACTTAAAAACGAATTATCATTTACCGACCCGTCAATAACAGTAACACTGACAGAGCTAAATAAAGAAATATTTCCTTTGGAAAAAGAAGTATTTAAAAAAACAGTTGCATTGATAAATCTGATTCCTGTAGGCGTATTATCAAGAAGCACGGTTATTGATTTGATTATAAGCTCCAATAACTTAGGGGTTATTACGACCGATGAAAAATATATAACATTGTTTAATCACCCGAGAAGCAGCGTGGAATCATTGCTTACGGAAGGCTTTATACCGGCTATGAAGCAGTTAGGGTCTGTAATTGGTGCAGAGTGTGAGGAAGGAAGCTATTACCCCGGTTGGGCATATGCAAAAGAATCCGCAGTCAGAGATATTTGCATTGAAGCGTACAGGGATATGTTTAAAAAGGAACCTGTTGTAGGTGCAATACACGCAGGTCTTGAATGCGGACTTTTAATGGGAAAAATACCGGGACTTGATGCAATATCAATGGGACCGGATGCATATGACGCTCATTCGCCCAATGAACATGTAAGAATAAGCTCGGTAGAGAATGTATATAATCTGCTATGTGAAATATTAAAGAGAATAAAATAAAAAGAAAAAACAAATGTGTAATCAATGTAACTTTTTGTTTAAGGAAATTAAACATTTATTTACATTGATAACATGCTTTGTTAAAAGACTTTAACATAAATCTTTTTTTAAAGTATAATATATTGGAAACGGTATATGTATTCATAAAAATAATTTTTTGACATAATTATTATTATTAGATATTAACAATATATTAACAATATATACGTTTACATTTTTTTAAAAACGTTTTTTCTTACATAATTAAACAATTTTGGTATATAAATTAAAATATTGAAATAATGAAATCGCTGTGTTATAATTATCTATGTTTTTAGCATATAAGATAATTTTAGGGATGTTTCAATATATATAACAAAACATCCTTATTATAATCTGCAATTTAATTTATTTGTAATTTTCGGAGGTAGTAATGGATTCAAAATTAGCGTTTTACATTGTTAAGAGGTTGGCCTTAGCAGTGGTTACAATATTTTTAGTAATTACGATTACTTTTTTTGTAATGCACAATATACCGGGCGGACCATTCTTAAGTGAAAAGGCACCAAGTGCTGCAGTTACAAAAGCATTGGAAGAAAAATACGGATTGGACAAACCTGTTTCGGAACAGTATACAACATATTTAAAAGGTGTTTTGAAATTTGACTTTGGTCCTTCCATCAAGCAAAGAGGAAGAGATGTAACTACGGTTATTACGAAAGGTTTTGAAGTAAGTTCCAAATTAGGAGGAACTGCTGCCTTGATAGCAATATCATTTGGATTAATCTTAGGTTCTTTGGCAGCTGTTTTTCATAACGGAACCTTGGATAAAATCATTATGTTTATATCAACCGCAATGGTTGCAATGCCGTCATTTATTGTAGCAACCTTGCTTCTGCTGGTTTTATGCGTAATGTTAAGACTGTTTCCCGCCAACGGCAATGAGCCGGGAGGACTGATACTTCCCATTATATCACTCAGTCTATACCCCATGTCTTATATTACAAGGCTTACAAGATCAAGCATGTTAGATGTTTTAGGACAGGATTATATAAGAACCGCAAGAGCAAAGGGAGTTAAACCTTCCAAGGTTTTGTTCAAGCATGCTCTTCGAAACGCGGTTACACCTGTTATAACCTATGCAGGTCCCATGATAGCATACATCGTTACGGGAAGCTTGGTTGTTGAAAAAATATTTGCGGTTCCCGGGCTTGGAAAGGAATTTGTTTCAAGCATTATAAACCGTGATTATACCATGATTATGGGAACTACAATATTTTTGGCAACTCTTGTAATTATTATGATGCTTATAACTGATATTCTGTATAAAGTATTTGACCCGAGAATACAATTTGGATAGAAAGAGAGGATTGACGGATGAATAATATAAATGAAATGCCTAAAAAGAATCCTCTTAGCTTTCAGCTTAATCTAAAGGATTTTGAAAGAGCGACCGACGATGAAAAAGCCCAGCAGGTCAGAATGAGCGAAAGTATGACATTCTTTAAGGATGGTATGAGACGATTAAAAAGAAATAAAATCGCAATGACATGTTTGGCTGTATTAATTATTATTGCACTTATGGTAACTTTTGTTCCTATGGTTTACCCGTATACCTATGAACAGCAATTAGGAGTTGCCCAGGGAAAAAGAATTGATAAAACTTATAACAATTTAAAACCGTTTGAATACGGAGAAACAGAATTAGCGCGTATTGCAAACGGTGAAAATGTATTTCCCCATATATTCGGTACCGATTCAGCGGGGAGAGACTATGCGATAAGAGTTGTATACGGAGCAAGAATTTCTTTATTGGTTGGATTTTTTGCAGCGATAATCGTATTGATAATAGGTGTTATATACGGCTCCATAGCGGGATATTTCGGCGGCAAAGTGGACCTTTTCATGATGAGATTGGTCGATATCATTTATTCCCTTCCGGACATGCTTATGATTATTTTGCTTTCGGTAGTGTTAAATGAAGTATTAGGTCCTAAAATAGAAGGAACATCCCTTGCAAAAATGGGAACGGACATGATTAGTATATTTATTGTATTTGCATTGTTATATTGGGTAAGTATGGCAAGGCTTGTGCGTGGTCAGATTCTTTCCATAAAACAAAACGAATATGTTTTGGCGGCGAGATCAATAGGTTCCAGCCCATGGAGAATTATAAAGAAACATTTGCTTCCAAACAGTATGAGTGTTATAATAATATCCACCGCACTGCAGATTCCGTCGGCTATATTTACGGAGAGCTTCTTAAGTTTTATTGGTCTTGGTGTTTCAATACCAATGCCAAGCTTAGGCTCCCTTGCTTCGGATGCATTGGGGGGAATTTACAGCTATTCCTACAGACTGGTTATACCTGCACTGTTTATTTGGTTAATAGTTCTGTCTTTTAACCTGTTAGGCGACGGGTTGAGAGATGCGTTTGACCCAAAATTAAAGAAGTAGGAGGAATAAAATGAGTTTATTATCAGTAAAAGATTTACGCACTTCATTTTTCACTTCTTCCGGTGAGGTAAAGGCAGTTAACGGAGTATCGTTTAATTTAGAAGAAGGAAAGGTTTTGGGTATCGTTGGAGAATCAGGCTCCGGAAAGAGCGTTACAGCATATTCAATTCTTCAAATTCTAACAAATCCCGGAAGAATCGTAGGCGGAAGCGTAAAGTTAAAAGGTAAAGAATTAGTTGGATGCAGCAAGGAAGATATGCAAAAAATCAGGGGAAATCAAATAAGTATTATTTTTCAGGACCCGATGACAAGTTTGAACCCGGTTTTTACAATCGGAAATCAATTGATGGAAGCTATTTTGCTGCATACAAATCGAAATAAGGAACAAGCGAAGGCGAGAGCTATAGAAATGCTTAAATTGGTTGGTGTAAACGAGCCGGAAAAGAGAATAAATCAATATCCTCATGAATTTTCAGGAGGTATGAGACAAAGAGTTATGATTGCCATGGCTCTTGCATGCGAGCCTGATATTTTGATAGCAGATGAACCTACAACTGCTTTGGATGTTACAATACAGGCACAAATACTTGATTTGATGAAGGATTTGCAGAAACAGTTAGGAATGGCAATCATTCTTATTACTCATGATTTGGGTGTAGTTGCGGACATGTGCGATGAGATAATCGTAATGTATGCGGGACAAATATCTGAAAGAGGAACATCCGATGATATTTTCTACAATCCTAAGCATGAATATACCAAGGGTCTTTTAAAATCAATTCCGACCGTTCAGGATGAAAAACAAAGACTTAAGCCGATTGCGGGAAACCCGGTGGATTTATTGAATATGCCGGATGGATGTCCTTTTG
>ENA-UOOM01003491-UOOM01003491.1-fermentation-metagenome-genome-assembly--contig:-NODE-3491-length-11341-cov-3.290626_pt1 | contig 11341 bp, 11 predicted proteins | sample MGYA00245781_ERZ724031 | MGnify/ENA primary metagenome ERZ724031 (study PRJEB28704, sample SAMN03018317) | fermentation metagenome | biome: anthropogenic terrestrial biome; feature: soil; material... | reverse complement strand
TCTTCCCAAACGACGTGTTTGGTACGGATTATCGTCCGCATCCCCAACCCGAAAGAAATCCATGCTCAAAACCTAAATCTGGGCTTGACTAAACACACACGGTCAGAATTTGACCGGACTGCTCATTTTTCTGACCACGGCGCTCAGTTCCCGATGACCATTGGGGGTGGTACGGACTTCCGGTACCACCCCTACCATTCACTTCTGCTTGACAAAACACACCTCTGCGGCAGCATTCGATGATCGCAGTGGGATCGCGTCGAAATTGTTGGTGTAAGGCCCTGACTGCCTGAGGGGATTCCCGCGGGAAAGAAGAAGGCCCCTGTCCTAGAATCTGGAATCGCCGAATTACAGGTTCGTGGAAAGGGCAGAGGCCCAATGGACAGCATAGCAGAGCAGGCCGTGTGCACGGCCGCGGCAGGAGAGATGCCGAAATTCGCTGACGGCACGATAGACCTCCGGGAGCTCTTCCGGGAGCTCGCGGAATCCGTGATCAACGCGGTCATGGATGCGGAGGCCGAGGAGATGTGCTCGGCATCCGGCAGCAGCAGGAACGGATACCGCCCGAGGACGCTCAGCACCTGCGTCGGGACCCTGAACCTCAGGATCCCCAGGTTCAGGAAGGGGAGCTTCTTCCCTGACGACATCCTCGAGCGCTGCCAGAGGACGGACAGGGCGCTCATGGCTGCCGTGGCGGAGATGTACGAGACCGGAACGGGCACGAGGAAGGTCCAGAGGATAGCCGAGAGGATGGGAATAGGCAAGCTCTCCAAAGACCAGGTGAGCAGCATGGCCAGGAGCCTCGATGCGGATGTCGAGGAGCTGCTCGCAAGGCCCCTGGGGGACCTCGCGATGCCCTATCTCTGGCTCGACGCCACCTACGTGAAGTGCAGGAGGGACGGGCACGTGTCATCCACGGCCATCGTCACGGCCATAGGGTGCGATGCGGACGGCTGGAGGCACATCCTGGGCCTCGCGGTCGTCGACACGGAGTCGTACAGCTCCTGGAAAGGGTTCCTCGAGAAGATGCGTGCGAGGGGCGCAGAAGGCGTCCAGCTGGTCACGAGCGATGCCCATGAGGGCCTGAAGAGGGCGATATCGGAGGTCTTCCTGGGCGCCGCGTGGCAGAGGTGCGCCGTCCACCTCATGAGGAACTGCATAGGGGCTGCGGGCTCCAGGAGCCTCAAGAAGAGGGTCGCAAGGATCATGAAGCCAGTCTTCAGGGCGAAGGATGCCGAGCAGGTCCGCGTCCTCTGCCATCTTGCGGCGGAGATGCTCGAGGAGTGCTGCCCGAAGGCGGCAGAGATCTGGGAGGATGCGGAGCCGGATGCCCTTGCCTACCTTGACTTCCCTGCATCGCACTGGAAGCGCCTGCGCACGAACAATGTGCAGGAGAGGACCAACCGCGAGATCAAGCGCCGCACGAAGGTCGTGCAGGTGTTCCCCTCGGAGAGGTCGCTCCTGAGGCTCGTGGGCGCAGTCCTTGCAGAGCAGGACGACATATGGGCAGGCAAGCGCTACTTCTCGGAGGAGAGGATTGCAGAGCTCTCGAAGGAGAGGAAGCCATCCCTCCCTCCCACTCCCGAAAGGCTCGAGGAGCTCAGGGAGACCGCACGCAAGGCGATAGATGCCAGCCTGGAGCTTGCAGACGGGATGGAGACGGCATAGGATAGCATCCAGCGAGACGGATTCAGGACGGGCTCCCTGCCCGGGCAGAACGGGCCTCTACACCAACTTTCTCGACACTACCCACAAATCCCGACAGATGTACCCGGTTATCTCAAACAACATCCATTTGCCTCTTTGAGAGATGCCGCATATCTAGCAGCGCATCAACGACACTACCTGATACCCAGTTTCCTATCCTTGGACTCAAGACGCCTGTAGTTGATTGCGAGTCCCAGTAGCACGTCAACCTCGAAATACCCAGCTATCACAATACATGCAACGTTGCACAGTCCCATGACCACATCGCTTGGAGATCCGCTTGCCAGCGCGGCATAGCCGAGGTTAAGCAAGAACGACCAGGCCAAGAAAGGCAACGCAGGATACAGTACATTTGCAGCGTTGCCGACAATTGAATTCCAAGCATCTCCGACAAGTTTTGCAAAGCTGCTTTGGCCAGAGTAGAGACCAAACGCAATGCCCGCCGAGATTAATGTAACCAGCAAAGAAGCGCACACAGACACGAACACCTGCGCCCCGTAGCTTACGGCTCCCGCATATCCGCCAAGCAATGAGAATAGCCTTTGCGCAAGCCCAACCAACAAAGAAGCTACAATCTGTACGGGCATTTTTGAAATCAATGATTTGAAGTCAGCTGCAGACCATACCTGTTTTGATGCCGTTGCGAAGAACGCCCCAAAAAGACAGTTACTTGCCAACATGCCCACCAGATAGAGAAAAACACCCGCCAAAACATTATTAAGCACGCTCGAGAGAGTGGAAAGCGATAGAGAAACAAGACCAGCTGCAACAAGGCAGCCCATCAAGTCTACGGTTTTGCCGTCCTTTGCCAGATCAATTGAACGCATTATTTCTGATGCGCGCATATTCAGCATACGTAAACCTCCAGACTTTCCACTCCCGTAAAGCAGCTAATCTACCCATCCATCGATATAGTTTTTGTTCAATTCAAAGTACTGAGCAGCTATATCCTTCGCAAGCGAATATGAATTCACGAGCGGGTGCATCGTGAGGCTTTCCACAATGTCCTTCTTTGAACGGTTCACAATGCCTCGAGCAACCAGGCGCTCGTAATACTTGACGCGACGTATGAGTTCCAGGTTGCCTGCTGGAACATCCGTTTCCTTGACAGCATGAGGAACGCAGGAGTCAACAGTCACATCGCATGTAGCCTCGATAACATCAGTGTCCATCAAGCCTGGTATTGCACCGTTGTTTGGCGAACAAAGTATCATCTGTTGCTTGGTTCCCGAATTGGCAATTTCCATGAACCGAAGAGCCACTCCTGCATAGCCGCCCTCGTCAGGGCCGAACATATCAAACGACCAAGTTTTGTCGCGATGAATTCCGGTTTCATTAGCCATATAGGCATTCTCGCGAACCCCATACCATTTTTCGAAGCATCTCAACGCCGTATCAAAATCCTTATCAATATCAATCTGAGAGAGCTCCCGGATCATATTTCTGTTTACAGCTTCGATGAGCTCTCCACGCGTCTGCGCTGAATGAAGGATGTTCTCTACAGCTTTCTCGCGATAATAGAAGTAGTAAAGGTACTCGTTCAGGACACTCTTCCTGCTTTGCACCAAATCCTTCTCAAAGAACCTCAGGTCCGTATGCTTATAGGCACCGTCATCAGCGATAAGCTCCGGAAGAATATTATTGCCGTCGATTTCGATAGTGCGAAAATATGACAGGTGATTCAGTCCATAGCATTCGCCCGTTACCCTAGACGGTTCAACGTGCCTATAGTCTGCAATCTGTCTAAGCATGCCGCTAGGTGCATCGCAGATGCCAAAGGTGAAATCATAGCCCATGTCACGCAGTGCCTGCGACACAACCCCTGCAGGGTTCGTGAAATTAAAAACCTTCACGCCGGGATGCGAGTACTTTCTAATTAGATCACAATAATTTGCCAGAGCAGGCACAGACCTCATTGCAAAAGAGACACCTGCGGCGCCAGTGGTCTCTTGTCCAAGCACACCATGCGCGAGAGCAATTCGTTCGTCCCTTACACGCATGTGATCACCACCTACTCGAATGGTGGTGATTATATAATCGGCATCTGTTACAGCCACAATTGGATCGGTCGTCAGAATCAATTCCAACTCGGGACAAAGCGCTGCGCTAACATGCTGCGCCATCTTACCGAATATCGACAGCTTTTCCTGGTCGTTGTCCATGAATACAAGCTGATCGATGTGCAAGTGGCTCGCCTTTTGAGCAATGCTCTTTGCCAAGAACATCGAACGAACGCCACCGCCACCTATTACAGTCAGCTTCATTTTCCCGTCTGTCCTTTCCAAGATCACGCAATGGTGGTCATACCATTACAATCGTCATATTGTTCAATGCATTCGAAAGCCCAATAGCAGGAGAGATGACTCTTGGCATGAGCAGAAAAGATGAAATACAGAAGCTCTTCCATGCAGCAAAGCTTTCTCCAACTGAGCTCACGATACTGGAATACTTAATAGATAAAGGGTCGTCTATTCGTAACGCAGGTATTCGACAAGTCGCATCGGAGTGCTACACCTCCACTTCCTCTATTGTGCGACTGGCAAAGAAACTCGATTTCTCTGGCTTCCGCGAAATGGCATTCGAACTTAGCCGGATTCAGGATGAGTCTGCTTCGCGCTCAACTGGCCCCAGTCTTGAAAGAATCCACTTCTCCTACCAGCCAGAAGGCCTTAGGCTTTTTTGCGATAGTCTGAGGCGAGGCGATGTGATAATCCTGAGCGGTGAAGGATATTCCAGAATCTCGACTGAGTACATGGAACGAAAACTCGTAGGTCTAGGATTTTCCGCTGTTATGCAGGACTGTCTTGAAACTTCTCAGCTGATTGATTCGTTCGGAGACAGATTGAAACTTGCAATACTGGTTTCGAAATCAGGACAAACACACGCCGTGGTTGATATGGCCAAGAAAGCCAATGAGGCAGGAGTGCTGACAGCGGCATTTACGGGCAACTCAAAAAGCGAGTTAGCGACATGCAGCAACATCGTATTCACCGTAAGAGACGAGCATCCATTCGATATCGAAAACACAGCAGTAAATCGCTTCACTGGATATTCAATCGTCGCGTTCGAGGAGATACTAGGATTCGCGGGGGCAACGGCGAAATAATCCCCATTGCCCCACGACTCTACTTACTGGTCGCCCAACACCTCGTGCACTTCAGCTGCAACCTCACCTACTTGTGGTCCATAAATCACCTGGATTCCTTTTTCTCCCATATGAATTACTCCCATAGCCCCGCATTTAGATGTAAAGGTCTTATCGTCAGCCAACTTGGAGGGGTCCTTCACAACCACGCGCAGACGTGAGATGCAGTTGTCAAGGTCGTCAATATTCGAGGGTCCGCCTAAAGCATTAATAATGGATTGTGCCCTCTGTGTGCCTACCTCAGCTGAATTCGCCCCAGCCTTCTTGGCTTCGAATTCGGAACGACTCTCGATGAGAGAGATGGACTCAGAGTCATCTCCGCGTCCGGGCGTCTTAATGTCGAACTTCAAGATAAAGGAGCGGAACAGAGCAAATGCAGCAAAGAAGAATGCCGGGATCAAGATAAGATACGGCCACAGATTCAGTTTCTCAGGTCTCAGCAAGAAGGGAATCAGATCCTTGATATTGCCTTGATATACAGAGACACCCATCATCTCGCACAGCACTTCTCCCAAACCAGAGAGGGGTGCATAGACACAGAAGTACAGCCAAGGCGCAGCAAAGAGAAACGTGAACAAAATGGGCTCAGTTACACCAAAGAATACAGTCGAGACCACCGTAGGGATAAGCAGACCAGCCACCTCTTTGCGGTTTTCTTTCTTCGCGCAAGACCACATGGCGAGTGCAATTCCGGGGAACAGCGCATAGTCGTTGATGCCGTATCCTGCCATGAAAGCGCGAACGAGCAGTTTGTCACTGCTTGGGGATGCCAGCTGGGCAAGCTGGATTGCGCTGTTGCCAACATAGCGGACACCATCCACGACCATTGAACCACCAAGTTCAGTCCAATACATAGGGGTCTCCAGCAGGGGGTGCAGACCAAAGGGCACAAGGCTTTCGAGAACATAGCGGTAAACGAAAGTTCCCACGAGTCCGGATCCACGAACAAACGTAGCAATACCCGAGAACAAGCCGCCAATGGTAGGCCAGACAAAATACATACCGAAGCCTATAAGACCGCCAAAAACGAGCGAAATAATAGGCACAGCACGCGTACCTGCAAAGAATGCCAGGGCAGTCGGCAGCTTTGTATTCCAGAACTTATTGGTAATCCAGGCAACGACACAACCTACTAGAATGCCGCCAAAGACACCGGAGCTGTAAGAGAAATATCCCAAAGAGGTAGTAAACAAAGCAGACTTCTCACTAGCTGCAATAGAGCTAAGTCCTGAAGTCTCCAAGGCCTCAAGAGTGGTGTTATCCGCCGTAAGCCCAGCGAAATTCAGCAGCACCTGTACGGTGCTCAGCATGGCAAGATAGGCAACGGCTGCCGAAAATGCCGCCCATCCCTTCTCCTTCTTTGCCAGAGAAAATGCGCAACCAAGAGCGTACAGAAAGCCCAGATTGCCAATTACCACACTACCCAGCTCTTTGAATACCGAGAAGAACGCATAGAGCGGTGAGACTGAGTACGATGCCCAATCGACACCGAACGACTCCATGGTCAGCTCGGTCGTAAAAACGCTTCCGATTCCTAGGAACAGACCAGACAAGGCTATCAGCGTAATAGGTACAAGCATTGCCTTGCCAAATTGCTGAAACTTCTCCTTCATTGGCTTCCTCTCCCTAGCCGCCTGATCACTTCAAATGAACGACGTATGCCGGCAATACGTCCAATTGCATGCAGTTGGCCAAGCATTGGCAGTGATTATAGGAAGGGCCAAAGAATCCATTACTGAGATGCCTGCGTCTGGGAGATGTTTCCTTTGATCCGAAACTTTGTACAAATCCGCAAACGGTCACATTTCAGGAAAGATAATTAAGCAGTGGCACGCCACGGAACCGCCAATTTGGTGGAGGCGGTACTGAGTATTTGCACGTGCAAGTACCAATGGTTATTGCGACTTAACATCGACTACGTCGCGAATCAGCACCGGAGCTGGCACCATGCAACACCGCCCCCATGAATCCAGTCTCCTGTATCGCTGGTCCAGAGGATGCTGCCATCCTGGCGGCAGCACGCATTCTCATCTCTCCTCTGCCTGTCCAGGCCATCTCATGGACGATACGGACCATGATCTTCTCGTCGGTCACGCCTGCGTCGAGGCAGACATGCCGGTCCTGCTGCGGGCACTGCGTAAAAAAGATCGCCGGCCACCGTCGCAGCGGAGCTCAGAGATTCTGGGTAAGAGACGACGTAATCCGTTGTCTTGTCTACCGATCAGCCCTTATGAACAACTTTTGTGGTGTCACTCTTTCAGAGACAAGGACCGTCCTTCAGTCCAGTAGCTCGTCATCCGTTACCATGAAGCTCGTCATATCAGATGATTTCCCGTTCTTGCAGCAAGGGACCGGACATGAAGAGATAGCGCAGAATTCTGTCTCTCTTGAATCTGAATTGTCGATATTCCCGCCTGCTGCTCCTTGCCCCTTCCCCTCGTGCCTCCAGCCCTCGCGCCTATATGGAAGCCGTCCGCCTCGACGCAGTCAGCCGACAGCACGCTGGACGCACTCCGATCTGGCCACGGCGCAGCGTATCCTCGCAAGCATCCGCCCCGATGTCTTGTAGCTGCAGCCGATCTGGCGCTGCAGGGCACATGCGCTGACGCCTGCCTTCTGGCTGGACATGAGCCATATGGCCGCGAACCATTTCCTGAGCAGGAGACGGGTCCCTTCCATCATCGTCCCTGCGGTGACGGAGAACTGGCGGGAGCACCTGGTGCACTGCCACTTGTGTGCATGGCCGTGCACCTTGGAGCATGCCGCATCGCCGCAGGCAGGACAGACGAAGCCTCCGGGATACTTCTCCTCCAGGAGCCTCCTCTCGCATGACTCCTCGTCGGGATATCTGTCCAGGAGCTCCAGGAGCGTGCCCCTGCTCTCGCATTCCTCCCTGCTCAGCCCGCCTGCATGGCCCTTCGCCATTGCTTCCTCCGCTCTTCAGGATGCATCACCATTTCATCCTCATTGTGCGGCTCGGGACCGACAGGAATTGCTGGGGTTATGCCGGAGGTCCTAAGCCAATTCAAACAATTATCAATATGATTCAAAACACATACATCTAGCAGGTAGAATTCAGAAATAGATATTGAACATCTGTTGCAGTCACATGGCATTCCCTGTCAAGATGGATAGACCAGCGATGTACGGATGCGGGCGGCGCCTCGATCTTTGGAGGTGCTGCCTATGGACGAACTTCATCTGCTCTTGAAGGGAATCCTTGAAGTCCTTCAGGCCCTCGTGCTCGTGGAGAGCCTCATCCAATCCACACTCGACCTCGTCGAGGAGGTGAGGAGACGAAAGAAGGAGCATAAGCATTGAACGGATAGTGCAGAGACGAAAACGGCCCGGTTGCATCCGGGCCGTCTAGTCAGTTAGTACTGCGCCGCCCGCAGACCTTTTTCACCGAAGATACGGGCATCGCTGGTACTGATTGAAGTATACCCCGGGTGTGCGAATGCCTGCACAGGGTACGGGGAAATTCTGGAGGCATGCTGCTCCGCGCAGCATGCTCAACACCCATGCCATATCTGACGGGATGGGGCAGCTGCGGCATGAAGCAAGTTTTCTGTGCTGGCAGATGCCTCTGCCGGGTACAACTGACGCATATCCGTGAGAAAGGATGGCTATGGCTACGATCGAGGATGTGTACGAGTTCCTGAAGCATACGGCACCGACCTATATGCTTGCGACAGTGGATGGAGAGGGAAACCCGAGGGTGCGTCCCTTCGGCACGGCAGACCTCTTCGAAGGCAGGCTCTATATCCAGACCGGCAAGAAGAAGGAAGTCTACAAGCAGATCGTTGCCCATCCCGAGGTGGAGGTCTGTGCCTGGAAGGGTGCCGAGTGGTGGCGCATACAGGGAGAGCTGGTGCCGGACGAGCGCATCGTGGCGAAAAAGCACATGCTCGATGCCTATCCCGGACTCAGGAAGATGTACGACGAGAACGACGACAACACGATCGTGCTCTACTTCAAGCATGCGACTGCCACGTTCACCTCGCTTGCCGGCAAGCCTTCGGAGACTGTGAGCTGGTAGGAGATATCAAGGCAAAAGAAGCAGCAGAGCCGCTCTCCGGAGCGGCTCTCTTCCTCTAGAGGATGCCTTCTGCCATAAATAAGACGATGAGGAAGGCATCGATGCCCAGGAAAAGCCAGAGACCCCAGCGGAAGTACGGGCGCTGTGTCTTGTGATGGAAAAGATGCATGCCCAGAAGGGCGCCGGGAGCGCCTCCTGCAAGGCCAGCTCCCAGAAGAACTGCCTCAGGGATGCGCGAGCCGGCATGTACAGCCTGGTGCTTGTCGATAGCGAAAAGGGCGAAGGCTGCGAGGCTTGCCGCAAGGAGATAGATGGCAAGGGGCGTGTGGTCACGTGCAAGCGATGCGAAGAAGGCATCTGCCGTGAAGGAGACGGCGCCTGATGCCAGGAGCAGGATGAGGGCCCAGAGGATTGAGAAGGCAAGGCCGCAGAAGAAGCGCGCAACCGTTGCTTTCGCTATGTGTGTGCGGGTCACGAGAAAGGCAGCAAGCGTGCCGAAGGCGCCTCCTGCAGCAGAGGCCACGGCCCAGAGCGGCCAGGGAAGAGGGTCCTTGCCCTTCCGGTCGCGTCCGAGATCGCAAAGCATGATTGCGAAGGCAACGAGGCTCACGGCAAGGATATAGGCAGGCAGGACAAGCTTGTGCGGCATGGTGGCTCCTTGGATCGGATCATTCCATGATAGCAGGCAGCACAGGAGGCTCCGGATTCTGCTCATCCTCCGATGCCTGCATCCGAACGGAAATATCCCGGGCGCCTGTGCGGGTTTGGCTATCCTTAAGCTTTGCCGCATGTCCAGGGCAGGCGGCAGGCTGCAGGCAGGGGCTGCCTGCTGCTTTCTGGAGATGACCAGGGAGGATGCCATGCATGAGTTTCTGCCGACCCTCGCAAGAAGCGTAGCGTCGCCTTACAATCTGTCCTTTGCTCTGGCAATCGTTCCGATGCTTGCACGTGCCGAGCGTCCATCCTTTGCGGCGGCAGGCAGATATGCAGTGCACCTTGCTGTCGCTCTGGCAGCCGTCTGGATTCTTGGAACCATCTCCGACATGGTTTTCCCGAACTCGATCACGTGGACTGTCCTGCCCGTGCTTGCGCTCTCCTTCCTCATCAGGGACCTGCCGGTGAAGGTACGCTGCTGCCATGCGGCGCTCTTCACGTGCTCATGGCTCTATTCGCTTTCGGTTGCCGAAGCGGCCAATGCCGTCATGCAGCGTGGCATATGGTTCGCTTCGGGCATATCGCTTGTCTACCTTGCTGCGGTATGGCTCTTCGTTTTCCTGATGGAGCGCCATGTGCCGCTCGATGAGAGGGATGTGACCTGGTCTTCCGTCATTCCCCTCCTTGCGGTCTGTGCATCAGGGCTGGCCGAGCGTGCGATACTGATACTGCGTTCGGATTTCGGCGTCATGCCCTATTCCATGAGCGCACTGGAAAGCATACTGACCTGCATCAATGGCCAGATGGCAGATCTTGTTGTCTATGGATCGACGCTCATGATCCTGTATGAGCTTGCCGGCAGGAAGCGTCTCGAGATGGAGCAGCATCTGATGCAGAGCAGGCTCGAAGCGCTGAAGGCATACCGCGAGAGCGGAGAGCAGCTCAGGATTCTCCGCCATGAGGTAAAGAACCAATACGCCTACATCAGGATGCTGCTCGAGGAAAAGGCCTATGAGCGGGCAGAGGAGTTCTTCAACGAGATGTCCATGCATGCCAATCCGACCTTCATGCGTGTGAACTCCGGAAACGATCTTGTGGACGACATCGTGAATCTCGAAGTATCGAAAGCGATTGTCCAGGGAGTCGAGATCGGTGCCCGCATCGCCGTTCCGTCAGAGCTGCCTTTCGAAGAGATCGACCTCTGCTCCCTGCTCATGAATCTTCTGGACAATGCTGTGGAAGCAGCGTCGGAGCTTCCTGCTCCCCAGCGCATCGTGCAGCTTGGCATGCTGGTCGATCAGGGCATGCTTGTCCTCAAGGTGGAGAATCCCTCGATTCGGGCACCCAGGACAGATGGAGAGGGGCTCTTTCTCACGACAAAGGATGATGCCAGCCTGCATGGCTATGGAACGCGTCTTGTCAGCAAGATTGCCGCGAAATACGATGGGGTGGCGGATTTCAGCTACCGTGAAGGGACCTTTACCGTCAATGCCATGCTCAGCATGGCGGGCGCAGCTGCGAAGAAGGAGCTCCATCCATGATCCAGATCGATGTCGCCGTCTGCGACGACGAGCCATTTGTGGCAAAGACCATCTCCGAGGTTGCACAGAAGGAGCTTTCCCGCCACGGCTTCCAGGCGAGGATCGAGATTGTCAACGATGCGCTTTCACTGGCCTGCGAGCTCAAGGAGCAGGGCTTCGATCTGATGCTGCTCGATATCGAGATGCCGCTGGTCGACGGCATCGAATTCAGCCGCATGCTGAGAGAAAAAGGTGACAGGACCGAGCTTGTCTTCG
>ENA-UOOM01003487-UOOM01003487.1-fermentation-metagenome-genome-assembly--contig:-NODE-3487-length-11349-cov-63.332832_pt1 | contig 11349 bp, 10 predicted proteins | sample MGYA00245781_ERZ724031 | MGnify/ENA primary metagenome ERZ724031 (study PRJEB28704, sample SAMN03018317) | fermentation metagenome | biome: anthropogenic terrestrial biome; feature: soil... | reverse complement strand
ATCTAATAATACAAAGTTTCAATCCTTATTTTACTGGAAGTAATTCTGGAAGTCTCTTTTGATAGTTGTATAATTTTAGGTTGCTCAGTTTCAATCCTTATTTTACTGGAAGTAATTCTGGAAGTGGATATGTTGGTGATATATGATGATACATATGGAAGTTTCAATCCTTATTTTACTGGAAGTAATTCTGGAAGATGTTTTCGCTCATGCTGATTTTTACAACGTTAAAAAGTTTCAATCCTTATTTTACTGGAAGTAATTCTGGAAGTTCCGGCTTCCGTGCCTCCGTTGGGCGTAACGGTAAGTTTCAATCCTTATTTTACTGGAAGTAATTCTGGAAGAAAAACGAACGACGTTTCTATGTGATCGAAATGAAGTTTCAATCCTTATTTTACTGGAAGTAATTCTGGAAGTGACTGCGAAAGCGCAGTTAATGGTATTGTATTATAGTTTCAATCCTTATTTTACTGGAAGTAATTCTGGAAGGCGTACATTGATTTATTATATTGACAACCAGAACCATAAAAACATTTTTGAAATCTATATTTTTTGTTTTTCAATATGTCAAAGAGCGTTGATATACTGATTATTTTTATCATTTCCGAAAAGTTAATAGCTTTATTTCTAATGGCATATACAACACATTAATCAATGCAAAAATAAATTAGCACCCGGAAAATTTTATTTCTCGCAAATATTCCCATATGTACATCCCAAACATCTTTGCTTGTATTTCGTAGCCTTGGGAAAATAATTGTGATAAATGATCTCATTTACATCTTTACAAATATTCCGAATTTCTTGTTTTGCTTCTTCCTTTATTTCTATTTCAACCACTTTGTTTGACGAACGGGTGTACACCAAAAAACCTTTGTTTACTGTTCTTTGAAAATTCTCTTCAATTAATACGGCATAACATCCAAGTTGAGTACGATATGTTTCATAAATTCGATCTTCAAATTTAGCAAATTTATAGTCAAGAGGAGCCATCGTGCCATCATTTAACAAAAGGACTTCATCAATTACACCTCGCAATAGCTCATTCGTCAGATACTGATCGGTAAATTTATCAATCACTCCGATTCGTTTACGCAGGTATTCTTTATTCCGCTCCAATTTCAAATCATGTAGCTGTCTCCCTTTCATTATTTTGTAATGACGCTCCTCATATTGCGGAATGCAAAGTACATATTCGTAATATGTAAAACGAGGACAATAAAGGTACTCAATAATATGTGAAGGCGTTATTGACATCAAAAAAACAGAGCCCTAACTTCATCGGTGACCAACTTTTTATCAAACGCTTGTCCCAACAGTACTGTTTGTCTAAGCTCATTCTTACTCATAGGAAAAATGTAGACAGAATCACATTCCTCATCAATCAGCTCGTTTACAGACAACTCGAGTGTGTCTTTTTCATTCTCCTCCAGACTTCCAAGAAAAACAGACTTTTGTACCCGATATAAACCGGCTTTCTTGCATATTTTGGAGACCTTGGTCCTTGATCTGTCTTTCTTAATATCGTATATCACCCAGCAAATCATACTTATTTGATTAACCGGTTTGCAAACTGATGCGCATCCATTTGCATGGCATTCGCTCTGGTTTGATTTCGGCCATTGTAACGTATTTTATCTTCATCCAAAAAACGCATAAATGATTGCATCAGAATGTTTTTCCCTTCAGCATTCAATGTATATCCGTTTGTAATCTTATCGGTATGAGCGTCATTAATTTTTTTTGCTGAAAAAAGCTTAAAAACAACTTCTTCCGCATATATCCGATAAGGTTCGATAAAATCAAAAACCATACTTTTCATATTGTAATCATCCCGATGCATGAAACCCACATATGGATCAAGTCCGGCAATGATCAGAACTTTTTCTACCCGGCTATACAAAACACCGTATGCATAATTAAGAAAGGCGTTAAAGGGATCATCGGCCGGTCGAAAACTTCTGCCATGGAATCGATAACGTTCCACCAAAAGAGAACTGAGGGTATTAAAATAAACACGTCCTGCCGTTCCTTCCAATCCCCGGAGTGTGCTGTCTATTTCATCAATTTTTCTCCCCCTCATTTCGTTCATCTTTATTTTGATACCGGAAATAGTCTCAATTTTTTCCTGTATCATGTCTGCTGACGAGGATCTATGGCTTTTCAAACGTTTTAATAATTCAATCTGATTGTCGAGTTTACTTGTTAACCACTTCTTTATCCAATCAACGCCAGTTTCATTCAGACTGGCTTCAAGTTGTTGCTTCCTGATTTTTGAGGTACTTCCGGGTCTACTGTGCCAAAAACGGCCAACGGGTATCCCATCATGTTCAAAGACAATGATGTCAATATTGTTTTTGATGGCCAGAATGATGGCTTCGGTACTCAGGGCTGCACCTTTGCTCATCAAAATTGAGGTCACTTTCTGACTTGCAAAATGATGTTTCTGTTTTTCTCCCTCTTTGGTCAAAGAAACTTCGAACAAATCATCTTTTACATGCACATAAGTGCCATATGTATTGATTACCAACTGCATAAGATTAATTTATTGCATCAACTTAACCGTTCCAAAACCTCGGCTTACTAATTTCCCTATTCCGGCCCATTCCGGGAGAAAAGCATTGGTCGTGAAATACCCTTTAAATGCCAACATCGACTGGTTCTTAAATAGAGTTTGTTTCTCTTCTACCATGACGGTTGCCATAATACGCTCAACTACCCTATATGAAAGTCCCTTATAAAAACTTAGAATATTATTCTGCAATTGATGGTTCAGAAATAATCTTTTCTGTTGTTCGTCAAGATGTGTATATTTCCTGAAATTATCCTGATTTAAGGCTATCCACAATGTTTCAAATGAGTAGTTATACAATTGTTCATTGACCGTCAACGTATGTTGCGTCCGATGAACGTTTTTAGCCAGTACTGGAAAATATTGCCCATCAATATTCAATTCACGGATTTTCAAAAACAATGAAACCAGTAAATCAGCTCCTTCCTTAAAACCGACTAGCATAGGGCAACCGTTAATCACCTTATACTGAACCAGAGGATAGGCATATCTGGCAGAACCATCCTGGTAATGGTTATGCAACAATGGGGATTGTTCCTTAAATAAATTTCCAAAATATCCTCTCAGTTTATGTGCATCTCTTGTTTGCAACTGAATATCCGGGAATTGTATGATTGTTTGAGTGATTTGCATAAGTAATTAATATTAAAGAATTGTAACCCAAGAATCTTCAATTTTATTCCGGATAAATCCGGTTTCAGAATAATATTCTTTTAAAGAGTCATAAGGAACAATTAAAATGTTGTCAGATAATTCATCCAATTCCTTAAGCTTGTCCAAGTAATCAGGAACTGCAATAATATGTTGATGGAAATCTCTCTTATAGGGCTCAAAATCTTCGCGCGAACATTCTTTTCGGATCATCTTATCAAACATTTCTTTTGCCAGAGTCGCTTTTTCGTCACATTCAATAAAGACTGATCTTGTTTTGAACCCATTCTCAATCACCTGAAATTTAGCAACGGACCATTCAGAACCATCATAGTCTAGTTTCTTCATCGATTTAAAAAAGTTCATAGAATATTCAAATCCATCGTCATTCCGTTCGCATATGTGGCTATAGTAGTGGTTCACAAGATCAAGGTATCTAACCTCATCAATGTGTGATTCAATATCGGTGAAATGTGTAATTGCTTTTCGAGCAGTCTCTTCTGTCATCGGTCCATATATTCTACCACACATCCCAAAGTCGATAACAATAACTTCGCCAACAAAATCCTTATTATACTCACGATTTACACGTCCGGCAACCTGAATAATGGAATCTATTGGGGCTAAGTCACGGAAAGCCAGATCAAAATCTAGATCAACACCGGCCTCAATACATTGAGTCGAAATTAATATTGGCTTTAATCCTTTGTTTAATCTCGCATTTATTACATCCTCTTTGATCTGATCAATTAACTGCTGTCGTCCGGCAGGAACTATATTGGTTGATAGATAGTAGATCGGGTTTTTAAGACCTTTTTCTCCTAAATAGCTTTGAATACTTCTGAATACGTCGATTGAAAGCTTTACGGTATTGACTACAATCAAACAAGACTTGTTTGGTTCCCAGTATTTCTTAAAATAGTTCTCCACAAAGTCTTCTTGATCCACTATCTTTTTTTCTATTTGAGGTAAGAGCCTTGTGCGATGAAATGACCTGAAAATTTTTTCTACGTCTTTCTCCGTTCCGAGCAATTCAATCGGATTGGCTTTTTCGCCCTCAATTGACAGAATTTTTTGATTTGCTAATTCAAAAACCTTGGGTTTTGTGGCTGTCATTAGAACAATACGTGCATCAAGAAACTTTGACAAATAATAAAGTGAAGCCCCAACCAGCGGCAGTTGTTTTAGGGCAATAGTCTGCACCTCATCAAGAATTATGATACTGCCCGCATAATGGTTGAACTTTTTTAACAATTTATTTCGGTTGCCAATCAACGTTTGCAGGAACTGCACAAAGGTTGTAATCACAATATCGCACTGCCATGTGTCAAGCGACATTAGCTTTTGGTTGTACCCTTTTCCGTCGTCGTTGTATTCTTCTTGTTGACTCAGTGCATCGGCATATTGGTAATGAGACAGGATTCGGGCCTCATTCTTGTCAAAAAGTTTTCGGTAAACCGAGTCGGCTTGCTCAATAATATTGATAAACGGTAAGGCATAAATAATCTGAGCTTCGCGTCCTTCTTTTTTCCTGATCATTGCCCGGAGCTTTAATGCAAAGTCAAGGGCGGTTAAGGTTTTTCCTATTCCGGTAGGTCCGGTAAGAGTAAAAATCTTTTGACTAATAATCCCTTTTTCTGATAGCTTTTCAATTACCCGTTTCCGCACCAAATTACGCAACTCATTTTGAGAAAGATGTCCAAAGTCACTAAGTGTCTCATCCCAAACCTGATCGGGGATCCCTTTATCATTGTCAACTTTTGAAGGAGATAAAGGAACTCGTTGATAAACGATGGTTCCCGAAGCATCTAGCTTATCGGCTTCAATTAACAACGAAAAAAGATAATTGATTAGAAAGTAATGTTGGATATTACAATTCTTTTGCAACTGTTTTATGGCTTTAAAATAGGACCGACAGGGGAGTATCTTTTCATGAAAGGTTTCAATATCTTCAACGACCAATTCATGAGACACTATAGACTTAAAAGGAAGAATGGATGATTGTCTTTTTTTGAGTTGCAATATGTCTGCATTGAATGCGGTTTCAGTGAAATCACTCCTCAACGCCATTAAACTTTGTAGATTCCCGTGATGTTGGGAAATGATCCAATATCCTACAATTCCCCAAAAAGGATCGTTATTAAAATATCTTGCCAAAAAATATAGTGCTCCAAATTGTGAATGTGATTTTAAATAATAATCCACATCAGGCCGATTGAACAGATAATCCTGAAAATATTGCGTATACTTCCCCAAATCGTGAAAAATGGCAATATTTTCAAGAATTGTCCATTTATCATCAAATACATGCAAATATTTTATACCTCTATAAAATAGATCCTTGACATTTTTCAAATGCTCACAGAGTAGCTTCGACCCCACTCTACCCTGTGGGGTGTCTATTGCATGTGAATAGAATTCCATTACTTCATAAATTGGATAAGTTTTCTTTTTCCTTCTTTCATGAGTTCAATAACTGTAGCCGATTCTTTTAATCTTGCTTTTAATTGAGAGGCTGAAACAGAAAATAGCATACGGTTCATTTTCCGTAATTCACGGTTGTAATTTGCCACAAAATCGGCCGGCATCAGTTCTTCTTCGACAATACTAAAACGACCAATGCCATCAGATAATAGCTCAATTTCCTCAACGTCTTCAGAGTTTATCGCACTATCGAAATATTCGAAATAGGGCAAAGCGTTGCGTTCCACTGCCTCATACTCCTGATAGTTTGAAAGGCTTGCATTAAAGCTTGCTGCGCCAAGTGTGAGTGCAAAATTGTTCCCTTTTGTTTGGAGTAAATCTTTCAGACGCATATAATCCTTATCGGGGATTTTCAATGGTCGAAGAAAAATACGATAAGTAATGGCAGATTTTTTTATATCCTCACCGGTTACTATTTCAAACGGCGTTTGAATGCGCCCTTTACCCCCTCTGAAATCATTTGGTCCTTTAATACTTAACAAATTAAGTCTGTGAATGGTCTTTTTGGTCCGTGTGTGTAAAGCAATACCAATATCGATATTTCGTGATGAAAACAGTTCGTAATATGAATCTTTGGGTAAACCGCAAATAGCAGCGAGCATTCCCATGACCGTAGTTCGGGGAGGAATGCTGAAACTCAGAGCCGTGTTGTTCGTGTAATACTTACGGAAGTGAGCAATTTTACCGGAAATGTCAAATGAAATGACCTCCATAGCAAATTGAATTAATTGATTTTCAATTCAGGAAAATCAATCGATTTATTGATGATCACCTCTTTAATGGGTTTCCCTTCGCCGACTTTCTCTTTAAGTAGCATTTCAAGTCCTGATACATCAATAACTAAATCTCTAAGTGACCTAACCTGCTTTGTAACAACGCCTTCTTTGCATTCAACTTTGATCGCATTTCGTAAATCCCCAAAATAACCATTATTAAATCCTTCATTGTAAACAATTTCGAGATAAAATTTAGGATATTGATTCATTTTCGAACGGGTGGGCTGCGATGGAATACTTTCCCAAATTGCTTTGCGGAATAATTTCAGGTCATCTTCAGTGAGTCCGGTTGTCTTTGCTGCATATTTATTGATAGTGCCATTAAAAGCCAATAAACTATAATACACCCTGTAATCTTTTCCAAAAGTACTACTGTCATCGTTCATAATGGTTACTATTGAACTCGATTCAACCAGTTCAACCTGGTTCAACGAGTACCCCCAGTTCATCTGAATTGCTCCCGTATAAGCTTTGGTAAACTCTTTCACGGCAAAAGCACTGCCGAACATCCTTATATCAACAAATCTATTTTTAACAAGTTGAGAAAGAATATAGTAATTCAATTTGCTATTTTTGGCATGCTGTAATAGCTTTAGAATAGAATCTTTATCCTTCTTCTCAGCAATAATCGCTTCAAACTCTTTCAAGAGCTCTGGACTTTCTTTAAAGATTGATGCGCGTTCAGCCGAATCAGATAGAATACGTTGGACAACAAAATCCAATTTCGAGTCTGAACTCACTTTACTGTCACCTTCCATATCTACGAATATCTCATGTCCCTGATCTTTGAGGTAGTCGCGTATAAATCGTTTTACACGGGTATCGGTAACAAGATTGGTACTGGTGTCGTAATCCATACGAGGTTTATTTTCTTGATCAGGATCGCCGTTTGGGTTACACAATGTGGCATCATATAAGAAAATAAAATCGGAATTGTATTTGATAGCTGTCATGATTGTAAGTTTTTATTGGTTATTATCGATGTAGAGTGAAAAACCGGAAAGAATGTAAAAAACACTTTCCTGTGGTGTTAATGTCCATAATGTCTCATCAGCGGGAAACAGTTGAGAAAACATTTTAGAACAATAGTTGATCTCGTTGACGATTTTGTATTGAGTGGACAATTCAAAAGCATCAACATATAAACGTTGAATTTTCGAGTGGTCCATTCCATTGTAATTGATCTTATTCAGGACTGGCTTTTGTTTATGATTCTTGTTATACTGGGCAGTTCCTATCTTTCTAATTATTCGCCCAAGCCAATACAAAGCTTGTTGTTGAGGAGAATACCCCATGTCGCTAAAGAACCGTTGCAACTTGTCGGCTCTTTCCTCATTCTCTGCCAAAGGTTTTTCATTTTCTTCCATATCCATATCTATTAGTTTTAATGCTTTTAAAAGATTGATTAAAAAGAGATATTTGAGTGCACTATCCCGAATCGCGAGATCGAAATCCTCCGGTTTATACGTGATGTTTGAATAGGAGTTATAGCGATTATAATAATGACAAAGAATCAATTCGGTAAAGTGATAAAATATCTTTGTGTATCGTACTTTTCGTTGTTCAAGGATTTGCGACAACAGTTTCAGTGCATCGTTCTTCTGCTCATGCTCTTTACGTATGGGTATTGCGAAATAAATTGTTGAAAGATTAGACCTTCTCTGGTTGAAATAGTTGGAAATCAACTCCGATTGTTCCATATCTTTTCTAATAATATTACCAAACCATACATTGCTGACATCCTTGATGTGGTTGATTACTTTCACGCTGTTTCCATCGCTGGCATATGCAATATAATTGATCCAGAATAAGGGACTTTCCGCGTCCATGCCAAGTGACTCAAACGTATTTTCTAACTGCTTGGTAGAAAAAACCCACTCGCTCATCTGCTGGATTTGGTCAAGTTCAAACTTCATATCAACGTTTTCGGGGTCAAGAAAGGTGGGAATAATATAATGCTCCGTGTTGGCAATACGTACCGAACACCGCTGGTTGTTCAGTTTCCCCCTGATATAGTTTGAGCCATTTTGAAGAGCTTTCTGTATGTCTAAATCAATTTGGTAGTATTTTTCAAAGTCTTTCTTGTTAAAATTGGGGGCATAATTAATCGTAGTGGTTACGAACAACTTGTTCAAGTCTTCCCTGTCTGAGAAAGTAGGCAATGTTGTCTTGTCGCTTTTCTTTCCGGTAGCGTAGCAGAGTGACTCTTTCATTTCTTTACCCTGTTCAGCAGTTTTGATGAAGTTCTTCTTCACGTAATAATCATAGCCGTCGAGGTTACAGAGTAAAGTAGGTGCATTAATTCCCAGCAATTCCGATTTAATCGCTATACTCAGCATTACAATCTTATGATTCCTCGGGAACGACAGTTTCTTAGAAATATATTCATTTTCCAGTACGTCGATCCCCTTTTTTCCTTCGTCGATCTCTACGTTACGCAATGAATAACAGGCCTCCAATGCTTTATAAAATAAGGTCTCTTTCGCTTCAGGATGTGATCTTAGAAGGGCCTTTTGAAACAAGCCTTGTTCGCTATCACTATTGACCTTCCCGAAAATACTTTTCTGTAAAATCGGCAACTTCTTTGGATATGTGCAGGTTACCATCCAAGGATCTCCATTTCTTCCCCATAACTCACTTTTTAGATTTCGGTATTTAATTGGCGAAGATTCAATACCAAACGCATGGAGATTATTCTCCACAACAATAGTTTGCCGGTCAATATCAAATGTGATGATTAGAACATAATTTTCAATTGATTCATCTTCATTAAATATTGGAATTTCTATCAGATTGTCCCATTCTCCCTGTTCTTGGGCAATCTCTTTACCAAGTGTGATTAACGTATTAAGCATTGTAGGACGATTCTATTACAAGATTAAACCTGAGAAAAGGATCAGTTTTCGTTTCAAGCATTTTTACTTCCATAAAAATATCCAGTTAAATTATGTTTATGCATTTTTTCCATATTCCAAAGCCAACGCCTCTTTCGATGACACCGGATAGTTTCGCCAAAATTTTTCTTTATTAAAGAAACCGCTGATAAATCCCGGTTTATCGGGACTGGAATATTTAAAGGGTGCTGCAAAACCATAAATCTCATCTGCCACTTTGCCGGTTAGAGAACAAACAGCTTTGGTCGTCCGGGATTTGGTTCTATTATGATCATATTTTTTTCTGATCCCGAGTCCAATAATACATCCCGAATCAATTCAAAATCATTTAAATACAAATCACGATCTCGATGGATGCGAAGTGATATTCCGGTTGTAGTTTGCTCCTCTCTACTGGCATGATCGAAATAATTTTTCACATCTGATGTAATTAAATCCTCATTCCGTGTAAATTCAGATTCAATAAGTTTGAATAATTGACACTCTTTATGATTCAAAGAAGTGAGTTTTCCAAACTGAGCATTTTTGATATTCTGCAGTTTTTTATCCGGGGGATTGCTCAACTTTGTAGTGATGGTTACATCTCCACCGCGCGGGCTTCCTTTACGGTATGCATACTTACGATAACTGGCCGATTCTTTTTTTATCTTCTCTATATCAATTCCCCTATATGTACATTGCATCCCGCCACTACTGTCGACAACATCAAACACCAACAACAGCATCTGATAATCTTTCCCCGGAAACATGTTTTCAATGTACAAATCTACAGGGTCGAGATCACTCTTTTGTTCCAATTGCCAATGTCCAATTGCAGATATAGACCTATCGTTCATATTTTGAAATTTAAAAAAAGATGACTCATAATCAATTTCCTACATACTTGCTATCCTTGTTTTAATGGAGAGGTACATTTGTCCTATCTTTAGTTTCAACCCTTGTTGTAAATAGATTACAAGTAATCAGCGTTCCATGTTTTATCCCATTTGATGCCCCAAAGATAAAATGGATTTTGCACATATACAAGGATTATTCCAATTAATTTTTATAAAGGTAGGAAAAATAGGAAATTATAACAAAATAAATTTTATTTGACACTCTAAAACTCTGAATATGATTGCCCATTGGGGGCATCCTGTCCATAACCTTTCTCATGAAGGAAACGAGCAAAATCTCGGTCAGCGTATCGCAATACCTTATAAATCCACGCACTGATGTAGTACTGATAATCCATCGGCAACATACGTTGCTTTGTGGTACGGTTCAATGTAAGTCTGAATCTCATGTCAATGAATAATTGAATAAAGGACAAAGAAAAAACAACAATTTGACAACTTATGTCAATAAATATATTTTTGTTTTATTATATATTTTTATTTACATTTTAAAATTATTCACTGAATAAAAAGGATAACAAGCTGATTCTTTTCAACGAAATGAAATATTTCCTCAAGGTGTAATTACTTTTGTAACGTTCGAACATGGCTAAATCTGATTTAAACGCCTAAAGCTATAAAGATTTCCTTTAACAAACAAAATAATATACTGAAAGTTGCACTTCTAAACTGAACTTAGCACTTCTAAAACGAGTTTCGCTTTTAATTCTATACTGAATTTTCTTCTTGTTTTTTTCTTTCATCGGCATATATTAACTTGGTGTCCGGTTTTTGGGAAGTATTATACAAAAAAAACACCTACCTGAATAAACAGATAAGTGCTTGATTTTCACCGTCGGGGTGGCGGGATTCGAACTCGCGACCCCCTGCTCCCAAAGCAGGTACACTAACCGGACTGTGCTACACCCCGAAATTATTTAACCGGATTATATCCGGAATTTTCACTTTTGAAACATCAAATTTCTATGAGTAACAGGCATGCTTAAAAAGCAATCTATTTGTTGTTCTCAAAAAGTGGTTGCAAAAGTACAACTAATTTTGGACAAACTCAAAACTTATTAGGTTTTTTACAAATT
>ENA-UOOM01003483-UOOM01003483.1-fermentation-metagenome-genome-assembly--contig:-NODE-3483-length-11358-cov-7.120587_pt1 | contig 11358 bp, 6 predicted proteins | sample MGYA00245781_ERZ724031 | MGnify/ENA primary metagenome ERZ724031 (study PRJEB28704, sample SAMN03018317) | fermentation metagenome | biome: anthropogenic terrestrial biome; feature: soil; material... | reverse complement strand
TAACGGTCATCATGCGCTGCGCTGACAGCTACCGGGGCAAGCTCCTGGCGCCCCTTGGCCTCACGGCCTGCCAGGCGCCCTATATCCTCTATTGCTGCCACCGCCCGGGCGCCTCCCAGGAGCAGATCGCGGCCTGGCTGCACACCTCCCGCTCAAGCGCCACCCGGCAGCTGGCAGCGCTTGAGGAAAACGGCTTCATCACCCGCAGCGCCAGCCCCAGGGACCGCCGGCTCACCCTGGTGAGCCCCACGGAAAAGGCCCGCGCCGCCTTCCCCAGGATCCGGGAGATCAACCGCGCCTGGCAGGAAGCCATCACCCGGGGCATGGACCAGGCTGAGCAAGACACGCTGCTGAAACTTCTTGAGATGATGCGCGACCAGGCCGTGAGGCTGCTGGAGGGGGAAGGCGCATGAAGACCATCAGCCGCTATGTGAAGCCCTATACCGGCATCATCGCCTTCACGCTGTTTTTAAAGCTGGCAGCCGCCCTGCTTGATCTGCTCATCCCCTCCTTTCTGGCGCGGATCATCGATGATGTGGTGCCCACCGGCAACCGGGGCGGCATCTTCTTTTGGGGCGGGGTGATGCTGGCCTGCGCGGTGTCCTCCATGTTCACCAACATGTACGCCAACCGCATCGCCGCCAGGACCTCCGGCCACATGACCCGCACCCTGCGCCACGACCTGTTCAGCAAGCTGAGCTTCCTCTCCGCCGCCCAGCTGGACCGCATCTCCATCCCCTCGGCGGTCTCCCGCCTCACCACCGATACCTATAATTTGAACCAGCTTTTCAACCGCATCCAGCGCATTGGCGTCCGCGCGCCCATCCTCCTGATCGGAGGCATTGCCATCACCCTGATGATGGACCCGGCGCTCACCCTGGTGCTGGTTGCCACCCTGCCCTTTATCGCGCTGCTGGTCTATTACGTCACCAAAAAGAGCGTCCCGCTGTACACCCGCCAGCAGGGCGTGCTGGACCGGCTGGTGCGCACGGTGCAGGAGAACATCACCGGCGTCCGGGTCATCAAGGCCCTCTCCCGGGTGCCGGACGAGAAAAAGCGCTTCGGGAAGGTGAACGACGAGCTCTCAGGCCTTGAGGAAAAGGCCGGGAGCGTGATGGCGCTGTCAAACCCCACGGCCTCCTTCATCCTCAACATCGGCCTGGTGCTGGTGGTCATCGCCGGGGCTTATCTGGTGAACGCCGGGCGCTCCACCACCGGGAACATCATCGCCTTTCTCAACTATTTCACCATCATCCTCAACGCCATGCTGGGCATCACCCGGGTGTTTGTGATGTATTCCAAGGGCAAGGCCTCGGCCCTGCGGGTGGAGGAGGTGCTGCTGTTGCCCGAGGACCTGCCGGTGCTTGAGGCCGCGCCCATGAAAACCACACCCTGGCATATCCAGTGGGAAAATGTGAGCTTTTCCTATAACAAGCGCCAGGATAACCTGACCGGCATCTCGTTTGCCCTCAAGCGCAGGCAGACCCTGGGCATCATCGGCGCCACCGGCAGCGGCAAATCCACCCTGATCGCGCTCATGCTCAGGCTCTATGAGGCGGACAGCGGCCGCATCCTCATTGACGGCCAGGACATCCGCACCATCCCCCGGGAGCGGCTGTACGGCATGATGGGGGCAGCTTTCCAGAATGACTTCATCATGGCGGACACCTTGGCGGAAAACATCCGCTATTTCAGAGACATCTCCGAGGACGCCCTCCGCCTGGCGGTGGAGGACGCCCAGGCGGCAGACATCGTCCGGGAAAAGGAGCAGGGCCTGCTCCACCGGGCCGCCATCCGCGGCAACAACCTCTCCGGCGGGCAAAAGCAGCGCCTGCTCATCGCCCGGGCACTGGCAGGGAAGCCGGACCTGCTGATTCTGGACGACGCCTCCTCAGCCCTTGACTACCAGACCGATGCCAGGCTGCGCCGGGCCCTTGGCAGAAACTATCCGGACACCACCAAAATCATCATCGCCCAGCGGGTGAGCGCCATCATGGGGGCAGACCACATCCTGGTGCTGGATGAGGGCCGCATCCACGCCGCCGGCAGCCATGAGGAACTGATGGCTACAAGCGACATCTACCGCAGCATCGCCGACACCCAGATGAGCCTGCTGGAAGGAGCCGCCTCATGAGCAATCCGAACCTCATCGGCGGCGGGCGCATGAGCCGCATGGAACGCAGCGGGGACGGGCGCCAGGGCGGCGGGCCCAAGGCCTCAAGGCTGAAGACCCTCAAGCGCATCTGGCGCTATCTGGGGCGGCACCGGGGGCTGCTCATCCTCTCCCTCACCCTGGCGGTGGCGGGGGATGCGCTGGCGCTTTTGGGGCCCAAGCTCTCAGGCGCCGCCATCGACGCCATTGGCGTAGGCCAGGGACAAGCGGATTTCCCCCGGGTGCTGCGCCTGGCCATCATCATGGCCGCAGCCTATGCTTTAAGCGCGCTGATCAGCTATCTCTTAAGCCGGGTGATGCTGCGCACGCGCCGCAAGGTGGTGACCCAGATGCGCCGGGATGTGTTTGGCCGCCTGGTGTCCCTGCCCGTGGGCTATTTTGACCGGCATCAGACCGGGGATCTGCTGTCTGTCATCACCTATGACATCGACACGGTCAATGAATCCCTCTCAAGCGATGTCATCCAGCTGCTGCGCAGCTTGATCACGGTGACGGTATCGCTGATCATGATGCTGTCCATCGCCCCGCAGCTGGTATTGATCTTCCTGGTGACGGTGCCCGCCTCAGCCCTGTACACCCGCTGGGCCACAGGCCGGGCACGCCCGATGTTCCGGCAGCGCTCGGCCAAACTGGGAGAGCTCAACGGCATGATGGAGCAGATGATGGACGGCCAGCGCACCACCAAGGCCTATGCCAGGGAGGCCCAGGTGATCGCCCGGTTTGATGACATCAACGACCAGGCTGTCGCCGCCTACTCCAAGGCGGAATACGCGGGCACGCTGGTGTTCAGCTCGGTCAACTTCATCAACAATATTTCCCTGGCGCTGGTGAGCGTGTTCGGAGCGCTGCTGTACCTGGGAGGCGCCGTGGGCCTGGGCGATATCTCCGCCTTTGTGCAGTATTCCCGCAAGTTCTCAGGCCCCATCAATGAGACCGCCAGCATCGTTGGGGAGCTTCAATCCGCCTTCGCGGCGGCGGAGCGGGTGTTCCGCCTGCTTGACGCGCTGCCGGAGCCCGCGGACGCGCCGGGCGCCATGGTGCTCGGGGATGTCAAGGGGGATGTGCGGCTAGGCCAGGTCAACTTCTCCTACCTGCCCCAGGTGCCGGTCATCAAAAACCTGTCCCTCCACGCCAAGCCGGGCGAGGTGGTGGCCATTGTGGGCCCCACCGGCGCTGGGAAAACCACCATCATCAACCTCCTGATGCGCTTTTATGACATTGATTCCGGCCGCATCACGGTGGACGGGAAGGATATCTACCGCCTTACCCGGGACAGCCTGAGGGGCGCTTTCACCATGGTTTTGCAGGACAACTGGCTGTTTTACGGCACCGTGCATGACAACATCGCCTACGGCCGCCCCGGCGCCAGCCGGGAAGAGGTGGAGGCGGCGGCCCGTGCCGCCATGATCCATGGTTTTATCAGCCGCCTGCCCCAGGGCTATGACACGCTGATCGGGGACTCCGGCCACGCCATCTCCAAGGGGCAAACCCAGCTGCTCACCATCGCCCGGGCCATGCTGGTGGACGCCCGGATGCTGATCCTGGACGAGGCCACCTCAAACGTGGACACCCGCACCGAGCAGCGCATCCAAAAGGCCATGCTGCAGCTGATGCACGGCCGCACCTCCTTTGTCATTGCCCACCGCCTGTCCACCATCAAAAACGCTGACCACATCCTGGTGGTGCGGGACGGCACCGTGGTCGAGCAGGGTGACCACCAGGGCCTCATGGCGCAAAAAGGCTTCTATTCTCAGCTTTATCATGCCCAGTTTGAGAACGCCTGATCCCGCAAAAAACCAATGCTATCAACGGTTTCCGCTTTGACGAAACCCCGTATTTTGTTTAATATTCGACAGCGCAGGGTATATTGTATTATGCTCAATGCTGAAAACTGTTTGGAGCAGCAAGAAAGGAGACCTTATGGGCATCATTTCCTGGATTATCCTGGGCGCGCTGGCCGGCTGGATTGCCAGCAAGATCATGAAGACCGACCACTCCATGGGCGCTGTGGCCAATATCATCGTGGGCATCGTGGGCGCATTCATCGGCGGCATCGTGATGAACATGATCGGCAAGGTCGGCGTCACCGACTTTGACATCCGCTCATTCCTGGTGGCTCTGCTGGGCTCTGTCATTCTATTGGCCATCGTGAAAGCTGTGCGGAAGTAAGCAGCGGAATACGAGATTGCAAAAAGCAGGGAGAGGGCCGAATCAGCCCTCTCCCTGCTTTTGTCATGCTTTTTTACTTGCAGAGCTTGTAGATGTTGAGCACATCCTGCCAGCGCAGCTTCTTGAGGCCGCCCAGAGGGGTTTCCTCACCATAGGCGATGCCGGTGGCGCGCTTGGCCATGGTCTCCAGCTGGCTTTCGTCAATGCCCAGCTCGCTCAGCGTCTGGGGCAGGCCCATGCGGCGATAGAACTGGCGCAGGCGCTCAATGCCTTCCAGCACCAGCTCCTCCTTGTCCCGGAAGCCCTTGGTGACACCCATCACCTTGACGGCAAACTGGGCAAACATATCGATGTTGTCCTTGTACACATAGGTCATCCAGGCCGGGGTCACCACCGCCAGGCCGGCGCCATGGGCCACGTCATAAATGGCGCTGAGTTCGTGCTCCATGTTGTGGCAAGCCCAGTCCTGCTCGCGCCCCATGCCCAACAGACCATTGTGGGCCACGGTGCCGGCGAATCCGATCTCCGCCCAAGCATCGTAGTTTTTGGGGTCTTTGAGCACGGCGGGGCCGTTGGCGATGATGGTGGTCAGCGTCGCCTCGCACAGCGCATCGGTCAGGTCCACATGGGTGGTGTTGGTGAAATAGCGCTCAAACACATGGCTCATCATGTCAGCCACGCCGTTGGCGATCTGATCAGGGGGGAGGGTGAAGAACAGCTCCGGGTTCATGATGGAGATGAGCGGCCGCAGGTGGGGGCTGCCATAGCCATACTTGCGCTGGGTGTCCTCCTTGGTGATGACGGTGTCGCCGCTGGACTCGCTGCCCGCCGCGGGAATCGTGAGGATAATGGCCACAGGCAGCGCTTTATTGATGGGCAGCGCCTTGTCATATACCTCCCACACATCGCCCTCATAATAAACGCCCATGGCGATGGCCTTGGCTGAGTCGATGGCGCTGCCGCCGCCCACAGCCAGGATCAGGTCCACCCCCTCTTTTTTGCACAACTCAATCCCCTCATGCACCAGGGAGAGACGGGGATTGGGCACAACGCCGCCCAATTCCACAAAGGCGATGCCGTGCTCATTGAGTGAGGCCACCACCTGATCATAAAGCCCGGTCTTCTTGATGCTGCCCCCGCCGTAGTGCAGCAGCACCTTCTTGGCATGGGGCTTGAGCAACTTGCCGATCTTCTGCTGGGTATCCCGCCCGAACACGATGCGAGCCGGGGCATAAAAATCAAAGTTCATCATGATAAAACCCTCCTAATTAACTCACTTTGTATTAGTATACCACTTATTACATGATACAAAACGCCGGCCAGTCAGGCCACGATGTTGTTCTGCCACTTGCCATAGCGGATGAGCAACAGGCCGATCGCGCATTTGAGGGCCTGGGCAGACTGGCTGATGGCGTACAGCGTCAGGATGGGGAGGCTGGTTCCCTTCACCAGGAAATAAGCGAAGGGCACCATCACCACCCAGTTGAAAAAGGAGTCAAACAGGAAGGTGATGACCGTGGACCCGCCGGATCTGAGCACAAAATAGGCGGTGTGGGTGATGGCGTTGAGCGGCATCATGGCGCTGGACACCAGGATGATGCCGGTCACCAGGTGGCGCACCACCTCCTCGGTGTTGTAAAGCCTGGGGAAGACCGGGGAGAGCACCGCCATGGCAGCGCCTATCACCAGGCACATGGCCACCGACAAGAACAGCAGCCGCCAGGCGGTTGACCGGGCACGCGGCATATCCCCCGCCCCCAGCGCCTGGCCCACCATCACCGCCACCGCGTTGCCGATGGAGATGAAAAACACATTGAACAGGTTGGAGATGGTGCTGGCGATGGAGATAGCAGCCAGCACATACAGTGCCCGCATGGAATAGATCTGGTTCAAGGTGGCGATGGCCAGGGACCATAAGGCCTCGTTCACCATCAGGGGCGCGCCGCGCCTGAGGACTGACCTGATCAGCCGCCCGGGCACTTTCAGGCGCTTGTATACGCCATGCAAATGGGAAACAGCCTTTCGCCCATGCACAGCATACAGGATGATGCCCAGCTCCACAAACCGGGAGAGCACCGTAGCCACTGCCGCCCCCATCACGCCCCAGGCGGGAAAGCCGAAGTGGCCGAAGATCAACACATAGTTGAACACCAGGTTGGTCAAAACCGCTGCCACGCTGGCCTTCATGGGCAGCATCGTCTCCCCGGCTTCCCTGAGGGTGCTGGCATAGCTCATGGAAAAGGCGAAGGGCAGCATGCCCAGCAGCATCCATAGAATGTATTCCCGCCCAAAAACCAAAATGGCATCGGCCAGGGCCGCCTCCCCCTCTCCCTGGAGGAACAGGCGGATGAGGGGATCATGGAAATTGATCACCACCAGCAGATACAGCGCGAAGATGATCCCTGAAAACCAGATCTTCAGCCGGAAGGTGTCCCGGAAGCCATCCAGGTTTTCCGCCCCGTAGAACTGGGCGCCAAAGATGCTGGGCCCTGAGAGCACGCCGAAGATCAGGAGGTTGAAGATGAACACCAGCTGGTTGGCAATCGCCACGCCCGACACCTGGGCCGTGCCCAGCTGCCCCACCATGATATTGTCCAGCATGTTCACAAAGTTGGTGACGCTGTTCTGGATGATCACCGGAACCACAATGGCGGTCACCTGGCGGTAAAACGCCCGGTCACCAATAAAAACACGCTTGAAACGGCTCATAAACCCCGCCTTTACATCACTTGCCCAGTTGGCAGGGTCATTTTGTCATATCGGCGGAAAATAGGCAAGGGACAAACGGCAGCCATCGGTTTGTCCCATCCTCATCTGCTGATGCCATATCCCCCAGATGTTGTTCCGCTTGTTATTGCGCCGCCGCCATCGCCTGGGTCAGGATACCCATGGCGCTGGCCAGGGCATCAAGGCCGGGGTTCTGGCTGATGACGGTGTTCAGGTTATTGATGGCGCTGAGCAGGCCCTCATACTGGGGCGTGCCAGGGGCCAGGCCCGCCAATTGGCTGGAGGCCGCCACCAGCAGGTTCTGGGCGTCAGGCAGGAGGGTGTTGGTGACAACGCCCTGGCCATAATCCCCCGGCTGGCTGTGGAGTGTGCAGGTCTGGGCAGATGCCAGGGAAGACCCGGCGCTGCCATAGCCCAGGGCCGCATACGGGCCCAGATACTGGGAGAGCACACTCGCGTACTGGGTGCCGGCAAAGCGGGCCAGCGGGTGCCCCTGGGGCAGCACCAGGGCGCCCCGGCTGGCCTGGGTTTCAGGCGGGCAATAGGGGCCGGCCACCATGTTGCTGGCGGTGCAGATGGTGACATTCTGATGCATCTGGCAGGACACCTGGGGCGCTGTCTCACGCGCCACGTAGTCGGTGACGGTGCCGTAGCCCATGGCGTCCTGACGGCAGGCCTCGGTGGCCAATTGCCCCGACACCGCGCAGGTGGTGACCCGGGTAAGCCCATAGTTTTCAGGCCCGCCGTCCAGGATGTCCCGGTTTTGCAGGTTTTTATCCTGGTGGATTTTGGCCATGAAGGCCTGCCAGAGCTTGGCGGCGGAGTTGCCGCCGGTGGTTTTTGAAGAAAGGGCCTTGTAGTTGTCATGCCCGATCCACACAGACCCGGAATACCAACCGGTGAGCCCGCTGAAAAACACGCCCTTCTGGTCGGAGTTGGTGCCGGTTTTGCCGGCCACGGTCTGCCCTGAGATCCTGGCGGCCCGGCCGGTGCCATCGGTGATGACCTGCTTCATGATGTCAACGGTCAGCCACGCGCTGGAGGGTTTATACACCTGGCGGCGGTCCTGGCTGGCATGGGCGTCATAAATCACCTTGCCATTTTTATCCATGATGCCCAGGAAGCTGATGGGCCGCTGATAGACCCCGGCATTGCCCAAAACGCCAAAGGCGGTGGCCATCTCAAGGGGCGTAAGCCCCGAGGACCCCAGCGCCACGCCAAAGGGGGTGGCCGCGATATGCTCCTCCGCAGCCCCCAGCCGCCTTAAATAGTCCACTGCCCGGTCGACGCCCACGTAATTCATCATCACCCAGGCAGCCGCGGTGTTGTCAGACTTGACCAGCGCCGTGCGGAAGCTCTCCGGCCCCCGGTAGCTGCTGCCACCATAGTTCTGCGGCCAGGAATCCTTCCGGTCGCTGCCCAGCCAGCCCTGGATGGGCAGGGGCATGTTATAGGCCACGCTGCCTCCCCCGGCCCCCATGTCAAAAGCCGGGGCATACACCGTGATGGGCTTGATGGAGGAGCCCACGGGCATGTTCATGTCGGTGGCGCGGTTTAAGGTCTTGCGGGTGGTGGGCGGCGTGCGGCTGCCCACGATGGCCTTGATCTCGCCTGTGCGGTAGTCGATGATGGCGGCGCCCGCCTGGGGCTGGATGATGTCGGTGAAGGTGCCGTCCGGGTTTTTGGCGCGGAAGGTCTCAGTCCCCGGATCGCGCAGCTTGGGATAGTCGCTGTAGTTGTACAGGGTATCCTCCAGCGTCTTTTGCATCTGGGTGTCAAGGGCCAGGTAGACCTTGTAGCCGCCGGTGCGCAGCCGCGTCTCCATGCGGGCGCGGTTGCGGGCGTTGTTCTCCAGCCCCTCAAGCCCAAGCAGCGTCTGCACCACATCCTTGACCGCGTATTCCACATAGTGCACATAGGGGTAGAGGGTTTTGACCTGGGGGTCTTCCTCAAGCACGCCCGCGGTATCGATGCCCTGGGCCTCGGTGAACTGCTGGTGGGTGATCATCTGGTGCTCATACATCACGCGCAGCACATAATTGGTGCGGTTGTTGGTGATGGCGATATAGTCGGTGCCCTCGGCATGGCGGGTGTAGAAATTGCGCCTGCAGTTATAGTAGTAGGGGTTGGTGGTCATCCCCGCCAGCATGGCGCACTCCCTGAGGCTGAGCTCATGCAGCTCCTTGCCGAAATAGCCCTCCGCCGCCACCTTCACGCCGTAGTAGTTCTCCCCCAGGTAGATGGTGTTCAGGTAGCTCTCCAGAATCTCGTCCTTGGTGTAGCGGGTCTCCAGCTGCATGGCCAGGTAGGCCTCCTGGATTTTGCGCTTGTAGCTCTGCTCAGAGGACAGCAGCGTGTTTTTGATCAACTGCTGGGTGATGGTGGAGCCGCCCTGCTGGGAGCCGGAGACAAAGTTGGTGACAAAGGCGCCCACAATGCGCTTGACATCGATGCCGCTGTGGGTGTAAAAGCGCACGTCCTCCGCCGCCACAAAGGCGTTGCGCAGGTTTTGGGGCATGGTGTCGATGCTCACCACGATGCGGTTCTCAGTGCCCTTGTAGTCGGTGATGAGGTTGCCGTCCCGGTCATAGAAGAAGGAGGTCTGGTCCTGGTCGCCGATTTTGGCGATGTCAAGAACAGGCGCAGTCTCCACATAGGCCTTGGCGATGCCCACCACAGCGCCGATGCCTGCCAGGCCCGCCAGCAGCACCACCAGCAACAGCATCTGGAAGGTGTTGATGATCACCGCCAGCACGAAGCTGGGCTTGCGCGTGCGGCGCTTGAAAAGCCGGCGGCGGGGGCTTTCCTCCTGGTCCATATGCATCCCTTCGTCAACAAAGGGTTGGTTCTTAAAAAGCCTGTTGATGGTCGGTCCTCCTGTGGCTGTGGGATGGGGCAATTATATCACAAAGGGGGAGGCTGCTGCCAGCATGCATAAAAGCCCGGTAACAACTGGGCAAATGGCGCCAATATGCTTGACACTGCCTGACACATGCTGTAAGATGTCCGTAATAATTAGGTTCCGGCCAAAGCGCGCAAAGCGCGCTGGAAGGAGGGATGGGCAGGATGTATGCCCTGATAGCGCAAAAACGCCGCGCCACGGCTATTCTCGTGGCCCTCATTGTGTTGCTGCTTTCACCAGGCGCTTTCGCTGCGGCCACTGAGGCGGGCCTCAGTTTCACGCTGAGCGTTGAACCAGCCAGCCTCACCGCCCCAGGCAAGGTGACGGTGTCCGCCCGGGTGTCAAACGCCGGGACCGAGGACATCACCGTGCCCCTGTCGCTCAAGGACCCTGACGGCAAGCTGGTCACCTCCTTTGGGGATGGCGGCTCCCTGTTCCCGCTCAAGTCCGGGCAGAGCATGCCCTGGCAGGGGGAATACCAGGTGAGCCAGCAGCAATTGGACGAGGGCAAGCTGGTCTATACCCTCAACTACAACAAGACCGACGCCCAGGGCAACATCGTGGAGCACAGCCTGCCGGCCACCGCCAACATCACCTTCACGGGTGAAAAAGTGGCGCTGAAGGTGACCCGCACCATCACCCCTGAGGTGGTGCGCCGTGACGGCGAGGTGAAAATCCTCTACGACCTGGTCAACCAGGGCAACGTGGCCCTCACCAACATCCAGATCAAGGAAAACCGCCTGATCTCCACCCGCACCCAGACGGTGGCCGCTCTGGCCCCGGGGGAAAGCCAGCAGATCACCTTCTCCAAAAAGTCACCCACCGGCGACCTTACCAGCTCCGCCCAGGTGACCTACCGCAAGGAGGGTGAGCGCACCACCCAGCAGGTGACCATCGCGCCGGTGCAGATTCTCCTGGCGAAGCCCGCGCTCAACTACACCCTCACCGCTGACAAGCAGCAGGTGAACATCGGAGAGACGGTGACGCTCAAGCTCACCCTGCGCAACGCCGGCAACATCTCCTATGACAATGTATCAGTCACCGACCCCATCCTGGGCGAGGTGTTTTCAAACCTGTCCATCCCGGCAGGGCAGACCCTTGAAAAGACCAAGGAAGTCACCATCAACCAGACCGCCACCTTCAAGTTCACCCTGAACCTGCAGGACAACACCGGCGTCACCAAACAGGAGACGGTGCCGGAATTCAAGGTCTCCGCCTATGCCGAGGGCCAGATGCTCCGGCTCAACCTGGTGCTCACAGCCTCCAAGGACGCCATCTCCGCCCTCCCCGGCAACATCACCTTCAGCCTGGTGGTCACCAACGACAGCAACAACGCCGCCAAAGACATCAAGATCATGCACGGCGCCACCGAGATCTATACCATCAA
>ENA-UOOM01003480-UOOM01003480.1-fermentation-metagenome-genome-assembly--contig:-NODE-3480-length-11366-cov-9.239943_pt1 | contig 11366 bp, 7 predicted proteins | sample MGYA00245781_ERZ724031 | MGnify/ENA primary metagenome ERZ724031 (study PRJEB28704, sample SAMN03018317) | fermentation metagenome | biome: anthropogenic terrestrial biome; feature: soil; material... | reverse complement strand
TTTTAAATCACAATACAGACAAACAAGATCGCACCTATGACCAATGCTGCAGCTGTTGTGATCGGTATAATTTTCTTTAATACTTGACCTTCACTTCCGAGAATTTCGGCTGTTGTTGTTCCAAGAATAATCTTTCCCGGACTAATCGCACTTCCGATTGCCCCGCCGGTTGTCTGTGCTCCTAAAATTGCAGACTGGTTTACACCAAGGAATTTCGCTGTCGTAACCTGGAAATCCCCAAATAAGATATTGGAAGTCATATTACTTCCTGTCATGAATGATCCAATCATTCCGACTACCGGCGCCAAAATTATATATACTTTACCAAGTATATTTGCAATTCCATCTGCAAGAACCATTGTCTGACCGGTTCCGCCCATAATTTTTGACATAATAACCAAACTAATAACAGCGATACCTGATGGCATTGTCATGACCGCTGATTTTAAAAATGCAGCCTTCGCTCCACCTTTTTTGATCCACCCGTTTTTCTTAAAATATATAAGTCCTGCGATTGCAGAGATGAATAAGAACATGCTCGCATGTGTAAATGGTGCCAGCGGTGAAAAATGCTCAACTGCTTCATTTATAAAGCCATAACCTGTCTTCGTCTCCGAAAATGCAAACGAAATGGAAAATTGGCCAAGGACTCTATTCACAGGCCCTATCATCAGAACAACAATTGTAACTACAGTTAAAAGAATATAAGGAATAAAAGCCTGAATTAATGTCATATTTGCAGGTGCTTCATCCTTTTCTTCTGTCTCTTTTGTTCTGTCCATAATCGGGCTGTCTTCAATTCTCCACTCATCTTTGTACATTTTCATACGTCCTAGTAAGAACAATACAACCAAAGATATGCAAGCAGGTATAAAACACGAAATTGTTGTATTTATTTGTGTAAGTAGGAGTTCTCCTCCTCCTTGAATGACAGACAAGATAACCACTGCCAAAAGCCCTTTTTTAATGGCTTTTCCTTTTCCATAAAACCAGCATATTACAAGTCCTGTGATTAAATCAAAAATCCAAATAAAAAGTGCACTCCACAAAGCTGTTTTAAAATACTCTGCAGAACCTTCAGTGATCTTTGTAGCAACCACCAGGGAATCCCAAGCTGCACCTAGAGTTCCAAAAGTATTGCCCCATGCCTGCCCTAAAAGTGGAATAATAACAGCGTAAAGTGGATTTACGCCAATACCGATAAGAAGAGGTGCCCCCACAGCAACAGGAACTCCAAAGCCTGTAATTCCCTGAAGGAAACTTTCTAGAATCCATCCAAGGGCCAATACCACCAGAAGCTCGTTTGGCAGTAATTTTTTCATTCCATTACGAATAACAAGAAATGCTTTTGCCTGATCAGCTACCTGATATAAAAGAATTGCGCTCCAAACAATCAACAATATAGGCAGCGCACTCCATATTCCTTTTGCACTTTCTGAAGCAATTAATTTCATATCTGCTTTATAAAATGCAAATCCTGTAATCGCTGTGATAATCAGCCCAACAGGAGCAGCCTTTGTCCCGCCCCACTGAAACTTAATCATCAAGATTAATAATGCTGCGATTGGCAAAAAAGCCATAATCCACATAAACAAATTTGTTGGTACGTTCATTATCCATCTCCTAAATTACTTATATATCACTGTCCCTGTCTCACCGGCAATTCCTGCTGCGGCTTTTTCAAGTTGTGTAATCAGAGTCCGGCGTCCCTCTCCAGATTCAGCAAAACGGATTGCAGCTTCAATTTTGGGCAGCATAGAGCCTTTTGCAAACTGTCCCTGTTTAATATACTCTTCTGCCTGCTCTACCGTCAAATCACTAAGCCATTCTTGATTTTCTTTTCCAAAATTAATTGCCGCCTTTTCGACTGCCGTCAGAATAATTAATAAGTCTGCGTTCAACTCTTTTGCTAAGAGACTGCTGGCATTATCCTTATCAATCACCGCACTGACACCTAAAAGTTTTCCATAGTCATCGATTACCGGAATTCCACCGCCTCCACATGTGATTACAATATGACCTGCTTCTAACAGAGTTTTAATCGTCTGAAGTTCACAGATTTTCTTTGGCATTGGGGAAGCGACTACAATTCTGTAGCCTCTTCCTGCATCTTCCATACATTTAATGCCATCTGCTTCTTTTTTTTCTGCTTCTTCTCTTGTTAGAAATCTTCCGATTGGTTTTGTGGGATTTAAAAAGGCTTCGTCTTCTTTATCTACCTCTACCTGTGACAGGATTGTAGATACCTTTTTATCTATATTTCTACTATATAATTCATATTTGATTGCATTTTGAAGATCAATGCCAATATAGCCCTGGCTCATGGCAACACTCGCGGGAAGTGCAGTCTGTCCATATTCCGACTGGATCATTGCGAGATTATCCATAGCATTTTGGATCATCCCAACCTGCGGGCCATTTCCATGTGTGATTACCAGATTCAACCCTTCTTCTGCCAGATCCACAATTACTTTCGCAGTCTTAGCAACAGCCTCTTTCTGTTCTGCACCATTCTTCCCAAGCGCATTTCCCCCAAGTGCAATCACAACTGTGTTGTTATCCATATTAATTCCCCCAATATCAGCCTTCGAAACCAAGTTTTTTCGCATATGCCGCAATTGCTTTTTGGAAGCATTCAATTGGCGGATGTACAGTACCTGCTCCAATTTGACCATATCCCGCAGTCTTATGAGCAATACCTGTATTGATAACTGGTGTAATACCTTTTTCAACAACCAATCTTGCATCGATTCCAAGGCATATTCCCTGGAAATCCCATGTCGGGACTGTGAAATTTGGGTTTCTGCTAATACAGATTTCAGTCATCTTATTACTTGTACAAAGTGCATCTTTATATCCGCCTGCACCAATGAATCTTGTTACTGCAGGAGCTGCAATCATTGCCATTCCTCCAACACCAAATGTCTCTGTAATCGCACTGTCGCCCATATCCGGGCAGGCATCTTCTCCATCATATCCCGTAAAGTACAGACCTTGAGGAGTATTTACCGGGCCCGTAAACCATTCATCCCCCATACCTGCAATACGTATGCCAAATTCGTAACCATTTCTGCACATTGCCGTAACAATGGTGCCCGCCTGGATCATGCGAGCTCCGTCCATAACAGCTTTACCTGTCGCCATCATAATGTTAAGAAAGAACTGATCTGTATCTGCAAGAAATTTAATGACATCGTAACGATCTTTTTCATTCATATCAAATGCTGTAATGTATGGTGCCACTTCTTTTAAGAATGCAAGAGAAGCAGCTATATTTCTCTGATGGAACTCATCTCCCATAGCAACTGCTTTTGCAATTAATGGATTGATTGCAAGACCGTTTTCCATTGTACGAAGTACTTTTCCAAGTGTTGGACCAAGTACATCCCTCATCCAGCGAAGTCTCTCTACAACTTCTTCTGAATATGCCCCGAAACGAAGTACTTTACCAATACCTTCATTCATTGTACAGTATGCATGATTTCCATCTGTTTCATTTTCGACAACGAATACAGCCATATTAGGGGATGTGATCCCCCCCATTGGTCCAACTGCGTTTACATGATGACAAGGAATAAATTTCACTTCTCCACTTTCTAAAAGCTTTCTGGCATCAGCTTCATCGTCTGCCCATTCTTCGAATAGTGCAGCCCCTACACAAGAGCCCTGCATTGGATCTGGCATGTTCTCATATGCAACCGGTGGACCGGCATGAAGAATTACTTTTCCTTTATTCAGTTCTGGAATCACTTCTTTTGCACGGACATTATCTTTCAATACCGGCTGACTTGCCACCACTTTCGCAATAACACTCTGATTGGCCTCATCAATTTCTTCATAATGCCTCAGGAAATTAAGAGTCTTAATCAGCTCAACGTCTCCACCTGCTGGCGGCATCCAGTCATACTGAACCACTTCACATTCGAACTTTTCTGCAACTTCGGCAAAGCTCTTAAGCCCAACGTTAATAATATGTGGTTTGTCTGAAAGAAGATGGCGAAGTTTCTCAGAAGGTGTATGTTTTTCTACCTCTACAACTTTTTTTGCACGGATTTCTTTCACTGGTTCTTTGAAATCTCTTCCAATTGCACGAATTGCTGTACGGCATGCAAGTTTATTATTTTCACATACAATAACGCCTGCATCTTTCAGCTTTTTAACAGCTTCATCATATCCCTGATAGTCTTTCCTTGTTCCGCAAACAGTTGCAATGAAGAATACTCTTCTTCCTGTTTTTTTTGCTTTGTCACGGAGACGGATAATAGATGGAAGAAGTGCTCCTGCCATGTCTTCATGTGATCCATATCCCAGCATAATATCAAGAAGAATCACACCCGTTGACTCATCATCGATTGCATTTTCCATGCACTCAATTCGCTTTGCCGGATCAATCATCGGATGTGGTTTTCCTTTTGTATATGCATCATCACCAAGGTCAACTACAATATTGCCCTCTAACTGAAGCATATATCCTTCAATATCCTCTGGTGGTACTTTTACATCCATTGCATCTTTGATGAGCATCGCTGCTTCATTTGCGAGTGTTCCACCTGAATAGTATGCTTTAATTGTCTTATTTTCTTCTGCTTTGAAAAACTCTGATTCGTCTGCATCGGCACTTGCTTCTGGAGCTTTGGTCCCTCTTACAAGACTAACGGCAAGACGTGCAGCTTCATCTAATGTATATGCGTGATAGAAGTTTTCCTCATGATATTCTGGTTTTTCTCCCACAAACAGCGTAACAACTGGTTTACTGAAGTTGCTCAGTCTATCGGAAATGTTATCTCTTACCTCTTTTGCCGGTGGTTTAGAAACAATAATTAAAACCTTTACTGTATCATCATCTTCCATAGCATCAATCATGTCCGCCATCGTGATACCGCCAACTGCAGCATTGAGGTCACGTCCGCCAATTCCGATTGCATTCGTAACCCCTTCACCAAGTCTGTCAATAATTGTCGTAAGTTCCTGGATACCTGTTCCTGAAGCGCCAATAATTCCTATAGAACCTTTTGACACGTTATTCGTAAATGCAATAGGTACTCCCTGAATAATTCCTGTACCACAATCAGGTCCCATAACTGCCAGTCCCTTTGCATGCGCTTTTTCTTTTAACGCTTTTTCATCTTCAATTGTTACGTTATCACTATACAGGAATACATTCATGCCTTCATCCAGTGCACGCTCTGCCTCAAAAGCCGCATATTCACCTGGAATAGAAATAACTGCAAGATTAGCATCCGGCTGTTTTGCCAGTGCTTTACCCCAAGATTTTACACTTTCAGTTCCTTTATTCTTTGCATTTACTGTGGATTGTTTCTTAAAGAAGTCTTCCATCTCTGCTTCGATTGTATCAAGAAGACTATCCTCCTCCACATCAGCAACAATAACAAGATCATTGGCAGATGCTTCTTCAAGCGCCTCTGTTGAAAGTCCGCTCTGTCTGTAAATATCTTTATTGGCCGGTGTTGCCATCATAATAGATACTTTCTTAACACCTTTAATCGTTGAAATCTTATTTGTTAAAAGCATAAGAACAACGGAATCGTGATAGCTTCCTTTTTTTACAACTGTTTTTAACATCTGTTTTCTTCCTTTTCCCTTAGTCCGCGAATCTGTTTTTATGATCATAGCGGTTGAAGTGAATTGCATCACTCTTCAGATAATCTACCAATTCATCAACCACTTCAATTCCGCCCTCTGCATAAGCTTTATCTCTTCTCATAATTGCACGTTCTCCAGGATAATATACTTTTCCATATCCTTTTGCTGCAGGCATTTCTCCAAGTTCATCAAGCACCATTGACATCCTCTTTTTGAATTCTTCTGTACCGATAAATCTTGCAGGATCTATTACAATATGCATCTGTCCTAATTCTCTTCCCTTAGAAAGGTCATGATACATAGAACTTACATGCTTTCCAAACGGTACTCCAAGAAGTACGCCTGCGAAAATATCAACCATCATCATAAGTCCGTATCCCTTTGCACCTGCAATCGGGACTAATGCATTTACCAAATACGGATCTGTCACAGGCATTCCTTTTTCATCTACAGCCCATGTATCCGGAATAGATACCCCTTGTGAACGTTTGTCAAGAATCTTCCCCCAGGCCTGAACAGTTGTTGCCATATCAAACACGACCGTTCTGTCATCTGCTGTAGGAGCTGCAAACGAAATTGGGTTTGTACCATAATATGGCTCTGTTCCGCCATAAGGTACTGCCATCGGATCTGACTGGCAGAATGTGACTGCAAGAAGATCTTCCTTTGCAGCCAGCTCTGAATAATATCCAATAGAACCACTGTGTGACATATTTGCCATGCCTACGACAGCTATCCCATTTTTTCTAGCCATTTCAATTCCTTTTTTCATTCCTTCTTCTGCTACTACATAGCCAACCCCATTGTCTCCGTCAAAGATTCCACTGCAGGGCCCAGTCTCTTTCCATGTAAAGTTTGGTTCTGTTGTGATGCCACCTTTAGAAATTCTTTCTGCATAATACTCTACACGGACAGCTCCATGGGATGCATATCCTCTCTCATGGGCCCATGTAAGAATTTCGGCCGTTGTCTCAGCATGTTCTTCCTTTAGGCCTGCTGCAATTAATTTATTTTTCATTAAGCTTTTTAGCTCTTCCCGAGAAAGTCTCATTACTCCATACCGTCCTTATAATGAATTATAAAGCAACATCTCTGTTACAATCTTTTGAGTAAATATAAACGAAATCTTCCTCACGTCCTACTGCATAGCAAGCCTGCGGACAATAAGCATCAAGAAACATATAATCACCTGCTTTTACAGGAATCCATTCATCATCTACACGATATATGCCTTTTCCAGAAAGGAAGTACATACCATGCTCTTGAATATGAGTTTCAATATATCCATGAGAAGCCCCGAGTTTGAACTTCAAAATATGCATGTTCATATCAAATCCAAGATCCTTTGCTGAGGGAAGAAGATCTTTACTGTGGCAGTTTGCCATTCCTTCATATTCCATCCATTCCATGTTGTTTACATTGTTAACAACCGTATAAGCATTATATCCTTCCAAAGCTTCATATCTGCGTCTGTAAACATACAATTTGGCATCCTCTGTTCCCTTGCTTTCAAATGTGATATTGTTTCCTGCCGGTGAGAAAATGTATCCGCCTGCTGTAAGGTCAGCTTCTTTGTCATCATTCTTCACAGATACTTCACCGGAAATTATATACAAGAAAGATTCAATTCCTTCTCCTCCTATTCCTGTATTTTTTCCTCCCTCATGTACTGTAATGAGATAATCCGCAAATGACGCTCCCATAGATGGTGACCCAAGAATTGTTACGTCACAGTTTGAGTAACCAGGAACAATATTTTTTACCAGTCCATCTGGCTCAAGAATTACATAATTTCCTTTTTTTACTACTGTACGGGTTTCTAAAAGATCCTCTCGATAACCTACCTGATTATTTAAATAACTCATTTTTCATATCTCCTTTTTTTATATGATTATATTAATTAGTTTTTATAGTATCATTATGCCCATTCATAACTTTTTTTTCAATCCTTACTTTAGACAAAGTCATTCTATTTTTTTATCCATTTTATCCTCTTTGTTAATAAATTAACATTTTATTATTTTTCTTGTTTGTGCTATAATATGCTTTATATATGGGAGTTTTTTATGATTTTTCTATTAATTCAGACTTTTTATGCAAATAGGATTTTTTATCTAATTTGTATCCATTCAAATTATATCAAATAAGGAGGATTCTTATGTTACAGACAAAGAATATCAAACTTCAGGATAAGCCCTTTCTAAAGTCAGCTACTATTTACACCGATTCCGAGGTTAAGCTCAGAGCTTGTGTCTTGTATTTTCATGGGGGAGGACTGCTGTATGGCAATCGTGAAGATCTGCCAGAGCTTCACAGGGGTCTGTTTACGCAAGCTGGATATGCAATTATCTCTTTTGATTACCCCCTTGCTCCAGCTGCCCAAATCAATCAGATTCTGGAGGATGTGTGTAAATCCATAGAGGCATACTTAAATCAGATAATTCCTGGTGTTCCTGCAAATCTTCCTTATTTTCTCTGGGGAAGATCTGCAGGTGCATACCTCTGTCTGCTTTCTGCAGCCAAAGGAACTTTTTCCAAAAACCCTTGGGGAATAATTTCTTATTACGGATATGGCTTTCTTTGCGATAATTGGTTTGAATGCCCGAGTCCTTTTTATCTTCGGATGCCGGCTGTTCCTAAATCCTTTTTAGAATCTCTGCCTCTGGAAACCCATAGCTTTGGCCCTATGGACACGCACTACAGTGCCTATGTATATGCCAGACAAAAAGGTACCTGGACGTCTTTCTTTTACAGAGGACGGAACAGTCAGTTCCTCATGAACTATTCTTTGCGCTGTGTAGATACCTTTCCCTGCCCATTATTTTGTGCTCACAGCATCAACGATCCCGATGTGCCATATGATGAATTTTTAAACCTCTGCAGCAAATATAATACAAAGCGCTACATCTCTGCATCCACAGGGCATGATTTCGACCGGACCGACAGCCCCTTTTCAGTCACTCAACTTTTAAATTCTACCATCCAATTTTTAAACAACAGGCTGCAAGATACTTAACAAATCTTAGAGTAGAGCAGTCTCCACCTTCTCTTCAGTTTGTTCCTCTTCAAAAATTGTTCCAACGCGAAAATTTCTAGAAGCTGGAAGCTTTTTCATGAGGAAGTAATATAGTAGTCCTGTCGGTATCAGACTCATATACCAAGACAGCTCTACAACTACCAGTGAACAGAGGGAGCCAGCTAAGATTGCAATAATAGCCGCCCAGTTAACTCCTTTATAAGGGCCTTCTTTATCATACATGCGATTGATATCCAGCTTTTTCTTGCGAAGGATGTAATAATCAATTGCCATAACAGCGAAAATGGGGCCTAAAAATGCAGAATAAACTTGGGTAAACAAACTTAATCCTTTTGCAGAATTAGCTGTTACTAATTTCCAGGGCATACAGCATGCAGACAAAATCCCCACCAAAATAGTTGCATGTGTCCATTTCATATGAAATGATTCCATTAATACATAAGCAGGCGGAACGATATTGTTTAATACATTCGTTGTTACCTGGGCAAATGCAATGAAGAGAAGTGTCAGGATGGTTAAGAATTTGCTTCCCATTGTTGTTGAGAATACAACAACCGGATCACTATTTCCTGTTGCAGCTGTAACCAATAAGCCAATCAATCCCATGAATAAAGTAACTGGCAAAATTGCAACTGTATAAAGCATTCCTGTGAATTTGGGCCCTACATTTTCTTTTAAGTTTCTTGTATAGTCAGACGCATTGATAATCATTGTAGAATATATCCCCAGGAAAGAGGTCGTTGCTGCCCAGAAGGGCATACCCCATGTGCCTTTAATATCAGAAAACGTTTCACCGATTTCTGTTCCAAACCGGGTTTTAACAACGTATAACATGTAAATCAAAATAACAATGATAAAAATGCTGGAAATATTTTCAAGCCATTTAATCCCCTCAAAGCCCTTGATTGCCAACGCCACTTGGAGAAGAGTAAATAGTGCATACACTATCGGAAGGTTATCAAACCCAAATAAAATTTTTAAACAATTGTTAATTGCACCGGCACCAACCCAACTCTGAAAACCGAACCAGATGACAGCCGGCACACCTCTCAACAATCCAGGTACTTTTAAACCAGTCGTACCAAAGCTGCTTCGAAGCTGTATTGTGTACGGAATACCATATTTGTGTCCGCAGTTGCCGATAACAACCAGGGCAACTGCGATGACAGCACAACCTATGATCATGGCTAAGATAGCCTGTGGAACTGTTAGGGCGCCAATCAGACCAGCTCCCATAGAGAACGTCCCTATAGATACACATCCACCCATAAAGCTTGCTGCATAAGATAGCGGAGTCATAATACGCTTCTGTGTGGGTTGTAGATCTTTATCTACATTTTTTATTAATTCAGGATTTAACACTTGATTTTCAACAATATTATCCACTTATATATCTCCTTCCACCACGAATATTTTCAGGTTATTTGTTTTTTTTAACGAAACGCCCATAGCCTTTCTCAGCCACAATTTTGCCCTCTTCTGCGACAACAGTTCCACGGATCATTGTCAAAACCGGAAGTCCTTTTCCCTTCTTTCCTGTGAAGGCTGAAATTTTGTTTACATAGTACAGTGAATCATTGGTGATTTCCCATTCCTTTTGGGGATCAAGAATAACAAGATCCGCATCAAATCCAGGTTTAATATCACCCTTCTTACCATAGATCCCAAATGCTTTTGCAGGCAAGTATGCCATAGATTTTGCAAGTACAGTCGGGCTTATGTTACGTTTTACGCAGCCTTCATCAAATGCAACCTGGAAGCAACTCTGGATTCCACTGATTCCACCCCATACATCAAATACATTGCCAATCTTGTTTCCAAGGATTTCATTGTATTTTTCGTCATATGAACAAGGAGAATGATCACTTGCAATACCGCTGAACACCCCCTCTTCTACATATTTCCACAATCTGTCAACCTCTTCCGGTGTCCGAAGAGGCGGTGCACATTTGAACAGCGGGCCCTTTGCTATAACGTCGTCTTCTGTAAGGCTTAGATAATGGGCACACGTCTCAGCAGTTATATCATAACCTTCTTCCTGTGCCTCTTTAATTTTCTGTGCCACATCAGGGCTGCTCACATGACAAATATGTATCTTACATTCAGTTGCTTTAGCGATTTCAATCATATCTACTGTCGCTACCATCTCGGCGATAACAGGTCTGGAATCAAGGAAACCTCTCCAATTCATTCTTCCTTCTTTTTTCATCCTCTGTTCCTGCCACTTGATTATAGAATAGTCCTCACAGTGAAATCCTACACGTCCATCAAATTCCTTTATAATCTGCATTGCTTCGTATGCCTGCCCATAGTTTAGGGAGCTATAGTCCGGAGACACCGGGCCAATAAAGGATTTGAAGGATACGCATCCCTTCTTATCCAATTCTTTCAAGTCATCGAAATTATCTGGAATTAGTCCGCCCCAGAAACAGTAGTCCGTATATGCATTTGTACCAACCTTTGCAAGTTTTTTATCCATTATACCTGCATTTGTCATTGCCGGTTCGTTCTGAAGAGGCATATCAATAACCGTCGTGTAACCACCGACTGCTGCTGCCGCAGTCCCATGCTCATAATCTTCCCTCCACTCATAACCGGGATCATTTAAATGTGCATGTGTATCGATTGCCCCAGGAAAAACATATTTTCCCTGGGCATCAATTACTTTCATTGCTTCAAGCTCAATTCCAGGCTCTAAAACTGCTGCAATTTTACCCTCTTTAAT
>ENA-UOOM01003478-UOOM01003478.1-fermentation-metagenome-genome-assembly--contig:-NODE-3478-length-11374-cov-4.372029_pt1 | contig 11374 bp, 6 predicted proteins | sample MGYA00245781_ERZ724031 | MGnify/ENA primary metagenome ERZ724031 (study PRJEB28704, sample SAMN03018317) | fermentation metagenome | biome: anthropogenic terrestrial biome; feature: soil; material... | reverse complement strand
GAAGTAATCGACTTTGTCAAAACCATTTGCACCCATGCGAATGATTAAAGCGAGTTCCATACGATACATTTGAGAATCAATAATTTTAATCGTATGAAAAAGTTACTATTATAAACTGATTTTGCCGTTTTGTTCCAGCTGCAATGTTTTGCTTGGCTGATCGCACACTTCCGTAGGTCCGAAATACTGGATCGGGCCGGGATATACATAATCTGTTTCAACTGCCCATTTATCACGCTGGCTTTCAAAGTACCTGAAAGGAGCTCCATCAAGTTCCACCAGCGCCTTCTGGATGACCGGCTTCATTTCGCCGTGGCGGCGTTCCATATTCATCATCATGGTGATGGGTATACCGCCTGCAACCCATTCGGCAGCAGGGCCGGTGGTATTGCGTACCGAAGACATGTAGCCGGTCTTGCCTGCTGCAATGAGCATCGATGCAGTATAGCCGAGTGAATAGCAGTAGTCTGCGTCGTAATTCGACGGTGCTGCGCAACGGCCTTCATATCCGAAAAAGTGGGTGACGCTGGCAAATTTACCTTTGTATCTGCCTTCCTTGCTCCACTGATCGAGTCGTTTTTTAACCATTTCGGCCAACAGTTTCTCCGTTTCAATCTGCGACACCTGCACGTTGCCATGCGGATCACGGTCGAGTGTGAGCTGGCGGGCAACCGTCTCAGGGAGGCTGGCGTAGATGTCGGCATTCTCCTGGGAAAGTTTGCTGATGATATAATCCCGTTTACCGGATCGGCGCACCAGATCAAACTCTTCCTGATTGTGTACGAGGAAATCGTTCAGTTCACTGATCAGTTTCTTCATGGCAGGAATGAATTCAATCAGTCCCTCGGGAATAATCACCGTGCCAAAATTCAGTCCCTGTGCCGCTCTTTGGGCAATGACGCCGGCAATGTAATCAATGATGTCGTCGAGTGATTGTTCTTTTTCAGCCACCTCCTCCGATACGAAGCAAATGTTGGGATGTGTTTGCAAAGCACATTCCAGCGCGATATGCGATGCCGAACGTCCCATCACCTTAATGAAATGCCAGTATTTTCGGGAAGAGTTACAGTCGCGTTGAATATTGCCGATTAACTCGGAATAGACCTTACATGCCGTATCGAATCCGAATGAGGTTTCAATCTGTTCGTTCTTGAGGTCTCCGTCGATGGTTTTGGGACAGCCGATGACCTGTACGCCGGCATTGATGGCGGCGTAGTATTCTGCCAGTACACATGCGTTGGTGTTTGAGTCATCACCTCCGATGATTACCAGCGCCCTGATGTTGAGTTTTTTTAATATCTCCAGTCCCTTGTCAAACTGTTCCCGGGTTTCCAGTTTGGTCCTTCCCGATCCGATAATATCGAAACCGCCCGTGTTGCGGTACTCATCGATGATATCACCGGTAAGTTCCTTGTACTCGTGGTTGATAAGTCCGGCCGGGCCGAGGATAAAACCATAGAGCTTACCGTCGGGGTGAAGCCGTTTTACACCGTCATAGATTCCGGCAATCACGTTGTGTCCTCCCGGCGCTTGTCCGCCCGACAAGATCACTCCAACATTCAACGGATTATCCAAACCTGGTTTGCCGGAAGTCTGAATGAACTTCACAACGGGCATCCCGTATGTGTGGGGAAAAAGTTGTTGAATCTCTTGCTGGTCGCGCACCGATTCAGTGGCAGCTCCTTCTTCAATTCTTACATTGCCGATTAATCCCTCGGGCACCTTGGGTTCATAACTTGCCCGTGCAATCTGTAAAGCACTTTTTGTCATAGAGTTTGTTTTTATGATGATTTATTTATGCAGTCAGCATCGTTTGGAATGTCAAAAATAACACTTTTTCGGGACATAGGAAATGAAACGAGAAACTCTTTTAGTCTAAAATTGTTGGATTGAATGAACAATTTAGTCATCTTTACTATTTATATCAAAATGATGAAGGATTGACCGATGAATGCCCAAAATGAATTAAGTACAACAGACATGGAAGCCATTGAGGCTTTATACCAAAAATACAAAGAAAACCCCCTGAATGTGGATGAAAGCTTCCGTTATTTTTTTCAGGGATTCGATTTAGCCACCAACCACTTTCCGGTGAAACCCGCAGATGGTAAGGAGGTTTTAGGAAACTCTCCCAAAGAACTGGCGGTCATGCGGCTTATCACAGCTTACAGACGTCGCGGCCATCTCTTTACCAAGACCAACCCTGTGCGTACACGGCGAAGCTATACCCCTACGCTGGCAATAGAGAATTTTGATCTCACGGGGGATGATCTGGATATTTCTTTTGAAGCCGGCAAGGAAATTGGTCTTGGCAAAGCTACGCTGAGAGAAATCGTGGCACATCTTGATGAAACTTATTGCAAGTCTATTGGTGTGGAATATCGCTATATGACCAAACCTGAAATTGTAAAGTGGCTGCAGGAGAAAATGGAGGGATCCAGAAATCAGGAATCACTTTCGGATGAAAGGAAACTGCGTATTCTGGATCATTTGATAGAAGCCTCCGGTTTCGAAGATTATATGCACAAAAAGTTTGTGGGGCAGAAGCGTTTCTCTCTGGAGGGATCGGAATCGATTATCCCCGCACTGAATGCCATTGTTGCGCACGGAGGTGAGTATGATATCAACGAAATCGTTATTGGAATGGCACACAGGGGGCGACTGAATGTGCTCACCAATATCATGAAAAAACCCTATTCACAGGTTTTCCGAGAGTTCAATGCACAGAATTACGGGGATGATATCATGTATGGCGATGTGAAATACCATTTGGGCTATAACAATACTATCGATTATGAAGGCCGTTCCATCTCGGTGAGCCTGGCACCCAATCCTTCTCACCTTGAGGCCGTGGGACCGGTAGTGGAGGGTATTGCCCGCGCGAAACTGGAAAATGAACATGATTGTCATTATCAGGAAGTATTACCCATTCTGATACATGGTGATGCTGCCATTGCCGGACAGGGAGTCGTCTATGAAACCATTCAGTTTTCAAAGCTGGAGGGATACAAGACGGGCGGTACTATTCACATCGTGATCAATAATCAGGTTGGATTCACCACCAATTATCTGCAGGCACGATCCAGTACCTATTGTACCGATGTGGCCAAGGTGACGCAGTCGCCCGTATTTCACGTGAACGGTGACGACATTGAGGCGATGGTATATGTGGCCAGGCTGGCGTTGGAGTTTCGTCAGAAGTTTAACATTGATGTGTTCATCGATTTGTTGTCTTACCGCAAGTACGGGCATAACGAAGGTGATGAGCCTCGTTTTACCCAGCCGGAGTTGTACAATATCATTGCCAGACATAAAAATCCACGCGACATCTATGCTGAAAAACTGATAAGGGAAGGAGTGATCACGCCGCAGGACTTTGACTCCAGATTGTCCGATTTTCATCAGCTTCTGGACAAGGCATATGAGGAGTCGCAGGCCACCTCTGTGTTAAATCTGCATCTCTTTCTCGCCGATAAATATCCGGAAATTCGTCTGCCTGAAGCGGCCGACTTTGAGGCGGTGGCCGATACAACTGTTTCCAAAAACCTTTTTTTACAGCTGGCAAAAAGTATCACAGCCCTGCCGGAAGATAAAAAGTTTTTCAACAAAACAATCCGCCTGTTTCAGCAGAGATCGGCCATGATTGAAGCCGACAGCTATGACTGGGCCATGGGTGAACTCATGGCTTATGCCTCTCTGGCCTGGGAAAAACACAGCGTGCGGCTGAGCGGACAGGATTCCGAGCGGGGCACCTTCTCACACCGCCACGCGGAGATTATTACCGAGGACGGCAAGGAGAAATATTTCCCACTGAAAAGCCTTGGAGGGGAGCAGGAGCCGGTTCGGGTCTATAATTCGCCACTCAATGAATATGGTATACTGGGTTTCGAATATGGTTACTCGCTGGCTCATCACGACGGACTTACCCTGTGGGAGGCGCAGTTTGGTGATTTTTATAACGTGGGACAGGTAGTTGTGGATCAGTATATTTCCGCAGCACAGGAAAAATGGGGATTGAAGTCGGGACTGGTCATGCTGTTGCCGCATGGCTATGAGGGACAGGGTGCAGAACATTCCAGCGGCCGTCTGGAACGGTTCCTGAGTTTGTGTGCCAACCTCAATATGCAAGTTGTGAACTGTACCACTCCTGCCAACTTTTTCCATGTGTTACGCCGTCAGTTGCATCGTGACATCAGGGTGCCTCTGATTGTTTTTACGCCAAAGAGTCTATTGCGACATCCAGCGTGTGTCTCTTCCCTGTCTGATTTCACGGAAGGAGGATTTCGTGAGGTGTTGGAAGATGTGCATATCAAAGATTATGAAAGAGTTAAAAGCGTGTTGCTCTGTTCCGGCAAAATATATTATGAGCTGGATACAGCCCGTGGGGATCTTCAAACAGATGAGGTGTCGATCATCCGCATCGAACAGCTTTATCCTTTTCCCGACAAGCAACTTCGAACTCTCCTGGAGCGGTACCCTGAAAACAGTAAGATTATCTGGGTACAGGAAGAACCGGCAAATATGGGAGCTGCAAGCTTTGTAAAGGAACGTTTGAGTGACCTCCCATTGCAAGTGATAAGCCGGCCCGCCAGTGGTGTTACGGCCGAAGGACTGACAGCCCGGCACAAAATCAACCAGACGCAGATTATTGAGCAAGCGCTCTCGGTGTAGATATTGACAATAACAGAATAACAAATATTATGGCACTTATTGAAATAAAAGTCCCGAGCCCCGGTGAATCCATCACGCACGTTGAACTTTTTCATTGGCTGGTGGAAGATGGGGCGGTCGTGAAAAAAGGTACCGAGATCGCTGAGTTGGAATCCGACAAAGCCACGTTAATGTTGGTCGCAGATGAATCAGGAAAGATAAGTTTCAAAGCATCAGAGGGAGAAATGCTTGAAGTGGGCGCTGTGGCTTGTACCATAGATGATTCTGTACAACCGGACGAGATGAAGGAGATGGAGCCCCGGAAGGAAAAACAACCGGAGCGGGTGATGCAACCGGTCAAAACCGTACAAAAGGAAACGTCGGCACAATCGGAGATTACTGCAGAAGCAACGGCTGTGCTTCCTGTAATGGATAAGCCGTCAGCGGGTGAAGCGGGTGAATATGAAAAGGTGAGAATCACCCCTCTTGCAAAAAAAGTAATGGAGGAGAACAGCCTGTCGGTAGATGATGTCATCAGCGGACTCAGGCGACTGAAACGCGAGGATGTGGAAGCAATACTATCTGAAGATCATAACAAACAGGATCGAGACAAGGCGGACAATTTGAAAAAGCCGGTGAGCCGCAATGTTACTACAACACGGTTGAGCTCTCTGCGCCGGAAGTTGAGTGAACGGCTGGTGTCGGTGAAGAATGAAACGGCCATGCTGACTACATTCAATGAGGTGGATATGAAGCCGGTGATGGATATTCGCAAAAAGTATCAGAATGTATTTGTGGAGAAACACGGGATCAGGCTCGGTATGATGTCTTTCTTTATGAAAGCCAGTGCCATTGCGCTACAGGAGTTTCCCAACGTGAATGCCATGTTGGATGGGGAAAATCTGGTAACCTATGATTATGCTGATATTGCAGTGGCTGTAAGTACTCCCAAAGGATTGATGGTACCGGTAGTGAGAAATGTGGAAAGCCTGGGGTTGGCCGAGATTGAGAAAGCCATTGCGGAAGTTGCCGAAAAAGCCCGGAAGGGAAAGCTTTCCATTCCGGAGATGACCGGCGGTACGTTTACCATCACCAATGGCGGGGTTTTTGGCTCCATGATGTCTACACCCTTAATTAATCCGCCGCAGTCTGCCATCCTTGGCATGCACAATATTCTGGATCGTCCTGTCGCCCTGGAAGGGCAGGTGGTAATCAGGCCCATGATGTATGTAGCGTTGTCGTATGACCACCGCGTGATAGATGGCAAGGATTCGGTAAGCTTTTTAAAACGGGTAAAGCAGTTGCTTGAAAATCCGGGAGACATGCTGTTTGGCAACAGCAGTGTGGAAGAGGTGTTACTGGAGATTTAGGATTCGGTATCCACGATGGTAAATTTTGCAAATTTCAGTAACAGTTGTTTTCTGCCTGCGGAATCGAATTCCACGAAAGCCCGGCGGTCGTTGCCGCTCATTTCAATGGAGGTGACCACGCCGCGTCCGAATCTTTCGTGCTCAATGACATGTCCCTCCCTCAGCTCTTCAGCCTCTTTCGGCAGGGGTAGGGAAGAGGCGGCAGCCCTGTGTACAGGAGTAACTTTGGTGGGTAAAACGCGCCGGCTCTCCTGATTTTGCAGGCGTTGTGTCCGCATTGATCCCCAGAAGTCATCTGCCTGGGAGGGTGGGGATATTTCACTGCCTGACTGGCTCTCTGTTGAAAGGAATGCCGGATCAATGTCTTTTAGAAAGCGGCTGGCAACGGCCGAATTGGTAACACCGTTCTTGAATCGACTCCGGGCGTGGGTGATAGTACAGGTCTTCCTTGCCCGGGTGATGGCCACGTAGAAGAGTCGCCGCTCCTCCTCCAGACCCCTTATCTCTGATTTGGCCATTGCCGACGGGAAGAGATCCTCTTCCATGCCTACAACGAAAACATGGTCGAATTCCAACCCTTTGGCTGAGTGAACCGTCATCAGGGTTACCTTCTCGTTTTCCCCCTCCTTATCGGTATCCTGATCAGTAAGCAGCGATACTTCCGATAAAAAATCGACCAGCTGGTTGTTTTCTTCTCCTTGCTCCAGCCGTGTAACAACAAACTCATTCATGGCGTTTAGCAGTTCCTGGATATTTTGTGTGCGACTCATCCCTTCGGGTGTCATGTCTTCGTAGGACTCTTTGGCGATACCGCTGTTTCTGATTACCTCCTGGGCAAGTTCAAAGGCGTTCATCCGGTTATTTTTATCGATAAGATCACTGATGAGCGATTGAAAGTCGGCCAGTTTCCTGGCAGTTCCCGCGTTTATATCCAGATTGTAGGCTGAAGGAGTGTTCAATACCTGCCACAGGCTGGTTTCATGTAACATGGCCGCTGTTGATATCTTACCGACTGTCACATCGCCTATACCGCGTGAAGGATAATTGATGATCCGGCGGAATGCCTCTTCATCATTCCGATTCACAATAAGCCGGAAGTAGCTGATCACATCCTTGATTTCCTTGCGTTGATAGAATGACAATCCTCCATAGATACGGTACGGGATGTTGTTCTTTCGCAGCTGCTCTTCAAAGATGCGTGATTGCGCATTTGTGCGGTAGAGAATGGCAAAGTCTCCAAAAGAGGCATGCTCCTCAAGCCTCATTCGTGCGATCTTGTTTGAGACAATAAGTCCCTCCTCGAAATCGGAAAAAGCACTTCTGATTTCTATCCTCTCGCCCGTCTCGTTTTTCGAAAAGACATCTTTGTAAATCTGTTCACTATTCTTTTTGATCAGGCTGTTGGCGGCATTCACTATATTTTGTGTGGAACGGTAGTTCTGTTCCAGTTTAAAAATCCGGGTTCCGGTGAAGTTCGATTTAAACTTTAGAATGTTGTCGATGTTGGCACCCCGGAAGGAATATATGCTCTGTGCATCATCACCCACCACGCATACACGGTGGTGCACGTCGGCAAGTTGCTTCACAATAAGATGCTGTGCAAAGTTGGTGTCCTGGTATTCGTCCACCAGGATATACTGAAACTGGTTGCGATACTTCTCCAATATTTCCGCATGGTCGCGGAACAGGATATTGGTATACATCAGCAGATCGTCGAAATCCATGCTGTTACCTGATCGCAGCCTGTTTTGATAACGCTGGTATATTTCGAACAGACGGGGCCGTTTGGCCATGCGGTCGTATTGGAGAATCTCGTCATTTGCCGCGTACATGGCCGGGGTGATCAGGCTGTTCTTTGCGCGGGATATCTGTCCGTGTACAGCTCCCGGCCGGTACAGCTTGTCGTCGAGGTTCATCTCCTTGATTATGAGTCTGATCAGGTTGTTTGAGTCGGATGTGTCGAAGATGGTGAAGTTTGACCGGAAGCCGATGGCTTCCGCCTCGTTGCGGAGTATGCGTGAGAAGATGGCGTGAAAGGTTCCCATCCATAGACTGCGGGCTTTTTTTTCACCGACAAGTTCCGCGATACGCGACTTCATTTCGCGTGCCGCTTTATTGGTAAAGGTGAGTGCCAGAATGTAGAAAGGAGGAAGTCCCTGTTCGAGCAGATATGCAATCTTGTAGGTGAGTACGCGCGTTTTTCCCGATCCCGCACCTGCAATCACGAGTGAAGGTCCGTCGCAGAACTCCACAGCAGCCCGTTGTGCTTCGTTGAGTTGATCAAGTAGCACCGATTCACTTTTTTTCCCTGTTTTTTGCATGAATACAAAAGTAGACATTTAAGTCGGAATGACATAAAAAAACCGCTTTCGACTGAAAGCGGTTATACATTTTTTTGAGAACCGGTTATCGGAACGTATAGCGTAAGCTAAGTGCGAAACCGCTGTACCAGTAGTCGTTATAATCATTGGTGAAGTTGAACGACGGCTTCCAGTCCAGTGATACATTGAAGGGAGCCCTTGGAAATACATACTCGAGTCCTCCTATCAGATCGGCACCAAGCAGGAAAGCACTGTCATAACGATCTTTGTGGTAATGTATTCCGCCGATGTGTGCACCGAGACCCACGTACCAGTCGAGGTTAGGTGCTCCCGGCACAGGCTGTTGATACTCATACAAGCCGGTCAGCTGGAAATACCGGGGAGAGGCGGAAAGAATAAATTCACCTGCACTTGCTGGTGCAAAGAAGTGTTTTAGTGTCAATCCGCTATCGTATCCCAATCTCACGCCAAAAGCAGTATTGTATTGCTGAGCATTGATGGCAGTGGTAAACGCCACGATCAGAATTCCCGTGAAAAAAAGTTTTTTTAGTTTCATAAGTTCATGTTTAAAGTGAATAGTTGTTACCTTTAATGAATGTTTTGGTTTTATAAAGGTCATAACAAATAATCACCCGGATTGTTTTACATGAAACCCAAAAAGATATTTTGATTATGTCATTTTTTCAGGAAACATCTTCTGCAAAGGGGTTGATATTCTTCAGTTTCACCGAGCATGATCTGTTTGTCGTTTTTTACCAGTCTGTGTGAATAGCTTGCCAGATTGCCACACTTCACACAGATGGCGTGTACTTTGGTAATATCATCGGCGATGGCGCATAGTGCAGGTATCGGGCCGAAGGGATTTCGTTTGAAGTCCATGTCGAGTCCGGCTACGATCACACGAACGCCCTGGTCGGCCAGTTGCTGACACACTTCCACCAGGCCGTTGTCAAAAAATTGTGCTTCATCCACACCCACAACTTCAACTTCCGAAGAGAGTAGAAGGATGTTACTGGAGTGTTCCACCGGGGTAGATAGAATCGTGTTTTTGTCGTGCGACACCACCTCATCAAGGGAGTAGCGTATGTCAATGGCAGGTTTGAAAATTTCGACGGTCTGTCTGGCAATCTTTGCACGGCGCAGACGACGTAACAGTTCTTCTGTTTTTCCTGAGAACATGGAGCCGCAGATTACTTCGATGCGACCGTTACGGTAGGTTTCATTGTGGGAATGTTCGTTGTACATTTTTTTGAGTCCGCCCCGCAGCGGGGCTTCTCCCGCGGCAAGACGCCATGGGTGTTATTTTCCTTTTACAATCTTTTTTATATCGTTCAGTTTATTCAGGGCATCCATGGGAGTCAGGTTGTTTACGTCGAGGTTGAGTATCTCGTCGCGTACCTGGCTGAGGATAGGGTCGTCGAGCTGGAAGAAGCTCAGCTGATATCCCTCACGCTTTTCTATAAAATCCTTTATAGGCTTCCTGATATCCTCTTTCCTGTTTGCCGATTCCATGGCGGCAAGGATGGCATCGGCGCGTTTGGTGATACTTTGCGGCATACCGGCCATTCTGGCTACATGTATACCGAAGCTGTGCTCACTGCCTCCCGGCGTCAGTTTTCTCAGGAAGATCACCTTGTTGCCGATCTCCTTCACCGATACGTTGTAGTTTTTTATCCGTTTAAACGATTTCTCCATCTCGTTCAATTCGTGATAGTGTGTGGCGAAGAGCGTTTTGGCCCGGGCTTTCGGATGTTCGTGAATGTATTCCACAATGGCCCATGCAATGGAGATGCCGTCGTATGTGCTGGTGCCTCTTCCCAGTTCATCGAAGAGAATCAGGCTTCTTTCCGACAGGTTATTGAGGATGTTGGCAGCCTCATTCATTTCGACCATGAAGGTGGATTCACCCTGTGAGATGTTGTCGGAAGCGCCCACTCGGGTGAAAATCTTGTCTACCAACCCTATTTTTGCCGATTCTGCCGGAACAAAGGAGCCTATCTGTGTCATCAGTGTGATGAGGGCTGTCTGTCTGAGCAGAGCCGATTTACCAGCCATGTTGGGCCCTGTAATGATCATGATCTGCTGGGTGTTGTTATCCAGATAGACATCGTTCGCAATAAAAGGCTGGTCGGGGGGGAGCTGGCGTTCAATGACCGGGTGTCGGCCATTTTTTATATCAATGATGTCTGAGTTGTTGATCTCGGGGCGGATATAGTTGTTCTGTCGGGCTACGTTCGCGAAGGAAAGAAGGCAGTCGGCACGGGCAATAATGGAAGCATTAATTTGTATGTCGGGTATATAAGCCATCATGCTTTCCACAAGTGCAGCATATATCTGATCTTCAAGTGCTACTATTTTTTCTTCAGCACCCAGTATCTTCTCTTCATATTCTTTCAGTTCTTCAGTGATATAGCGTTCAGCACTTACCAGAGTCTGCTTTCTCGTCCATTCGGGTGGAACCTTTTCCTTGTGGGTGTTACGTACTTCTATATAATAGCCAAATACATTGTTATAGGCTATTTTCAGTGACGGGATACCTGTCTTTTCGCTTTCGCGCTGCTGCAATTGCATCAGATAATCTTTCCCGGAGAAGGCAATCCTGCGTAGTTCGTCCAATTCACTATTGACCTTGTTGCATATGTATCCGCCCTTGCCGGTCAGTGCCGGCGGATCGGGTATGATCTCCCTCGCAATACGGTCGCGGATATCGGAACAGGGATTCAGCTTTTCACCCATTTCCTGCAGGCTCTGGTTTCCTGAAGCGAGGAATGCTTCCCTGACTGGTTCTATTGCCGTAAGTGCCACTTTCAGCTGTACCACTTCGCGTGGAGTAATCCTGCCTACCGCCGCTTTGGAGATGATCCTTTCCAGATCGCCAATAAGCTGTAGTTGCTGTTCAAGCAGTTTTTTCAGTTCCGGTTCACGGAAAAAATTCTCCACCACATTCAGCCTGTCTTCCACAGGTCTGGCATCCTTCAGCGGGAAGACAATCCAGCGGCGCAATAGACGTGATCCCATAGGTGATATGGTCTT
>ENA-UOOM01003476-UOOM01003476.1-fermentation-metagenome-genome-assembly--contig:-NODE-3476-length-11376-cov-12.132762_pt1 | contig 11376 bp, 9 predicted proteins | sample MGYA00245781_ERZ724031 | MGnify/ENA primary metagenome ERZ724031 (study PRJEB28704, sample SAMN03018317) | fermentation metagenome | biome: anthropogenic terrestrial biome; feature: soil; material... | reverse complement strand
GCAAAAGAAGGGGTGGCAAAAACAAATAGCAAAAAAACTACTGTGATAAAAAGCTGCAGTCTTCTCATAAGAATCTCCCCTTTTCATTCAATAATTATTTACATACTGCCTTGTCGCGATTTTAGCATGATAATACATTTTTGTAACTACAGATTTCATTTTACAACCATGCATTTTGAAACTATTTCTTTGATAATTTTTCCATACTTAGATTTATTAATGTAAATATACAAATTTAACAATGATATCCTAAGTTAAACACCATAGCTATCTTTGCTCAGTTCCAGGGGTTACAATATTGCTCAAGAGGTGATGGACATGCTAAAAAGAGCTGACGTAAACATTCCCCGGCTTATTTCTTCATACTATACCGAGCATCCTGACACAAATGAACGATCTCATCGGGTATCATTTGGAACATCGGGACACCGAGGATCCTCTGTCAAAGGGAGTTTCAACGAAGACCACATAATGGCAATTTCACAGGCTATCTCAGAGTACAGGTATGCGCAAGGAATAAAAGGACCGCTGTTTATTGGAATGGATACGCACGCCCTTTCAGAACCTGCCCTAAGGACAAGCGTGGAAGTATTCGCAGCAAACGGTGTCCTTGTGAGGATCCAGAGCGGCTTTGGCTACACGCCTACGCCCGTGATCTCCCATGCGATACTCTCCTGGAACAGAGGTTTCGGGGCTCCGGTCGCTGACGGCGTAGTCATAACGCCGTCGCATAATCCCCCTGAAGATGGAGGCTTTAAATACAACCCTCCGTCCGGAGGCCCTGCAAACACTGACATTACGTCTTTGATCGAAAAAAGGGCGAACGAGATACTTGCCGACGGACTTAAAGATGTGAAACGTATAGATTTCAAAAATGCGCTTTCCTCTGACAATGTTCGCTTGATCGACTACATCATTCCCTACGTCAAGGCACTTGAGCAGATCATTGACATCGAGGCTATACGCAGCTCCGGGCTGAAAATGGCAGCTGATCCGATGGGAGGCTCCGGAGTACACTTCTGGGAGCCGATAGCTGATATTTGGGGCTTGGATATCGATGTGATCAACAAGGATGTGGATCCTACGTTTTCGTTTATGCCGCTTGATCACGATGGCAAAGTCCGCATGGACTGCTCCTCCCCCTATGCGATGGCAAACCTGGTAGCACTTAAAGAGAGATATGACATAGCATTTGGTAATGACCCGGATTATGACCGTCATGGGATAGTTACAAAAGAGGGTCTTATGCCCCCAAACTCATATCTGGCAGCCGCAATAGAGTACCTTTTTACTCACCGCCCGGGCTGGAGCGACAACTGTATGGCAGGCAAGACGCTTGTCTCAAGCTCAATGATCGATAAGGCTGTGGATTCGATCAGCAGGAAAATCTATGAAGTTCCTGTGGGCTTCAAATGGTTCGTCGACGGCCTGATGTCGGGCATGCTTGGCTTTGGCGGAGAAGAGAGCGCCGGCGCGACATTCCTGAAGAAAAACGGAACAGTCTGGACTACGGACAAGGACGGTTTCGTAATGGATCTCCTTGCTGCTGAAATGACCGCAGTAACAGGAAAAAACCCGGCCGAACATTACAGAAGGTTGACTGAAAAATTCGGACATTCCTACTATTCCCGTAAAGATGCACCTGCTTCACATGAAGAAAAAAGCAAACTGAAAAAACTCTCGCCTGAAAATGTGGCAGTGAACACACTTGCCGGTGAAGAAATAATCGCAAAGATGACAACTGCTCCGGGAAACGGAGCCCCGATCGACGGACTTAAGGTCACGACTGAAAACGGATGGTTCGCAGCCAGGCCTTCGGGGACCGAAGATATCTACAAGATCTACGCGGAAAGCCTGATAAGCAGTAAACACCTTGACGCTATAAACGATGAGGCAAAAGAGATAGTATCAAAAGCCATTTCAAAATAATTGATCTCAAAGAAAGATCAACACAACATTTTATTTTTCATACATGAGTTGAACACCCCGGATATTTTAGGACCCGGCTTGGCTTTTGACAGCCTGACCGGGTCCCTTTTTTTAAATTATGCAGAAGGTTTTATGCCTTCTGTTTGCTTACTGGCCAAGAATCGCCTTGAGGTCCCCTTCGGCTGTTCCAATCGGCTTGATTCCGAAATTCTGTACAAGAACGTCAAGGACTGCCGGGCCGACAAATGCTGGAAGCGTGGGACCGAGCCTTATGTTCTTTATTCCAAGGTGAAGCAGCGTGAGAAGGATACATACCGCCTTCTGCTCGTACCATGAAAGGATCAGCGAGAGAGGGAGCCCGTTTACATCTGTCTTGAAAACGTCCGCAAGAGCTACAGCGATCTTTATCGCAGAATAGGCATCATTGCACTGTCCGCAGTCAAGAAGGCGGGGTATGCCTTCGATATCTCCGAATTCAAGCTTGTTAAAGCGGAATTTGCCGCATGCAAGAGTGAGGATGACAGTATCCTTAGGTGCCTTCTCGGCAAACTCAGTGTAATAGTTGCGTCCTGACTTTGCACCGTCGCATCCTCCGACAAGGAAGAAGTGGCGGATCTTTCCTGCATTGACAAGTTCCACAACTTTGCCTGCGGCACCAAGGACTGAATTGCGGGCAAACCCTATCATGATCCTCTTCTCAGGGGCATCTTCCGTGAATCCGGGAGCCTCAAGCGCTGCCTTTATCACAGGAGCGAAATCCCTGTTCTCAACGTGTACTGCTCCGGGCCACTGGACAAGTCCACATGTGAAGATCCTTGCCATGTAACTCTCCCTGGGCTTCTGGATGCAGTTGGTCGTCATAAGGATCGCACCGGGGAATTCGTCGAATTCCTTCTGCTGATCCTGCCATGCTCCGCCGTAGTTGCCAACGAGATGGGGGTATTTCTTAAGTTCAGGATAAGCATTGCAGGGAAGCATCTCACCGTGCGTATAGACGTTGATACCCTTGCCCTCTGTCTGCTTCAGCAACTCTTCAAGATCGCCAAGGTCGTGTCCTGAGACAAGGATAGCTTTGCCCTTCACGGGGGTCACTCTGACCATAGTAGGTTCGGGATGTCCGTATGTTCCGGTATTGGCTGCATCAAGCATTTCCATCACTCTGAGATTGACTTCGCCAATTTTGAGGTTGAGCGCAAGCATTGAATCAACTGTAATATCCTCGTTTAGGAGTTCTGACATTGCTTCCAGGAAGAACTTGTTGACTTCCCTGTCCTTCTGGCCAAGGATCCATGCGTGGTCGGCATAAGCGGCGACGCCCTTAAGTCCATATACTGCAAGCCATTTGAGGCCGCCAAGGTCTGCGCCGTACTTGTCGATGTCGGCCTGGGGTGAGTACTCTTGTCCCTCTTCGACCAATTCGTCGGTCGTAGGCTCTTCTGAAGCTCCACATCCGCAGCAGCATGAGCATCCGCCGGCAAACTCGTCTGTTGCCTTTCTTGTATTTCTGACCATCTCTGCAAGAGTTTCGGGATCGAAGTTTACATTTGTTACTGTCGTAAATAAGTTTTCGATGACCATCTTGGACACTTCGTCGGAACTGTCTCCTGATTCAAGTGCTGCTTTTGAAAGAACCATCGTCTCATAAAGAAGAAGGTCCTGAAGTGCCGCTGTCTGCGGATCTTTGCCGCATACTCCCATTGCTGTGCATCCTGTACCCTTTGCTGCCTGTTCACACTGATAACAAAACATCGAAGTCACTCTCCTTAATTATTCTGCCGATATCCCGGCGATGTAAAATAAATTCCCTAGTTCGGGAATATCTGCCTTACCTCAAGAAACTTGCCTGTCATCGAAAGTTTGATAAGTTTCAAAGTCACAGCTTGGCCTGATTTCTTTACCGCGGTGTCAACAAGTTTGACAAGTCCGCCGCAGCAGGGAACTTCCATGTATGCCACGTCGATCTCTTCAATCCCGTTCAGCTTTATGATCTGTGCAAGTTTTTCAATATATGGCTCTACCTCGTCCAGTTTCGGGCATCCTACGAGGCACACCTTGCCCGGAAGAAGGTCCTTGTGGAAGTTGGGGCATGCAAATGCTGTACAATCTGCTGCCAAAAGAAGTTTTGCCCCTTCAAGGTATGGTGCCTGAACAGGCACCAGGGAGAGCTGTACAGGCCAGTTACGGAGTTCAGACTCCTGCCTGCATGAAGTTTTTTCTTCTTTCTGTACAGGCTTGTCTGACTTCAGTTCTTTAGCCATGCTTCCGGGACACCCGCAGGGAAGGGTCCCGCTGCAGGGTTCTTTCTTTCTGGCTGCCATCCTCGCCTTAACAGCTGCTTCGTCGTAGGCAGCAGCTTCTCTCATTTCAAAGGAGATTGCGCCCTGAGGACACTCCCCGATACAGTCTCCAAGGCCGTCACAGTAGCTGTCGCTTATTAATTTTGCCTTGCCGTTCTCTATAACTATCGCACCTTCGTGGCAAGCATCTGCACAAAGTCCGCATCCGTCACATTTTTCCTCGTCGATCTTGATTATCTTTCTCATTTTTTTTCCTCCTCAGAATTAATTTCTATTTTTAAAATTCATCCAATGTTTTAGATCTAAGCCACTCTTTTGCTTCTTTGGTCATCTTTACGAGGAAATCCCCGAATATGCATCCCTCACGAGAGCACTTGCTTTTTCCAAAAACGCATTTCGAATTTTCCAATGGACCTTCTATTGCTTCGACGATGTCCAAAAAGCTTATCTCTTTTGGCTTTTTGGCAAGGACCGCACCGCCGCCCGGGCCTCTTGTTGTACTGATTAGTCCGGTATGGGCCAGTCTCAAAACAACCTTAGCAAGATGTGCCTCCGAGACGCAGATCGTCTCTGCCATTTCTCTTATAGATATCCTTTCGCCATCTTTCTGTGAGATCAGGACCATTGCATGAAGCCCTATGTATGTTGCCTCGCTGAAACCCGCTACTTTCGCCATGCATTTTCACCAACCTTAATTAAGGTATTCAAATACCTTAATAACTTAATTAAGATATTATCTCTTTTGGTTTTTGCTTCAATCAGTAAAATTACCTATTGAGGAAAATTTTATATTGGACGCGGTCAAGCGGGGCACAGTAACGACCGTGCCCCAAAGGCATGTTTTATTCCGTCAGGGCCCTGATGCAGGCTTCGGCAAGCGCGTCAAGGCTCGATATGTTTTTCTCCGTTGGAAGATCCGACGCATCGTATGCGAGCGGCAGTTCTGTGCACGCGGTGACAATTGGCAGATCTTCGATCTCCCATAGTTTTTTTACGGCCCTTTCTATCGCCCGTGCCGCACTCTCCATCTTTCCTGACTTGACGAAGACTATCGCCTCCTGGATCTCTCTCTGCACATCTTCAGGCGGTATCACAAGGCGGTATCCCCTGTCGGCAGCCGCTTTCTGGTAAAGTCCCGACCTTGCCGTGCCTATCGTCGATATCATCCAGGCGCCCCCTGCTGACCTCTCCATCGAAGCTTCCACTGTGGCCTCGATTATATGAACGATCGGGACTCCTATCCGGTCCCTGAATCTGTCGATAAAGTAATGGGCAGTGTTGCATGGTACCGCAAGCAACCCCGCACCCCATCCGATCAGCTTTTCCAGATCGTTTATTATGTATGGTGAAGGGTCTTCCCCCTTTCCCTCGATCGCGCTTCCCCGGTCGGGTATCTTCGGGTCCGATATCATATATACGACAGGGTGGTCCTGATCTTTTTCGGCAGGATATTTTTCCGCGAGTATCTTCAAAAATTCCGCCGAAGCGGCAGGTCCCATGCCGCCAAGGACCCCCAGTATCTTTTCTGACATTAAGAACACTCCTCAAACGAATTTATTTGATGAATTATAGTCCTCACTATTTTCGATTGCAATTTATTTCGTTGAGTGATAATGTTCCTAAGTCGGAAGTACGATGGGATATATGTTATGAAGGGATTGGTGCTTATGTCTATTTGCTTCTACAGGGGTTCGTTCATGCCATTGGAGGAATGCCGCATCCCTGTTACAGACCTCGCTATTCTTCGCGGGATAGGCGTTTTTGATTCAATAAGGACATACGGGAAAAATATATTCGCTCTCAACGAGCATATCGACCGGCTGAGCGAGAGCGCAAAGAGGTGCGGCATAGAGGCGGAAGCAATAATCAGGGAACTTCCCGATATCATTAAAAGAGGAGTTTGCCGCGATTCACTCCCCGATAAGGACCTGGTAATAAAACCATACATTACCGGAGGAAGGTTTAATGATCACGGCCATTTTCCGGAGCCTGATTTTTTTGTGATTTTTGAAGAAGCCCACGTGATGACCCAGGAAGAACTTAACAGAGGAGTAGCACTGAGGCCGGTCTACTCGCAACGGCCCTTTCCCGAGACAAAGAGCACAAACTACCTGACAGGATATGTCCCGATGATAGGGGCAAAACCAAACGAGTTTGAGGCCCTCTACATAGTCAACGGAGAGATAACGGAAGCCACGGCCAGCAGCTTTTTTCTCTGCAAGGACGGAAAGATAGTTACTGCTCCGGTCGGAAAGGTCCTCAGGGGCATAACGAGGGAAATATTGATCACCCTGCTGAAAGAAAACAACTTCACTGTCGAGGAAAGGTGTCCTCTTGAAAGCGAACTTTCACAGGCGGAAGAAGCATTCATCTCAGGATCTATCAAAGAGGTCCTTCCGGTGATAAGCGTCGGTGACCAGACTATAGGAAACGGGCACCCCGGACCGGTTTCAAAGCATGTACACAAACTTTTCCTCTCAAACCTTAAGAGATGGATGTGATCAAACTTTATAAAACAGAGGGCGAAACCAAGAAGAAGTTTCGCCCTCTGTTTTATTCTTTGTACAACTATTGTTGAATCAGCACTAAAGGTCAATACCTCACAGCTTCAATGCGGCTAGAGCCTCCGTATATTCTTGGTCCATTTTGAAGGTGTCGGCTACTACAGGCAGAGTAAGCCTGTGCCTGTGGATGGACAGCCCCTTGCAGATAGCCCTGTTTTCCTCACAGGCCCTTACGATCCCCTGAGATGCTATCTGCACTCCGTAAGTGACCGTTGCATTTGAAAGGGCTATGGCCGAAGTCCTTGCGTATGCGCCCGGCATGTTAGCAACGCAGTAATGGACTACGCCCTCTTCGATAAATACGGGATCGTCGTGGCTGGTAGGGTGGGAGGTCTCGCCTATCCCGCCCTGGTCGATCGCCACATCAACAAAGACGGATCCCGGCCGCATCGTTTTGAGGTGCTCCCTCTTTACAAGCTTTGGCGCCTTTGCCCCGCCGGGCAGAAGGACAGCTCCGATCACAAGGTCCGATTCTTTTATCGTGTTGGCAATGGTCATCGAGTCACTGTAGACAGAGACGCAGTTAGAAGGCATTACATCTGCCAGGTAGGCGAGCTTTCTGTGGTTGATGTCCGCTATCGTAACTTTGGCTCCAAGCCCGGATGCGACCTTAGCCGCATTTACTCCGACAGTGCCGCCGCCGATAACAAATACATTTGCAGGAGAAACTCCCGGAACTCCCATCGGAAGAAGTCCGCTTCCGCCGTAAGGCCTTCCCATATAATATGCTCCCATTATCACAGACATTCTTCCCGCAACTTCACTCATAGGCTGAAGGAGGGGAAGACCCCATTCTTCTGAGACAAGTTCATAGGCAACGCATGTCGATCCTGACTTAAGACATGCCTTGGTCAGCTCCTCGCACGCAGCAAAATGAAAATAAGTGAAAATGATTTGAGATTCCCTCATAAGGCCATATTCAGGTTTGAGGGGTTCCTTGACTTTGACGATCATATCCGCGGATTCCCAGATATGTTCGGCCAAGTCAAAGATCTTAGCGCCTGCAGAAATATATTCGCTGTCACTGAAGCCTGCCTGAAGTCCCGCACCTTTTTCGACAAAGACCTCATGGCCGGCGCCCACATAGGTTGAAGCAGCAGCCGGAGTAAGTCCCACTCTGTATTCGCGGTTCTTGATCTCCTTTGGACATCCGATCTTCATATCAAATATCATCTCCCTGTTAGAATAAGATAATGAAAACCGTTACGAGCAAATCATACCATAATATTCAGAATATTACATTATGCACCAATTTTTTGACATTATTTAAAAGAAAACATCCATCTCCCCATTATATTTATGGAAAATATGAAATTCTTATACGAGAAAATCAACAATATATTTTTTCTACATAGGGAGAAGTTGCGGCCGTCATCATGGCAGCATAATTAACATGAAATGCCTCAAGATCGCCAATTTTGGGCGTATTACTCACTTCTTCGATATCACATACTAAATGATCACTGGAGGCACCCAAAACTCTGACACCAGGGTTCAATGAACGAAGTCCTTCTGGATATATATCCTGCCTCCCTGCTCCTAATATTCCTCTTAGTCGCAGACCATTATCATCAAAATGAGGAATTTTACCAAAGGCGTCCAGATCCACAATGCCCCAGGGTTTACTTGGTTTTCGCGCAACTTCTATCCATTCAGCACTGAATTCAAGCGTATCCTGCCTTAGCCAGTTAAAAGGTTCCCAAGCAACCGAGCCACGAAGCATTGCACTACCCACCCGGAGTTGATTAATTTCTTTTGGTAAAAGACCGTCATAAAACATTTGAATACAAGTAGTTCCTCCTATGGACATATTTTCTAATTTATATCCTATGATTTCTTCTACCATTCTTTTAAATTTTATAAGGTGTGAAAGATTCTCTTGAGATGGGAGTATCCCGCCAAAACAGCCGAAATTTGCGCCAACTCCAGCTATTCTGACTTGTTTAAGACTTTTGAAGTTTTCTTTATTACTATAAATTGCTTCCTCTGTAATTCCTTCACGAAGATCTCCAACTTCCACCATTAAGATAACATCATAAATTTTGTTAAGTGCACTGCATTTCTGCTCTATCATAATTATTGTATCAACGTCTGAGACAAGTGCAGAGTCTGTTATTTCCACCACATCTGATATCTCACTAGGCATAGGAATACGTATAAGCATATACTTTGCTTTTATGCCCATCCTTTTCTGTTTTATAATATTGTCTAAACGACTATCAGCAAGACCAGCGCAACCACCTTCAATAAAAAGTTTAGCAAGTTCCGGAGATCCACAAAGTCCTTTTGTTACCCCCCATACACAAACACCTAAGTTCTTTGCATGTTGTGTAATTTTCCTAGTATTTTCATATATTGGATCACAATAAATCTTGAGCACTGGGTTTTTCAAAACATCCACTTCCTTGCTAAGTAAGAATGAATCTAAAGCGCTAAGTTACATACTTAAAGGTATTTACAAACAAATAATCAGACATATTCTTTGGTCTCTTCGAGGACTATACCTTCATTCTTTAGCTCCTCTAGAACAGGTTCATATATTTCCTTGGACATTGGAGCGTGAAGACCGGGGGTACTTATTTTACCTTCAAGGATAAATCTGACCGCTATTGCAGGAGGTACGCCGGTCGTCCTTGCAATAGAGGTCCAGAGACCAGGAACACCGAAATCTATCAATGTTGATTTGTATTGTTTCCTTTTGCCACCTGGGTATTCCCCAACAACCTCATCGCATAGGACTACCATATCTCTTTCTGATGGACCGAATACCAGTTTTTTATCGAAAAGCAAAGAAATGACATCCCTTGGAGAACAGGACTCAAACGGGAGGATTGTATCCTCAAAAAAACCAAGCCATTCCATACGGAGTATGAAGGACGACCACGGCTCAAGACCTAAACGTTTACAAAGAGCTTCCCTCGGATCTCCTGGATATCCAGCCTGGATTGAAGTAAATTGTGCGATGCTCATTCCTTTTGTTGGCCTTACATCAGTCTCAAAAAATTTGATCTTGTTAAGGTAACATATAGTTTCACACCATCCAGGGTAACGCAAAGTGCCTCTGTATATGGTTTTTGCTTCAGGAATGCCGTAACCCTTTTTATAGAGAGTAGAATCAGCATTGGCATATGCTTCAAAAACACCCAGATCCGGCACATCATACAGAAAGACATTTTCATAGGTCTCGCCATCAGGCCAAAGAATTTCTTTCTCGTCAATAAGGACTCTCGCAGTCCTTTTGCTGGCACCGATCAGACTCGATGGAGACCATGAAAGTTTATAACCCCACGGGTTAGTATTCGCATCCGGGGCAGGCAGAGCACCGCAGAGAGAGCGGAATGATACAACTTTTCCATTATTACTGTGTATGTGATCTATCGTCTTTGCCGCGGACATGTGATCAATGCCTGGATCCAGACCTAGCTCCACAACAAAAATTAGTCCCTCTTTTTTGATACTGTCAGCGAGTCTTACGGTATCCTCATCAATATATGCTGGATGAACCATATGGACTTTTTTGTCCAGACATATTTTCGACACCCTTGACATATATTCAGGCGGAAGGAAGTTGACTACTATGTCCGGTTTATATTCATCTATGAGGACCGAAGCTTCGTTGCCTGCGTTTACTTTTACAATATCGGAACAGGCAGTAAACTTTTTGGCATAATTAAGATTTTCCTCCGAAAGGTCAGCAGCAACAATCTTACACTGGCATTTCCTGTCAAGATAATCGATAAAGGGCCCTGAAATGCGCCCTGCTCCTAAAAGCAAAACTGTCTTCATATTGATACGCCTCCATTAAATTGATAACTGCTAAAAACTAGTGAACATAAAACGGTTTAACTACACCGATCGAACGGGCTACAAATTCAATGAGTGTAACAAAATCAAATACCGGAAGGTGAAGTTCCTGCCTTATCGGTTCAGAAAATGGCGGCAGATCTGTACACTCAAGGACGAAAGCTCCAATACTTTTATCCTGGGATACTGCTTCTTTTGCCGTACCGATGACATCGTCTGCTATAACATCAAGATCAACATCGTCATCAGGCGCTGTGAAGATCTTGTTCCACTCCGGCGAATTTTCCATCCCTGAAATGTTAAGTCTGATATCGGCTGTAATGCCTGCGGCCCTGAGGTGCTCAAGCTTCAGCGCACTCTTTTTAGCGGTAATGACAGCTATTGATCTGTCTGGTCCGAGCATCTTATGTACCAACGGCACCTGAAGGAGGCTTGACGTAAATACCGGTACATCAAGAGACGATGCAAGCTCTTTTTGGAATATGGCATTGAACCCGCAACTGGTCGTTATTGCCTCGATCCCCTCTGATATCATCTTTTTCGATTCTATTATCATATTTTTCAGTACATCTTCGCTGGGACGCTCAAGAACTGTATGGATATTGGCTCCCTTGATCCTGTTGAAACGTACCGGAAATGCATAGGACTTTGGATTTGTGCTGTTGCCGGGCAATGTTTCCAGCTGAACTAACCCTCTTGGAACTTGCCCTGCTTCCCAGCAGAGGATCGCTATCTTGCCTAAGTCATTATTCATTTTAAACTCCTCCTTACCTGCAGAAGGT
>ENA-UOOM01003474-UOOM01003474.1-fermentation-metagenome-genome-assembly--contig:-NODE-3474-length-11380-cov-3.126534_pt1 | contig 11380 bp, 9 predicted proteins | sample MGYA00245781_ERZ724031 | MGnify/ENA primary metagenome ERZ724031 (study PRJEB28704, sample SAMN03018317) | fermentation metagenome | biome: anthropogenic terrestrial biome; feature: soil; material... | reverse complement strand
TGGGGCTTGCTGGGGCGGGGGTCATCGATCTTTCGAAGACTATCTCGGGCGCAGCGAACGTGTTGAGGTCGTGGTTTGGATTTGTGGCGTGAGCTGGGTTAGGGTGGCGATTTGGGCAAATCGCTGTACATAGCGAAAACGGTCGGGGAGTAATCCCGACCGTTTTTTACATGCTACAAATCATGCAATGTCAGCGCGCATAATCACACATTAATCGTTATACCCTTCGAGCTGTATTGCGTCTTTATAACGCTTCACTTCACTCGCCGCGCCTGCACAACAAAGCGCGCGTCTTCGAATTCGTAGGTACAGGTAACGAGGGTGAGTATCTGGTCGTCGGTTTTTAACTCCACGTTGGTGGAGAATTTCGAAAGAGACTGAAGGTCGGTCATGTATTCGAGGAAGTGGTCGTCGTCCTTAAAGTACATGCGGATGAAATAAATGTCCTCCGTGGCGATGTATGCAGCGTAAACTTCGTATTCGCGCTTTTCACTACCCGCCCAAAGGGTTATGGTGCGGTTGTTTTCAAAAAAATCTCTGTGCTTGTAGCTGTTCAGGTCGTGGAACATGGTTCCCGCCTTCATGTTGTGCCCGTAGACTATGAGATGCCTGCCCGAAAGGGAGGCGTCCGTCCTGTAGTCGAAGAATATCGCTCCGGACTTGCTCTCCTCACCGGTAAGGGTGGTGTGCAGGTATTTCTCGTTGTCCGAAGTCAGAGCGACGGCGTAGTCCATCTTGGTGTTGGGAACGGTTATCCACGCCAATACCTCGGGGTTGCTTTCGTGTATGGAAATGTATTCCTCTTTGTGGGGCATAGCCACAAGGACATCTTCGTCGAATTCGAGTTCGGCGGGGGCATCTTCCCCGGGGGAGGCGGAGGGTGCCTGTTCATCGATGGGACTGGGAGCAGGATTGTCGTTGGGGTTCTGCTGTTCTTGAGTGATGGGTGTAGGGGAGGGGCTGATCGAGCCGCTCGGGGTTTCGCCCGAATTGGCGGTGCAGCCTGCTAAAAGTACGAGCGCCAAAGCTATGGCGGCGAGCCTTCGTTTCATTGGTGATAACTCCAAGGTTAAAATTAGTTGCTGCGTATAGACGCAAATCAACTATAATGGAATAGTCGCCCATTTTGCAATATTGCGTCAAGCAATAAATGTTAACAAACTTAAAACATGCGGACAGCTCCAGAGCGAATGAGTGCGTTGCTGGTGGCGTCGGAGTATAGGTCGCTAATGGTAAATAGTACCATGCCTTCCTTGGCGACGGTCAACAGCGTGTAGTACGCGGCCAGGCGGGGGTTATCGTCGGTACCGTCGTACCTTGCTCGACCGCTCTCGGTATCGAATCTGGCTTTGGGACGGTGGTAAGCCTTCATGTCGTAATTCTTGCCAAGATCCGAAGGGAATACCACTCCCGAGGTTTTGGGCTTCCACTTGCCCACCCAGCGCATATCGTCGCCCCAGCCGAGTATGGCAAAGTCAAGCTGCCTGCCGCCGAAGGTGGTTTCGAAGGCGGCGCGCTTGAAGCTGCGGCTACCGTCAACCGCCATGGGGTCAAACCAACGCTCTTCCCAGCCTTCGTCCTCGAGCTGCGGGAGGCGTTTTGCGCGAGTGCGGCTCTGCTTGCCGCCGTAGATGAACATGTTCTCCGCTTCGGACGAGGTGATGAAGCCGTAAAGGGCGCTTGTGCCAGCGTATCTGACATTGCAGTACTCCTTGGCGGCGGAGTATTCGTGTGTGATATACAGGCGATAACCCAGTTTGTGGAGCTTTTCCATCTCGTCATTCGCGTCGTTCACCCAGCCGTCCAGCGTAAAGCGCGACCAGCGCTCCAGTCCCGCCTCGATTCTGTCCGCCAGTATGACGTTGCTGTCCCTTGGGTCGACGGCGAGCCAGGAGGCAGAGGAAGCGCTTTGCCCGTCGATTTTTAGCGAGCGAAGGTAGTCCGCGAGCTTTTTCAGGGGCAACACTTGGCAGATGTGCACCGCGTAGGGCTTTAGCTTGTCGTTTCCCGTAACAATCAGCGCACAGTGCACGCGCTTGCCGTCGCTTGGCTTGTGGAACAGCGAGATGCGGCGGGCGTAGGAAGCGAGCCTGTCGCACTTGGCGCAGGTCGCTGCCTGGGACTGCTTCTCGCATATGTCGAAGAGCACAACTCTATCCCCCGAGAGTAGCACCAAAGGCAGGCTTTCGCCGCCGATGTCCACCCCGAAAAGGAGTGAGGAGTTTTCGGGTAGCGAAACGGAAGAAAGCGCTTCAAAGAGGGCGCCCTCGTGCCCTACAAAGGGCGAACCGCCCTTGACCAGCTCGGAATGAAGCCTGCCGTCCTCTGTAAAAAATGTGTTTAACACCCTGATTGCCTGCATTTTTCCTCCATAGGCGCTACCGTAGCCGCATAAAAATCTTATCCGCTATTATATCACAGCCGCTTGACGGATAACAGGTGCAGAGCATACAATTCGAATAATACGGTTTTAATTCAACGCAAAGGGGAGTTTAGAAAATGCCAGTCAGAATACCCAACGCTCTTCCCGCCGCCGCCACCCTCACGGGAGAGAACATATTCGTCATGACCGAAACTAGGGCGAACACCCAGGACATTCGTCCGCTTCGCATCGCGATAGTAAACCTTATGCCCACAAAGGAAGCGACAGAGACCCAGCTCCTTAGGCTCATAGGCAACACGCCGCTGCAAGTGGAGCCCGTTTTCATACGCACCGCCTCCTATACCCCCACCCACACCTCCGCAGAGTACTTAGAGGCTTTCTACCGCACCTTCGACGAGGTGAAACACGAGAAGTTCGACGGTTGCATCATCACGGGCGCGCCCGTAGAGATGATGGAGTTCGAAGAAGTCGCCTATTGGGACGAGTTGGTCGATGTGATGAACTGGGTGGACGAAAACGTCTACTCCACGCTCTTCATCTGCTGGGGTGCCCAGGCCGCGCTTTACCACTACTACGACATTCCCAAATATCCCCTGCCGGAGAAGATGTTCGGCGTGTTCCGCCACAAGGTGCTCGTTTCGAATTTGCCGCTAATGCGCGGATTCGACGATTACTTCTATGCGCCACACAGCCGCCATACCGAAGTTCGGCGGGAGGACATAGAAAAGCACCCCGGTCTCGTCATACTGGCGGAATCCGAAGAGGCGGGCGTATTGCTCATAGCGTCGCCCGATTGCAGGCAGGTTTACATCACAGGGCACGGCGAATACGACGCAGACACCCTCGAAAAGGAATACCTCAGGGACAAGAAAGCGGGCAAGCCCATCCAACCTCCTGTCAACTACTACCCGGGAGGGGACACCACCCAGCCACCGGTGGTTTCTTGGCGCTCCCACGCCAACCTGCTTTACGGCAACTGGCTCAACTACTGCGTCTACCAGGAGACACCCTACGACATCAGCAAGATTCAAAAGCGCTGAGGCTGCAACAATTTCGCGCCCTGCTTCGTCTAACTGACAGGGCATACCCCTTTATGGCAAGGCGGGGTTCTCGCGAAGCGCAGCTACACGGGATTCAATAAAGCAAGGTCATCGAACGGCGGGAGCGAATAGCCCGCCGTTCGACTTTGTCCGTTGCCAAATATTCCCATTGCCCCGTTAAATAGGAGGGATAATATGAGAGCAAGAATAGCACAAGATGCAAGACTGACCGCCGTATTGCTGGTGTTGTGTCTTCTCGCGCTGGCGGGTTGCACCGCGCAACCTATCGAGTGGGAACATCCAACTCCTACGATATCCGATGCGCCCCAAGCCACTCCAGTGGGCGAAGGCGATGCGCCCGAACTCGAGGAGCTACCTCTCCCCGAGGGGTACGCACAGCTTGTTGCGCCTCCCGCAAGCGGCGCAACCGGGCGGGATATTGCGCACATCGAATACGAGGACATGGCGACGGAGCACAACCCCGCATTTGACTTCGACGCCCTGCCGGACAGATTGTGGCGACAGGGCGGATACGAGGAAGTGCAGTTGGGGGAGGGTAACTACTTCACCTTTGAAATTGAGGGCGGTCAGGAGCAGACCTTCTATTGGGATTTCCGCCACGCCTACTACGAGAGCGGCTATTCTATCGAGCTGGAGCTTACTCTGCCAGCGGAGAAGCTCAAAACGCGCACAGAATCGTACCTCACAGAGATTCTGGGCACAGTTGAGTATTTGAGCCACCCGCAGGAGATGGACGACTCGTACTATCTGCGAAACAACATCGCGCCCGACGAGAACAACGCCACTTTCATATATGACCAAGTTGCGGACGGCATACCCGTCTTCGAGCATAACCTCAATGCCGTCGCCATGGAGGACGGCGTTATCAGCTTTGCCCTGAATTGGGGCGCGCTCGAGCCCACCGACGCGCCTCTCCCCGATACGCTGCTTTCCGCAGAGCAGGCGGCGTACAGCCTCAACCATGCGCGCAGCCAGTCGGACGAGCTGCTGAAGTACGACGGCATAATCCACGCGCAGCTGGTGTTTTGTCCGCACTTTACCCACCGAACAAACCTCTACCGCCCCGCGTGGAAGTTCGTGCTCACAGACGCGCAGACCTCCGTTGTGGACACCATTTTTGTAGACTTGGCGACGGGGGACGTTTATAGCGACCGCTTCGGCAGGATGGGCTCGGCTTACCCGACTATCGCCTCCAACTCTTTGGAGAAGGCGGTGGAGGGAATAGATTCTACAACAGCCGAAGCCATGCTGACCGAGTACATTCATACCGCCTGGGGCAGCCTGCATACCCTCAAGGTGCCCGAACTGCCACTCTTTGCGCTGGAAACCGTCGAGAATACATTCAACTACCTTTGGACGGAATACAGAATAGAGCTTATCAAGTCAGAGCAATCAGAAGAGCAGGCCCAATCGCCCCCTGTGGTGAGAGTCACCGCTTTTTTGGACGAGGTGAGTGTAGACGGCATACTTGTGCGCGTTCCGTACGAATTTACGGTGCAACTGAATTCAGAAGAGTTTGAAAAGCGCAGCAGTGCTGTGTTCGTGTTCAAGGATGGCAACTGGATGCTAAAAAGCGCAGGGGAAATCTGGAACGGCGAGGAGTACGTCGACGCGCTTTATAAGGTGTGGCGCGATGGACCCATCAGCGAAGCGCAAGACGCGGTGCGCGGCAAAATAGAGGGTATCGACTAGCGCATGACACTAACGTCAATACAAAAAAGGTTTCCTTTGCTTTTTGCATCGGAAGCCTTTTGCTCTTTTTCGGGTGCACTGGGGGTACTAATGTACGAAATAGCAATAAAAAGCGAAAAGGCGCGAAATTTCTGCGTTTTCGCATACGCTTACTTCGCGTACATCCTGCCTACCACCGCGTTTGCCCACCTAAGGGGCAGTATCTTTTTGAGGAAGTACGCGATCTTGGGGAAGGCGCCGCAGGCGGCGATGGGTGGCGGGTTGCGCCTCTTTAGCTGCTTTGCTATGAACCGCGCAGCCATCTTGGGGTCATATCCGCTTTGCTCGTCTCTCTCCATGCGCTCAACGCTCTTTTTGAAACGTTCTGCGTACACCGTATCCCCCGCAGTGCCGTTCGCATACCGCCTGTTCTTGGTGAATTCCGTCTTGGTGTCGCCCAGCTCGACGCAGGTGCAGCGCACCCCGAAGGGGCGGCATTCCATCTCTAGAGCCTGCATGGTAATCTCCAATGCCGCCTTGCTGGCGGAATACAGCGCCTGAAAGGGTATCGGAATCTGAGCGGCGAGGGAGCTGACGCACAATATCCTGCCGCCCGATTCCCGAAGAGCGGGCAGTGCGATGCGCGTCACCGTCAGCGCGCCGAGATAGTTTACGTTGAGCTGTAGCGCCGCTTCCGTTTCGGATGTAAGCTCGACCGCCCCCGCGATGCCCATCCCGGCGTTGTTGACCAGCGCGTCCAGCCTGCCTTGTTCAGAAACGACCTTTTCGATCGCTGCCCGCACCGAGGCCTCGTCCGCAACATCCATATAGACGGGCACAAAGCAAGGATCCTTGGGCGGATTGCTGCGATATGTGCCGTAGACCTTGTGCCCTTCTTCGCAAAGCACCTTGGCGGTCGCCGCCCCTATGCCGCTGCTCGCTCCGGTCAGGAGTATAACCATTTGCAATGTCCTCCGGTTAACTGATTTTTCAATTATAGTACATTGCAGTGGCGATTGCCAAGAAAAGCGCGCCCTTTCTTTGGAGCGCGCTTTTGACATGCCATTCAATTAAATCCGCCTTCAGCGAACGCCTATGCGGGTGCAGGGGGCGTTGCCAGCGATGATGTCCATAAGCTTGTGATTCGCAGAGGCGATGAAAACTGTGGAGCCGTTTCGCACAGGCTCTATGCAGAATTCCAGCTTTGCCTTCGCGCCGCTCGAGCCCTTTCTGCTCGAGCCCACGCAGGATTGCTGGTGAAGGCGTATGCTTTCGACTACTTCGTCCACATTCACGCCGCCGATTTCCGGCACTAGGGTGGACGGGTCGGCAGGGTCTGCGTAGATGCCGTCCGCAGAGGTATAGAGCACGAGGTACCTTGCGCGCACCAGAGTGCATATCACCGCCGCGGTCTCGTCGTTGTCCACACATTCGACGAAGTGCTCGCCGTTGGTGGAGCCGCGAAGGTTCTGCATCTCCAGCCTGCGGTTTTCTTCGAAGGATACGGGGTCGTTGTAGTTTATAATGGGTATCGCATTTTGGGCGGGGCAACGCATTAGAAAACGGCGTATATGCTCGCGCTTTTCGGGGTCGTTGAAGTGGGTGTGCTCCACCAGCAACTGGCGAACGGAGTATTGCGGCGCTATGAACCGCCTGTAATTCTCCATCAGGATTGCCTGACCCTGGGCGGAGTAATCGGTTTTAGTGTCCTCCTCGGAGCCGAGAAGCTCTATGCCGTTGTTCCTTCTCATGTAATCCAGCCTGCCTATCTCGGTGGCACCCGAGCTGATCCAAATTATGCCGGGGCGAAGCTGCTCGCCTATGCGGGAGAACACGTTGTAGTCCAGCGCTCCCTCGTTCTTGCGGATGAGCGCCATGGAGCCAATCTTGCCCACTATTTCAAAGTCGAAATTTGCCATCTCTATCTATTTCTATCTCCTTAGAATGAATACGCTACCATTTTAGCATGTACCCGTCAATCATTCCAGTACCCTTATCCATTTGCCGGTGCGTACCCTGCGCAGACCCAAAAAGGACTTGGTGATGTCGCCCAATACGGTAACCATAAACACGATCCAAACGGGTAGTTCGAATACCAGTCCGCAAAGGAAAGCGAGAGGAACCGATACCAGACATATTCCGGCAAGGTCGACACCGCCCGCATAGGTAGTGTCGCCTCCGGCGCGCAGCGTGCCTATGAGTATCGTGTAATTGAGGGAGTAGATGAACATAGCGGCGCAGTACACTCGTATTACCGAGAGCGCCATGGCGGAAACCTCCGGCGACACATCATAAAGACCCATGAACGAAGGTGCGAGCAACTGCAATATTAGGCTGAATGCCATTACCGACAATGGGGTGGAAATCAGCATACGCCGCGTGTACAACCTGGCGCGGCCTATCCGCCCTTCGCCTATGCAGTTCCCGTTGATAACCCCTGCTGCTGAGCCGAGACCCGCCATCATCACGAAGCCTATGTTGTTGACGGTGGAATAAATCTGCATGGACGCCTGCACGTCGGTTCCCATAATCCCCCAAAGTACGCTGTACATCGTTATGCCCAGCGACCAAAGTGCTTCGTTGAAAAAAACGGGTAGGGAGAGCTTGGCAAACTCCCTAAAGAGCGATTTTGAGAATGAAAAGAGCTTATTGAAGGATGCGGCGATGATATTCTTCGTTTTGACGCTGACAGCAATCAGCACAACGGCATTGACCGCTGACGCGATCTCCGTTGCCAATGCTGCACCCTCTACTCCCATGGCGGGCACCCCCAGCTTGCCGAATATGAATATGTAATTCAGCACGCCGTTGGTGCATACTCCCGCGAGGGTGGAAAGCATGGGCAGCATCGGGTTGCCGCAGGCGCGAAGTATCAAACCGAGGGTTTGGGATACTATTTGGAAAACGTACGACCAGCCCATTATGGCGAGGTATTTCGCAGCGAGTTCGATGACTTTCGGGTCGTTGGAGTAGATGTCCGCCACCTGATGCCCGAATACCATCGCGGCTACCATGAACAAAGACACCAAACCGAAGGAGAGCGTCAGCGCAATTCCCTCGACCTTATGGATGCCGTCGCGGTCATTCTTGCCCCAGTACTGGGCGACGAATATGCTCGCGCCGCTGTTTACTCCGAAGCCAAAGACCTGCATTAAAAATGTGAGCTGGTTGCCGACGCCGACGGCGGCGATGGCGGTCTCGCCCAGCTGCCCGACCATTATGTTGTCGAGGAGATACAGCACAGAGGAAAGCCCCTGCTGGAGCATTATCGGCAATGAGAGGGAGAGCCATAGCTTGTAAAATCGACTGTCGCCCCAGCCCGCGAGGGATTTGAGCTTTTGCATATTACCTGGGCACCTTTCGACAAAATTCCCGTTAGTTTTACGCATAAATCAAGGACGGGTGTGTTCCCGCCCTTTGATGAGCATTTTAGCAGTGCAGCGTTTACACCTCGTCCTCGGGTGGAGCACTCTCGTTGAGCTCTACTGGTTCGAGTTCGAAAACCTGAAGGCTGTATTTCTCGCTGCCGTTCTGAGTAACTATGACGCTGCGGCAATCCCTTTTGAGGATGTACCCTGTGTGCTCTCCGACGCTTACCTTGAGGAAGTTTTCGGTCGAACCGAGCACGATGAGGTCGGTTCCCTCCCCAAAGATCGCAATTGGGTCGTAGCGGTTGGAGGGGCTATTGTAGAGGTTGCCGTATTCCGAGTGCACCCTCGTTATAGAAAACGAAATTTCTTCGCTGTCCTCGTCCCCATCCAGCAAGGCTTCGATGTCTTCCCCATCGTGGGCGAGGGATTTGGACTGCACTTTGGATTTTAACACGTACCCGCCGGTACCGGAAGCATCTATCCGGTGGAAATACTTGGTGCTTTCGAGTATGACTACCTCGGTTCCCGCTTCGAGGGTGGTGACGGGGTCGTCTACGTTGCTCGGTCGAGCGTATATGTTCGACTTAGCAGACAGCACCTTGACCGTCGTTTCCGGGGAATTGTCGAGAAACAAAATCCTGTCGTTGTCAAGCAAGCCCGTCTCGCCGGTAGAAAGCCTTATCTTGGTCTTGGGGTAGCCGGAAAGAATAATGTCAAAGTGTTCGCCCTTTTCGATGGAAGCTACGAAGTTCCCCCTCGAATCTTGCAGAACAGAACCCCTACGCGCGACGCCCTTGGGCGCAGCAAGTTTGGCAGCTTCGTATTCGTCGGGCTCGGGTTTGTAATCCCTTGCGGATATCTTGGGCTTCAGGCTCTCGATTAGCTCGGGGTTAGCCGCCTTGTTGTTGGTCACCACGACCAGCGTTCCGGGCGGGCAGTTATAGTACATCCAGCGGACTTCCTCCACCAGCATGCGAATGCATCCGTGGGAAGAGGCACGACCCAAGTTGTTGAATGAGGTGCGCGTAAAGTACCCCTCCACAGGCTGGGTGTAAAGTATAGAGTGGAAGTAAATGCCACCGATGACGTTTACCCAGTATTGAGCGTATACGTCGAACTCAGAAAAATAGCCAAAGCGGCGGCGGCGCGCATTGAGCCGCCAGGAACCCGTCGGGGTTTCGGTGTCCTTTGCGCCTATCGTGCAGAGGGACTGGCGGGCGATGCTGCCGTAAGCGTTGCCGCCTTCGCGCTCGTAAATGGTGACTATCTTGTTGGTCAAGTCGACGACGATAGTGTACTTTTGAGGATCCGAATTGGCATAAGTGACGGAATCCGCGCTCCAGGCATAAGCCGTAGTCGGCGCAAAGGGCATTAAAAAAGCTGCACAAAGCAACAGTGCGATAGCGGCGCTCACAATGCGTCGATTCATAGTATAGAATAAACCTCCATGCTAAAACTCTTTTTGATATAATATCATAGTTTCAATTTTATCTAAAGCTGATTTTACCTTTTAAGGATGATTATGACAAGGGAGTACTAACAATGACAAAAACGGCGTTGATAACAGGTGCGACGGGCGGGCTCGGCAGAGAATTCGCAGCGATGTTCGCAAAGCACGGCTTCGACTTAGTTCTGACGGGACGAAACGAGCAAAAACTAGAAAAGGTGAGGGAGTACGTAGAGGGGCTAGGGGCAAAATGCCTTGCGATTTCCGCAGACCTAAGGCTGCAGGCGGAGCAGGAAAGTATCTTCACCCGCACACTGGAAAAGGGAATCGAGGTGGATGTGCTGGTCAACAACGCAGGTTTCGGGGACTTCGGCAGGTTTTCCGAGTTGGACGCGCAAAAGCAGCACGACATGATACAAGTCAACATAGCCGCCCTGGTGCGCCTGACGAGGCTGTTCCTCCCGGGAATGATCAAAAGGGGCGGGGGCAGGATTCTCAACGTAGCATCCATAGCGGCGTACCAGCCAGGACCGCTCATGGCGTGTTACTACGCGAGCAAGGCATTTGTGCTGTCCTTTTCGGAAGCGCTCTCAGTGGAATTGGAGGGCACGGGCGTGACGGTGACCGCTCTATGCCCCGGAACGACGGACACGGGTTTCGAGGAACACGCTTCCCTCGAAGGAAGATCCATGCTGTTTGACTCGCTCAAGCCAGTCCAGGCGGGAACGGTAGCGGAATACGGGTATCGCGCCCTGATGAAGGGCAAGCGGGTCGCAGTGCCCGGCACGCGCAACAAGGTTATGACATTTTTCGGAAAAGTAATGCCGCAGAAACTCACCGCGAAGGCCGCGCTTCGCATTCAGCGAAGGGTTTCAAAGGCAGAGCGCGGCTAAACGCCAGGATTGCGATGCGCTTTGCGGTTATATATAATAAAGTTATTAAACATGCAGCAAATTGGGCTTTTGAAGGGGAGAGCTGGATGGACAAAATTAGGGAATATAATTTAGCCGACATTCCACAGATGATAGAAATATGAAACGCGATTGCATGGAAACCGGCAGGGAGCATGGCTTTGAGCGTCGCAAAGGAGAGAGAATGACAAAACAGGTATTTTTGCCGGGGCGTTATCGGCACTACAAAGGCAATTACTACGAATTGCTCTGCATCGCCAAGCATAGCGAAACCCTGGAAGAGCTGGTCATCTACCGCGCACTGTACGGAAAAGGCGGGGTTTGGGCGAGACCGGCTTCCATGTGGAACGAATTTGTAAAGACCGCAGGCCCAATGGAGCGAAGGTTCACCTACGTCGGCGGCGGAGCCGTACCCTCGGGCATGGAAATTCGGCAGGAGAGTGGGGCGGACTACGGAGCCATCCGCGAGTTGGTAAGGGAGGCTTTTGCCCCGCCTAAAGTAGTAAGGCCTATTTTTATTTTTCTTCCAAAGTTAC
>ENA-UOOM01003473-UOOM01003473.1-fermentation-metagenome-genome-assembly--contig:-NODE-3473-length-11383-cov-19.390537_pt1 | contig 11383 bp, 6 predicted proteins | sample MGYA00245781_ERZ724031 | MGnify/ENA primary metagenome ERZ724031 (study PRJEB28704, sample SAMN03018317) | fermentation metagenome | biome: anthropogenic terrestrial biome; feature: soil; material... | reverse complement strand
ATTTATAAAGATTTATACTTAATGAATCAGACTGTACTTTAAATAAAGTTATAAGTTAATAATATAAATATTTTTTTGATTTTATTATCATACTGTGATTTATACATAATAATATAATAGTATAACATACAATATTTATTTATCTGATGTTATATGTTTTAAAGCATATAATATATTATATATTTAGATTGAAATAATACATATCTTTGGAGGTAGTATTTTTTACTCTGTCTTTTTTACAATAAGTAAATCAATTAATCGAGGATAATGAATTACACTAAAAGCTAGAAAAGCAACTTTAGTTACGTAATATTTATATTCGGAGTTTAGAGAAAAAATGAAGAGCGATTAATACAAATTATAAATAAAAAGTTAATTTGCCCATGAGAATTGTGAAATATTTCAAACTTGTGTGTCTGCTATTGATCATGATGATCCCATCATTTGTTTTTTCGCAGATAGCCACGATAAAAAGTCCTGATGGCAAGTTGCAGCTCAGCACTTTTATTGAAGATGGGCAACCTCTCTATTCCATAATGTATGATGGTAAGATTATGCTTGAAAAGTCGCCACTGGGAATTCTGACCAATGAGGGTGACTTTAGTATGAATTTGACTTATACAGGACATAAGACCGATGCTATAGACAAGGAATACACGCAAGATAAAATTAAAACATCGCAGATTCATTATATAGCCAATCGTCTAATTTGTTCATTTGAAGATGCGCAAAAAAGAGGAGTCGATATTGTTTTTCAGGTCAGTAACAACAATTTAGCGTTTCGGTATGAACTTTCTCAATGGGGTGAGAGAAGAGCATGTGTTGTGCAAAGTGAAGCAACCGGATTTAAATTTCCGGATTATACTACCACATTTCTTTCTAATATGATGGGTGCTATGGGTGCATTTGCCAGAACCTCCCCAAGTTATGAAAGTGGGTATATTAACGATGAACTCGTTGGTAAATCCACACGTGGCAATCTGGGTTATGTTTTTCCGGGACTCTTCCGTATTGGAGATCACGGTTGGGTACTTGTTTCCGAGACCGGCGTAAATAGTCAGTATTGTGCTTCGCATCTGAGTGACGGTACAAATGAGGGGCTCTACACTGTTAAGTATCCTGATATGCGACAAAACAACGGGTTCGGTAGTAGTGGTGCACAAGTATCACTTCCCGGTGTTACCCCATGGCGTACAATAACGGTTGGCAGCACTCTGAAACCTATTGTTGAAACCACTGTAATGTTTGATGTGGTAGATCCTCTCTACGAAGCTTCACTGAAGTATGAGTTTGGGCGAGGAACCTGGAGTTGGATAATCTGGCAGGATCAGAGCATGAACTGGGACGATCAGGTGAAATATATCGATCTTGCTTCCGAACTGGGTTATGAATATATTCTGATCGACGCCTGGTGGGATGCCAAGATCGGTTATGAGAAGATGGAAGAGTTAATCAAGTATGCCCGCACCAAAAATGTGGATGTATTTCTCTGGTATAACTCCAACGGTGCTTTCAACGATGCACCGCAAGGCCCCAGAAACAGAATGAACACTTCCATAGCAAGGAAAGAAGAAATGAAGTGGTTGAAAAAGGTTGGAGTAAAAGGATTGAAGATTGACTTTTTAGGAGGGGATAAGCAGGAAACTATGCGTTTTTACGAAGATATCCTGTCTGATGCTAACGATTACGGGTTAATGGTCATTTTTCATGGATGTACTTTGCCGCGCGGATGGGAGCGTATGTATCCGAATTATGTGGGAAGTGAAGCGGTACTCGCATCGGAAATGCTGATATTTTCTCAAGATGTGCGTGAGAAAGAAGCTTTCTATGCCACCCTGCATCCCTTTATGCGCAATAGTGTCGGTAGCATGGAATTTGGCGGTGTGTTGCTCAACAAATTTCTGAACAAAGGAAACAGCAGAGGACAGCAGCGTCTGACTACAGATGTGTTTCAAATTGCAACAGGTATCCTTTTTCAAAATCCCATACAGATGTTTGCGCTTACGCCCAACAACCTGACTGACACTAAAGATTTTCTTATCGACTTTATGAAAGAGATTCCTACTACTTGGGATGAAACATTGTATATAGACGGTTATCCGGGAAAATATTCGGTTATTGCCCGTCGTCATGGTGAGCGTTGGTACATTGCGGGGGTGAATGCAATGGACAAGCCGGTTGAACTGAAACTGAATTTACCCATGCTTGCAGGCAAAACGGTAAGTATTTACTCCGATAACAATAGCAGAGAAGCCGTTTTCACCAATAGCAAAATCGGTAAAAATGGTCTCGTAGCCGTCACCATCCAGACTAACGGGGGGCTTGTGATTAAACAATGATGCGCTTTTTGGAAGTCCTGATTCTCCGGACAACTATAACTAACTGAACACAATATCAATTGACATAATATGATTGTGAAAAGAATAAATACAGTTCTATTTATTTGCTTCATGGTTCTTTACGGATCTGTCCAAGCACAGGAAAAATTGTATAAAAACGAATTTCCAATTGCAGATGTAACATTGCTCGATGGGCCGTTTAAGCATTCCAGAGATCTTAATTTGCAAGTGCTTTTGCAATACGATGTTGATCGTTTATTGGCTCCTTATCGCAAAGAAGCTGGTTTGCCCCAAAAAGCTCCAAGCTATCCTAATTGGGATGGTTTGGACGGTCACGTGGCAGGACATTATCTCTCCGCTATGGCAATGAATTATGCAGCTACCTGTAACAAGGAATGTAAAAAACGCATGGACTACATGCTTTCCGAACTTAAAAAATGCGTAGAAGCCAATGCCGTGAACAATCCTGAATGGGGAATCGGTTACATCGGTGGCTTTCCAAACAGTGACAAACTATGGGCTGCATTTAAAAAAGGCGATTTTAGCATATACTTTTCTTCCTGGGCGCCTTTTTACAACTTGCACAAGATGTATGCCGGACTAAGGGATACCTGGCTCTATTCCAACAGCGAGGAAGGTAAAACCTTATTTTTGCAATTTTGTGATTGGGGTATCAATATTACTTCTGAATTTAGCGAAGAGCAAATGCAAACAATGCTCAATATGGAACATGGCGGTATGAACGAGATATATGCTGATGCCTATCAAATTTCGGGCAATGAAAAATACCTGATCGCAGCGAAAAGATATTCACACAAAATGTTTCTTGACCCTTTGTCGAAAGAGATTGATAACCTGGATAACAAACACGCCAATACCCAAATTCCCAAATTTATTGGCTTTGCCAGGATTGCGGAACTCAGTGGAGAAAATAATTATGAAATTGCAAGTAGATTTTCGTGGGAAACAATTGTGAAAAACCGTTCTTTGTCTTTTGGCGGGAATAGTCGTCGAGAGCATTTTCCGAGTATAGAGTCATGTGAAGATTATATTAACGATGTGGATGGCCCCGAATCATGTAACTCATATAACATGTTGAAACTCACGGAAGACTTGTTTCGCATGCATCCGTCGCCGCATTATGCCGATTACTACGAACGTACTTTGTTTAATCATATTCTTTCAACACAGCACCCCGAACATGGAGGATATGTGTATTTTACAACTGCTCGTCCGCGCCATTATCGGGTTTATTCTACTCCCAATAATGCCATGTGGTGCTGTGTGGGAACAGGTATGGAAAACCACGGCAAATATAATCAGTTTATCTATACCCATTCCGAAGATTCACTGTTTCTCAATCTCTTTATAGCTTCAGAACTTAATTGGAAGGATAAAGAGTTAATTATTAGGCAAGAAACTGAATTTCCATATGAGCCGCGCACGAAACTTATCGTAACAAAAGGAGTGTCGCATTTTAAATTGCTGGTTCGATATCCCGAATGGGTAAAAGAAGGGGCTTTGAAAATTACCGTAAACAAAAAAGAGGTAGAATATGACGCGCTTCCTTCATCTTATATCTCTATTGACAGAAAATGGGAAAAAGGGGATGTAGTGGAAGTGGAGTTGCCTATGCACAGTACTATTGAGCGATTGCCTAATGTGCACAACTACATTGCTTTTATGCATGGTCCCATATTACTTGGCGCCAAAACCGGCACTCATGATTTAAGGGGCTTGCTTGCCGATGATGGGCGCTGGGCTCAATATCCGGGAGGCGAAATGCTACCTGTTGGTCAGGCGCCTATTTTAGTGACAGATGTTCAAGATATTTCCGGTAAATTGGTGTCGGTTAAGGATGAACCATTACATTTTAACCTTAACGTGAAAATGGAAAATCCGCTCAGTGTAACGCTGGAGCCATTTGCGAAAATTCACGATGCACGTTACATGATCTATTGGCTGGCGCTCACAACCGGAGAATATGAGTCGTACAAGGATTCCTTAACGGCAGTAGAAAATAAAAAAATTGCTATTGAAAAACGTACCATCGATTTTGTTGCAACCGGTGAGCAACAACCCGAAACCGATCATGCTTTGGAAAGTCGGAACTCCAATTCGGGCAATACCCATAACGAATTCTATCGCGACGCAAGCGGAGACGGCTATTTCAGCTACGAAATGAAAACAAACGGCGAAGCCGGCCTCAGCCTCCTTGTTCGTTATTGGGGCGCAGAATGGGGCGCGCGTAAGTTTGATATATACATTGATGAAGAAAAATTGTTGGCTGAAGATAATACCGGACGCTGGAATCAGTCAAAGTTTCAAGAAGTTGAATATGTTATTCCCAACAGGATGATCAAAAACAAGGAGCACATAAGGATTAAGTTTCAATCAATACCTGGAAATACTGCTGGAGGAGTATTTTTTATCCGCTTACTTAAGAAAAGCTAATAAGGAAAGAGTATAAGATGGATACATAATAACAATTCATAATGAACAGACAATTTTATCGCTATAAATAAACCATTTTAATAAGAGAACAAATGAAGAATTGTGTAAGATTATTTCAGTTGCATGTGTTGGTTCTGGTAATTTTAGGAATAAGCTTCCAAAAGCCTTTATCAGCACAACAGGCAGACCAGCCAAAGCTTCAAGAACCAAGAGTTGTAGAAGATGGTGGAACAGGTGCGTACAGTGCTATTATGTATACCGATAATTCTCTATTGACGCACACGGTATTTCGACCAAAAGACCTAAGTGCTTTTGAAGGACAAAATAAGTTGCCGGTAATTGCCTGGGGAAATGGTGCATGTGCCAATTCTCCTTGGGAGCATATCAATTTCCTATCAGAAGTGGCATCTCACGGTTTTTTGGTAATTGCAATCGGACCAATGCCTGAAGAGGGGCAACGCGGTGGTGGAAGATCAACCTCCTCACAGCTAAAAGATGCTATTGATTGGGCAATTGCTCAAAATGCTGATTCTGAAAGTGTACTTTATGGAAAAATTGATGTTACGAAAATTTCTGTCAGCGGAATGTCTTGCGGAGGTCTGCAAGCGCTTGAGGCGGCGCCCGATCCACGAGTTACTACAGCAATTATATGCAATAGCGGCATATTGGGAAATCCCGGGGGTGGAATGCCGGGTATGCCGGCTTTAACGAAAGAACATCTGGCTAAATTGCATACTCCTGTTCTGTATCTGCTTGGAGGTGAATCAGACATCGCTTACAACAATGGCATGGATGACTTTAATCGCATTAACCATGTTCCTGTCTTCGTAGCTAATATGGATGTAGGACACGGCGGAACATACAGACAACCTCATGGCGGGGAATTTGCAAAAATAGCTACTGCATGGTACAAATGGCAATTGAAAGGTGATACGGAAACAGGTAAATTATTCACCGGTGATTCATATCAACTTTCAGGATCAACTGTCTGGAAGACTGCCAAAAAGAATTTACCCTAACTGTCTATTATCAAAACAGGAATACTAATCAATTAAAAAATTTAACAACGATATGAAAAGGAATGTTGCAATAACTTTGACTTGCTTGTTATCTATTCAGGTCTTTTCACAGAATCCGATTATTCGTGATCAATTCACTGCTGATCCAACCGCAAGAGTATTTAATGGGAAGGTTTATTTATTTCCTTCACATGACATTATAAGTCCAACTGAACCTGAACGAAAATGGTTCTCTATGGAAGATTATCACGTGTTCTCATCCGAGAATTTAGTCGATTGGACAGATCATGGTGTTATCGTAACTCAGAATAAAGTTCCTTGGGTGAGGGAAGACTCTTATGGCATGTGGGCACCAGATGCTATTGAAAAAGATGGAAAATACTATTTATATTTTCCGGCTATGGCTAAACCGGAATATGGGCGTGGTTCTATGATTGGTGTTGCTGTTGCAGACCGGCCTGAAGGCCCGTACACACCACTCGATAAGCCTATTGTCGGAACAAATGGAATTGACCCGGGAGTCTTTATCGATAAGGATGGTCAAGCATATCTTTATTGGTGTGGTGGCGGTATGTGGGTTGCAAAATTAAAACCAAACATGATTGAACTCGATGGCGAGCGTCAGCAAGTTCAAGGGCTCCCAACCGGTGGTGGATTAAAAGAAGGACCTTTTCTTTTCGAACGTAGCGGTAAATATTATTATACTTATCCGTGGGTGAAAAATAATACAACGGAATTGTTATACTACTGTATTGGTGACAGCCCAATGGGTCCTTTCAGAGATGGAGGTGTTATTATGGATGAATCCCCCGTGGGATGCTGGACAAATCACCATTCTTTCGTTGAGTATAAAGGTCAATGGTATCTGTTTTACCACCACAATGACTATTCGCCTGATTTTGACAAGAACCGATCAGCACGTATAGACAGTGTTCATTTCAACCCTGATGGAACCATTCAAAAGGTTATTCCCACTCTGCGTGGCGTTGGAATAACGGACGCCAAGAAAGAGATTAATATCGATCGTTATTCCGGTATTTCTTCTGATACCACTGTCCTCGTGACATTTATTAATCCGAACAACAAATTTGAAGGTTGGAAAACTATATTAAGCAAAGAGAATGCCTGGATAAGGTATAATAAAGTTGATTTTGGTAAGGGATCATTAAAAAAAGTAATGGCACGTGCGCATTCCGCCAGAAGGGGTACTCTTGTTGTCCGTGCCGGTAATGCAAGTAGCACAGCTCAACAAATAGCGAAAATTGAAGTCCCGTCTAGTGGAAAATGGTCAGTATTGGATTTTGGTTTATCAGGAAACGTGAAGGGAATACATGACCTTTTCGTATCGCTTGAAGGAGGAAATTCTGTGCAAATAGATTGGTTGCGTTTTGAGTAGTAGATTGTTTCCCTGGAAAACGAGAATCATTCAATATGGTGTTCCGTTAGTTTTAGGATAGACCTGATTTCACTATTTATTAATTTATAGTATAATTGACTTGCCTATGGAAAAGTAATAATAAGATAAAGAGTATTTGCTCTTAATCGATTAAAGCTAAATACAGCAATAAGTGTTAATTTATGTTATATGCACGAAAATAAAAATAAATTTATTTATGAAAGGTTTGAATTTTTTTAAAAAATTGTGTTTACTATTGATTTTGATTGCACCATCTTTCGTTTATTCACAGAATATTACAGTAAGAGGCGCAATTATGGATGCTAATAACGAACAGTTGATTGGCGTAAATGTAATTGAAAAAGGAACTACGAATGGAACCGTTACTGATATTGACGGTAATTTTACACTAAATGTTCCATCAAATGCTGTACTTGTTATTTCCTATGTTGGTTTTGTTTCACAAGAGATACCCGTTGCTGGTCAGTCATCCCTTAAAATTGTTTTGAGAGAAGATTCTGAAATACTGGATGAAGTAGTAGTAATCGGATACGGTGTACAACGTAAGAGTGATGTCTCAGGAGCAATTGCATCAGTTAGATCAGATGCTCTCCAAAACATAGCTACTTCTGATGCTGCTGCAGCCTTGCAGGGAAAGGCTTCCGGTGTGCAGGTGCTGACCAACTCCGGTGCACCCGGTCAAGGTGCATCGATACGTGTGCGCGGTTATTCTTCCAACTCCGGCAATATCGGACCACTTCTTATCGTGGATGGTTTGCAGGTTGACAACATCCAGTACCTGGATCCCTCTATGATTGAATCAATTGAAATTTTGAAGGATGCTGCATCGGCAGCCATTTATGGCGCTCAGGCTGGTAATGGGGTAGTACTCATTACAACTAAATCGGGTGCGTCAACCAGGGGTACTTCCAGCATTACTTACGATGTGAGTTATGCCAATCAGAGTCTTGCCAGGCTCCCGCAAATATTCGGAGCCGATGATTTCATCGATTACAAAAGGATGTCAGGCCTGCCCATAGATGCACAATTGGAGGCAAACAACTATAACAATACCGATACCGACTGGTTTGACGCAGTATTTGCTCCCTCCTGGAGTCAGAAACATACGGTAACCTTCCAGGGAGGCAACAACCAGGGTAACTATTTCACCTCTCTCAACTACATCCACAACGATGGTATCGTTAAAGGTGAGAAGGATGTGTACAAACGTCTCTCTGCTCAGATCAACGCCGATTACAACATCAAGAGCTGGTTACAGGTGGGTACAAACAACTCTATCGAAAAATGGTCTACCCGATCGGTTCCCCACATGTCACAGTATGGTTCGTTGATGAACTCAGTGCTGACAATTGATCCGTTGACCCCTGTATACTATTCCAGCCCGGATCAATTCGCACCGACCATGAAGCAAGCATATGATGAAGGTAAGATTATCCTTACAGACCCCGAGAATGGTCTCTACTATGCTACATCCAAGTATATCACCGACGATAGTGGTAATCCTCTGTTGCAAAGAGATCGCGTAGACTCCGAAAACAAGGGAGTTACCCTACGCGGTATGATCTTCGGGAACCTGAAACCGGTGAAAGGGCTTGTGATCACCTCCCGCTTGGGTTACAGGGTGTCACAGAGCAACTCTCACAGCTTCAATACCCCCTATTATGCAACTCCTCAGGCAAAGTCAGAAGACTACAACATCTCAGCAAATGCAAATACCGGAATATATTACCAATTTGAAAACTTTGCCAACTACAACATTACCCTAGATCAACACAATATCACCGCAATGGGTGGTATGTCCTACATTGAGAACAATTGGGACAATGTGAGCACTAGTGCGCAGGGACCTGATATTTTGACAGGTTATGAACCCAACTTCCGTTATATGGATTATGTGAAAAGCAATATGGTCGACGGTCAGGAGAAAACGGTGAAGAGTTTCGGAAATCTGCCCGGAAAGTCTTCTCAAATGTCCTATTTCGGACGCCTCATTTATACCTATGACAATCGCTACACCCTTCAGGCCAACTTCCGTGCCGATGCGTTCGACTCCTCAAAGCTTCCGGCAGACAATCGCTGGGGATATTTCCCATCCTTCTCTGCAGGATGGACCGTCAGCAACGAAAAGTTCTTTTCCGAGAACCTCAACATGGATCTATTCTCCTTCCTGAGGCTGCGTGCTTCGTGGGGTCGTAACGGGAACATCAATGTACTGAACGATTACAGATACAGCACCACCATCGCCTACAACAGTTCATGGTATCAGTACGGCGTGGAGGATAGCGGTCCCTCATACGGCTCCAAACCCTCCGGACTGGCCAATCCAAACCTCAGGTGGGAAACATCTGATCAGCTCGACCTCGGTGTTGAAATGAGATTCCTGCGAAACAGACTTGCTATCTCAGCGGACTATTACGACAAGAAAACCAAGGATTTGCTGGTAAATATCAATCCGGTTCCTGAACTGGGTGTTGCCGAAACAACTGTCAACGCCGGATCGGTTCTCAACAGAGGTCTCGAACTGGAGGCATCCTGGAGAGACAACATCGGTGAGGATTTCAGCTATTCTGTCAGTGCCAACTTCTCCACGCTGCACAACGAAGTCACCTTCCTCGATCCCTCCATCTCACGGCTGGAAGGGGCTACAGGTGGTGTTGACGGCACCAACAACCCGATCCGTACTGCCTTCGAGGTGGGACATCCTATCTGGTATTTCAGAGGTTACCAGTACGAAGGAGTAAATCCTGAGACGGGTGAAGCCATCCTCACCGATATCAACGGTGACGGCAATATATCCGATGGTGACATGACCTATCTTGGAAAGGCAATACCTGATTACACCTACGGCCTGAACATCAACCTGGCATACAAGGGTATTGACCTGAGCATGTTTGGATCAGGAGTAGGCGGCAATGACATCTTCACGGTATTGTACCGTGCCGATACCCCAATGCGCAACTCGTTGAAATATTATTACGACAACGCCTGGACACCCGAAAACAAGAATGCCTCCATGCCCAATCCGCAGGCTGTCGCTACCGACTGGCATTTCTGGGGATCGTCAGCTTCCATGTTTAGCGGTTCTTACTTCAAGATCAAACAGCTTCAGCTGGGATATACCCTTCCGGTAGAGATTACCCAACAAGCACTGATCAACAAGCTGAGACTTTATGTTTCACTGGATGACTTTTTTACCTTCACCTCTTATCCAGGTGTTGATCCTGAAACAGCTACCGTCAGCACTGCTCCCCAAAGGGCTGGTTTCGACAACGGTACCTATCCGCAATCGAAGAAGATTACTTTTGGTCTTAACATCACTTTCTAATTCAATAAAATATAGACATGAAAAAATATATACTTCCTCTACTCATCACTGCTGTCACGATATTCTCGGCATGCAACGAGGATCTCCTTGACATCCCCCAGAAAGGGGTGATCAGCATTGACTCCTTCTACCAGACCGATGAGGATGCCGAATCAGCTCTGGTAAATTTATACGGAGATTTCATCACCAACATTGGAGGCAATGACGGCATCTATGTTCCGTACAACATCATATTCAACTACTGTGCAGACAATGTGCTCGCAGCCGGTGAATTTTATGGGGACAATGATCAGTTTGCCAGCATCAATGAATTTCGCTTCGACTCGCAAAGTTCTGTTGTATATCAATTGTACAGACGTTTGTATTTTGTAATCTATCACTCCAACCTTGTTATTGACAACTTCGAATATGGTGAAAGCGCTGTCAAGGACCGTTGCATCTCCGAAGCAAGAGTAATCCGTGCATGGTGTCACATGACGGCTGCTCTGGCATGGGGTACCCCTCCCCTGGTGGATCATCTGCTTGCACCCGAAGACAAGCCCGCTAACTACGAAGGAACACATGAGGATCTGCTCAAGTGGTGTGCCGCTGAATGTGCCGATGCGGTTCAGTACCTTGACGAGCGTGAAAGTACCTCCGACAAGGATGGTGCGGTGAAAGTGACCAAGGGATTCGCCTGGGCGGTACAGGGAAAGGCTTTGCTGAATGCCGGCGACAATGCAGGTGCGAAAACAGCGCTCAAGAATGTAATCACTTCCGGCAAATATGCCCTTGTACCGGGTGAAGAATTTGGAAACCTCTTCCATCTCTCCGGCGACGGAAACGAAGA
>ENA-UOOM01003472-UOOM01003472.1-fermentation-metagenome-genome-assembly--contig:-NODE-3472-length-11387-cov-3.049241_pt1 | contig 11387 bp, 7 predicted proteins | sample MGYA00245781_ERZ724031 | MGnify/ENA primary metagenome ERZ724031 (study PRJEB28704, sample SAMN03018317) | fermentation metagenome | biome: anthropogenic terrestrial biome; feature: soil; material... | reverse complement strand
GTTGGATGGCGTGTGGAGCAAATCGCGCTGGCTCGAGATCGGCGGAAAGATCGTCCCCGGCGGGCATGTGTTATTTTCCGATCCGCAGTTTCAGCCCGACGGCGTGCTGATTCGGATAACGGCCGTAAAAGACTATGTTAATAGCCCGCATAAACCGGAAATCACACTAAGCAACGCGCCGGTATCCGGATCGTTTTCTGCCGACTTGGGGAAGATTGAAGCGGGGGAAGTTATCCGGGAATCAGATAAAAAGGAAGTCATTAGGTATTCAAAACGTCAGTGGCGCGATGCCCGCGAAACAATGTCGATGTTGCAGGAATCGTTGTTAAATTATTCAGGAAGCATCAATCCGATCACCGTCCGAACAATGCAATTGCTCGTCGGAGATGAGGGCCTACAATTTCGCTTTGTAAACAGCAAAACCAATCCGCAGCGGATTAATCACGATGTTTCTTTCAATGCTACTACAAAGGTTTTAACAGCCGCGAGTGGGATATTGCAGCACATGACGCTCGGTATTACGACGCTGAAAAAAACACACGCCGCGTCAGAGTATAAGTACTGGGATATGTCCGCTTACGCATCGCCGGCATTGGAAGCGCACAAAGCATATTACCTGTACGCTAAATGCTCCAAAACCGGCACAGCGGGCACGTTCTTGCTTTCGGAAACCGCGATCGCGATGGAAAGTGTAGCAGATTACTATCATTTTCTGCTCGGTATTCTCAACAGCGAACAGGACGATGACCGTTCCTTTGCCCCGCTTTACGGTTATACGGAAATCTTGCCGGGCCGCGTCACAACTGATAAAATTGTCAGCCAGGACGGTAAAACTTATTTCGACTTATTAGGGGGTGTCATTGGTGGAAGGATTAAATTCCAATCAGGAGGCGAGGATAAGGATTTAGGAGATTGGGCCAAAAGCGCAGACGACGGCATCCAGGATGCGAAGGACAAAGTTGATGATTTGCAGACAGGGGGTGTGAATTTATATTTAAACAGTAATAAAAAAGTAACTAATGCCGGATATGGTTTAACAACTTATTCGTTTGCTCCCGGTACCGAGTTAATTGCCGGTGAGGACTATGTTTTATCTATTAAAGGAACACTTACTGATCCATCTCAAGATGGTTTTTATATTAACGTACAAATCAACGATGGCTCTTGGTCTGCATTGGTAATAGTTGGTGAAGCTGATAAAGACGTCGATGGTGTATATCGGAAAGTGTTTAAAATGCCCTCTCTTGCAGGAATTGACACGCATAATATTTCAGGACTTTATTCAAATCCTCCCGGCACTTACAAACAGTCATCGGTTGATTGGATAATGCTGCAAAAAGGTAATAAACCTTCTATAAGTTGGCAAGAAAATCCCGCCGACACTCAAGCTCGAATTGCAGATGCAAAACAAGCTGGAAAAGATGCGCAAGATTCGATTACAGAAACAAACGCTACCGTTTCGGGATTGAAAAACTTTACAGATACGTCTTTCAGGGACGGAATAATAGATAGGACGGAAAGCGCAGCTATCGAAAAATATAAAAACTCTCTCAATGAGACAATGTTAAAGGCGGAAGCAAGCTATAACAAAGTGTACGGGAATAGCTACCTCGAAGGTTCCGCTAAAACGAATTTGCTTAACGCGAAAATAAATCTTTGGGGCGCGCGTGATACTCTGCTTTCTTCGATAAACAGTGCAATCGCAAACGGCGAAACGACCGCGGCAGAAAAGGCAGATGTCGACAGCAAATTCAGCTCATTTAATTCTTATATGTCCGCTTATCAATCGGCATTAGAGGAAGCGAATAAAGCGATACAAGTTAAATTAGACAGCCTATCGACCGACAAAGCTAATAATGCTAAATCCGATGCAATTAGTGAGGCTAATCAGTATACGGTTAATCAGCTTCGAAGGACTGAAACAGTAATAGATGCTCAATCCTTAGATGTCAACACGTATTATCCAGTTCTCATAAAAATGTCTTCGGCCGTCCCTTATCGAATCAAGTTATATCGAACTTTATCTGGTGCCGCTGATGGTATTCCTTCGTGGAGCACCCATACGGGTGGTTTTTCTGTTAACTGCGAATGGACAAGCATCGGGTCAGGTTGGGGGACAATTGATGTTAGAAGAATCATTGAACGATTTTCTATCAGATTTGTAAATGGTGAAGCAGTAGGTTCGATAGGCCAAATGACAAATAGTAGCTATGAATATATTTACGTACGCGGCGGTTCTCGGTATCATTTTATAGTAGAAGGAGGAACGGGTGTGGAGGTATCTCTTAAAACAGAAGCCTTCACAACATATAACGAATCGGTCGGCCCAATATCTTCTGGAATAGTAGTGCCGGTTATCACGACTGATGCTATTAATGCCGTTGCTGCCGATGCGCAGGCAAAAGCCAATGAGGCCAAAGCCAAAACGCAATATCAAACCCTTATAGACGGCGGTCTAATATACTCTGCAATCATGAAACTGTTCGATGCCGGCGGAACGGGTAACGAGACTGCAGGGATAAGCGGAGTTGTCAACGGCGATACTAATAATCCCGCATTTTGGGCAGGCGGAACCTATGATGATGCGGTAGCCGGCATTGCGAACATTATACATCGTTTCAATGGGAGTAGTAAAATCGGAGTGTTTTTTGTTGAAAAAGATGGAAAAATAAGAGTCATTGATCCGGGCACTGGCGAAACAAGGTTCCTTTTTAATAATGCAAATATTCCGACACTTTCATCCCTGCTAAATTCAAGCGGGTACGGGCAAACGGTTAGTAATGCAGAGGAATTAGATACAGTTACCACCTACGAACTTCCGAATAAGCTGACAGTAACAAAAGAAGGTTCTGAAATTATATTTAATGCGTCTTATCTTCAAATAGCCCTTCAGGGCAGCTATGGTCAGAACGGCGTAGTAGTCATTCGGTTGCACAAAGATGGAGAACTCTATGCCATAGGAGAAAGACTTAGCCTTACTTTATCGTCTTCGAGCGGGACATTTAGAAGGGAAAACATAATGAATAATTTTCCCAACCTCCCAACGGGTACATATTCAATCGTCGTTGCTGTATCTGGAAATGCTACAAGCAAATTTGGGCATATCGGAGCATCTACGTTAAGCTGGCGTTTCGCGGGGGCGAAACAAACACAATTCGGATTAAACGGCTTTACTTCTTTCTTCTCTAATAATCACATTTATTTCACAGAATCCGGCGGGTTGGATGTTCGGGGCAAAGTGAATATGCCGGGTGTATTGGCGGCAGGGAGAGCAAGTTCTCAAGGGATAATGCAATACGGATGGAAAATGTCTAAAATATCGAATTTGGATGTGAATAAAAATGGCACAGGTAGGTATACTATTACACACAATATCGGGCACCAGAAATATAGCCCTATAATCATCCAGTTAGGACAATCAGTCTTTCCATCAGTAGATTATATTGGGAACTATGCGGTTGAATGCTCGTTTTGGGAAAAAGACTCAGGTAACCTAACCGATGCTCCATTCTCTTTTACCCTGATCGGAGAAAGCTATTAAAAAAAGCCGGATTTTTATAGTCCGGCTTTTTTTAATAGTTCTTTGAAATATTCTATTCAAAAGGCAGGAATGTAAACGCCTCGTTGAACAACCTATACACTTCTGTATAGTTCGCGTCTGCGTAGGCGGATTCAATGAGCGGCCTTACGGAATTTATAACATCTTCGGGGATATACGCAATTGTATCTGTAATTACTGTGTCAAATTGCCCTATTTGGGTTGTTTTGATTGTTGGGTCATATATTAACGTATCAGTTGTTCCTTCCTTAATATACAATAGCCGAGTAATATAAATATCATAGGCATGAGTAAAATCCCTGACATAATTGCCTTTTTGGTTGATAACATCTGTTCCCCACATTTTCAAAGCGGGGATTGTCAAATCTCGCTGTGCTTCCGAAAAACCGCGACTGGCAGTGTATATTGTTTCCTCGTTGTATTTATCGTCGCTATACCGAGTGGTAAATTGTATTTCGTGCCCTTGTTCGACAATCTCCAAAGCGGTTAACCCCGATACGGTTGCGCGCACTCCTGCGGCAGGTCTGATCAGAATCATCGCATTCGGATCGAGTTTCCCTTTGTTGGCGCTTGGTTCGTCTTTGCCGCAAGAGGCTAAAATAATAAGTGATAATAAAAAGAATAAGATTTTTTTCATAACTGAAACATTTAAATATGAGTATAAAAATATAAAATAAATATCAAATAATGAATGGTAAGGGTATAAAAAAACCCTCGCCGTCAATTCGTCAAAATACCACTCCTAACGAATTGAGAAGGTGCCACGACACCACAGCAAGGGCTATAAGCCTTTCGGTGGCGTGGCACCTATTTTTTTACGGAGTGGTAGTGCAAAGATATGAATTTTGATAATATAAAAACGAAATAGAATAAAAAAAATGAAGACGCCTATAACTTATTGGGGTGGTAAACAACAATTGACAAAGCGTATTTTGTCGCTAATCCCAACGCATAAGCAATACGATGAGCCATTCTTCGGAGGTGGGGCAATATTTTTTGCCAAGCAGCCATCCGAAATTGAATTTATCAACGATGTAAATGGTGAGATGGTCAACTTCTACCGTACGTTGAAACGCAAGTTTCCCGAGTTGAAAGATGAAGTCGATTGTACGCTACATAGCGAATTTCAACACAACCAGGCCCGGGAGATATATTCCGATCCACTTTCGCATTCGGATGTGCTGCGATCATGGGCCGTGTGGATGCTCAGCAAGCAATCCATTTACTCGATTTTCACAAATGGGTGGGCGGTAAGCATCGATAGCAATAAGGCCAAGCAGGTACAATGGTCGAAAGAAACTTTCACCATTTTATACGCCCGACGCCTGGAACGTACAAGCATCTTTTGTCGGGATGCTATAAATGTCATTGAATCGACTGACACGCCGACCACGTTCCATTACGTCGATCCTCCGTATTTTAATTCCGATATGGGCCACTATGACGGATATACCAAAGAGGACTTCACCAACCTGCTAAATGTGTTATCGTCGTGCAGGGGGCGGTTTATGCTTAGCAGCTATCCGAGCGATATATTAAACGAATATGTGAAGCAAAACGGTTGGAAGTGTATTGAAATGAACATGAAAAAATCATCCGGGAAAGGGAACAAAACGGAAGTCTTAACGATTAACTACCATAAGCCGGTAGCAAGACAGATGATGCTGTTCTAATGTTGTTTAAACGATATATAAATACTATTCGAAAGAAATGTGTGTAAAAACAAAGTCGCATTTCGTTTTTCAGCTCTTCGAGTAAAAAAGTGTAAAAAATGTACATTTCGTTTTTTATTTTCCGTACATTTCGTTTTTGCGATTATAATGATATACATCTTTCCGTTCTTAATGAATAGGTCCTGCGTGCAATTTCCGGGAGCTCTTCCGTTTATGTTATAATAAATATTGCCGAGCACATATTTATCCGGCGTAATGTATATCAGCGAACCGTCCTCGCCGCCCCATACACTACCTTCGTTTAGAATGTAAACCCCCAAAGGATTTACAAAATCTATTTTCTTAGAACCCACCTTGGCGATAGCCCGGAATACCATTCCGTTTTTATCAAGCCCTTCTATAACGACCTTTCCGATATTTTCGGTTGGATTGGGGGAGGCCGTAACCGTTACATTGTTTTTTGAAATATCGATTGTTGCGTTCCATCCGTCGGGTAACGCCGCAACTTCCAATGACTGGATGTTTGCCGCTTTAAAATTCAACTGTTTTTGTTCCTCCGGATAAAAAGTAACGGGAAGTTCATCCTCTCCGCTCTCGAAAGACAAATATGTACCTCCCGATTTGGGTAAGACAATGGCGCTGTTATCCGCTAAAACGAATGTGACGGAACTTTCATCTTCTTTCACCTCCTTAAAGAAAGAATCGCCTTGTGCTTTTACCGCTTTTCCATTCGCATCAGTTATCCGGGTATTGTTTACCATCCAATAACCATCCTTATCAATCGACAAGATGGGGGTTTCTCCTGAAACGGGAAGTTTATTTTTGTTCGCATCAAGCAAGAATTCCGTTTTATCGTCCGTGGTTACCGTCCAATAATAAATACCTTCCGATTCCTGAATTCCGACGACCGGAGCATTTTCACCATTCAACACGTCAATAGTCTTTCCATCGTTAAAAGTGATCTTATAGCCGTTTTCCCCATCAAGCTTATCAACTTTCGTAATCACTTTGCCGGCATTCAAGGCATCGACAACGGTTTCTAACGACGATACTTGTTGATTCAACGAAGTCAAATCGGATTTGATTTTATCGATCTCCGACCAAATATCGGTATCATCATACGAGCAGCTGAATAAAATAATACTGCTCAAAAAAACTAAAAGAAAATGTACTGTCCTTTTCATATTACATATATTATTAATTAATTAGATTCTTATTTTCTTTGATAGATGTTGGATTAATCAGGCAAAGCCGGGGCAAATTCGTTACCTAACGGCCTTCCGTTCCATTCGTTCATGTCGTCGAGATACGACCAACCGTCCCATGACCCGTCTTCCAACTCGCGGAAGGTAGCGATGAAATTTGAATATTCCCATGCATCCAATCGATCGTCTTTGACGAAATAACTCCAATATCCGTCATACCATCCCGATTGCCAATGATCGGAAGCATCGGAGTAGCGAATATGATCGAAATCCGCAGACGTTACTTCCACCATTCCATTTGCAGGATATTTAGGTTTATCCGTTTCATTATTGATGATCAAATAATGATCACCGGTTTTGTTCATGTTATATCCGATTCCCCCGATCACTTTTCCGCCCCATTGGTCGGCAACGGCTGCTATTAAAAAAGGATCCGCCTTGACAATTTCACGGAGCATATCCAATCCGGTTGCATCGCTATCCCATCGATATCCCCACACCAACGCATCAGGATATTTACCGTCGTGCCATTCAATGACCAATGCCGCCTTCTTGGCTCCTTCGCCCGCCCAAAAGCGAATATCATCCATCGTAAAATAGGGGTCTCCGCCGTTTGAAATATCCGCCGGCGGCACATCTGTGAAAGGACGGGTGAAAATAAAATTATTTTCGCTCTCGAACTGCACCCAAAAATGACAGGTATTCCCATTTTTTATTTCCCTTTTGCGTAATACGTTTCCTGATTTTGCAAAAGGTTCTGTAGATACTACATTGTCGTGCAAAATCAATTCCATATCCGGTATTTCATCGGTTGAAGCGACCCATTGCCAAAAAGTATAGGCCTGCCCGTTTTGAAGGGGAGTTTGCAGGGGTGTCCAGACACAATCGTAACCCGAAGCATTCACGAATTTATCATTGACCAAATCATAGTAGTTCTTTTCCGAATTATAGTTCCATTGCTCACTCGAATGCAGGGTAATGGCCGGCTTCAGGGTGAGGTTCTTGCCGGTATTGTTTTTAATATGCAAGGCCAACAGCCACCCTAAATGTTGCATCGTTACATCGGCGGAAATATTCTCGGCCCGTACAACGTCTTTCTGTGCAAATTTAAGTATGGGGATATTCTTGTCTTCCATATACCGGAACGCATAATCGGCGTTCTGTTGATAAATGCTTTTATCGTACAATACCACCCTGCGGGGATCGGTATCATCCGCTTCTGTCCCGCCCGCAACGCCATAAAGGTCGAAGCTTCCGGAAGTAATTTCATCCGGCACCTTCACCTTAAAAGTAGCTTTCTTTTTATCTTCCGATATAGTCGTTACGGGAATCGTCGCCTTATAAGGAATGTCTTTTTGAACAAAATAAAGCTGAAGTTTGTCCCCCTCCTTCCATCGGACCGACATAGAACCGTCGCCTTCGCTTTCCGAAAAAGAGGCGCGCGCTTCCAAACCGTCGTCGGGCATCGTTGCCGTAATGGTCAACGTGGAAACCTGCAACTCCGGTATGTTTTCACGTTGACCATTACGGCAACGATGCCAACACAAGGAATAAATTGATAAGTGTTTTTTTCATTCTTTCTTTATTTAAGTTATTTTGTCATTATAATAAAACGAACTAAAACGATCATTAACTATTTCATAATTCGACGACTACCGATGCCAATATATTCCGCAAGGGCATCGGATAATATTGAGTGGACTCGTAATAGGTGTCGAATAAATTATCGATACGTAGCTGGGGAACGACCGTTATCTTGTCTTTCCAACGGTACGTATATCCCAACGCCGTATTGTATACCGTATAGGGGGGCGTATAATAAGACTGGTCGGTAGTAATATAACGCACACCGACATAAGCTACCTGAAAACTGAAAAAGAACTTTTCATAATCCGCCGAAAACCGGACATTCCACTTTTGCTTCGGCACATAAGGTATTTGCTTCATAAAGGAACCGTCGTCGACATGTTGTTTTTTACGGGTCCTTGAACGGGTGTATGAATAGTTGAAAGCGACGCAGCTTTTAAACTGATCATTCTGATAAGTCAGTTTTGAAAACACTTCTCCCCCGACAGAGCGTACATCGCGTTTATTCTGCGGAGTCCATAGCCATTGATTCTGATACGAAGAGCCGCCCTCCGACGGTTTATCGGTAGGAAGCCACAATATCCAATCGTCTATCAACATATAATAGGCCGCAAGTTCTAATTCGAACAATAACCGGTTGCCGAAGTTCCTGTTGAAAGAAAGGGTCGCATCATACGAGTGTCCATGCTCGGGCAGGACATCGGGATTGCCCCCCGGGCGCCAATATAATTCATTCATACTGGGGAATCGATAATTATACGATCCGCTACCTCTGACATAGAGCGATTTGGGGATAATTTCCGTTGCCAATCCGACGGAATAAGTCGATACCCGCTTCTTGTTATTCCATTCGAACATATACCGTGCATCGGCCAATAAACGGTTTGTAAGTTGCCACCGCAGATTGGTTTGCCACGAAAATACATTTCGGTATCGCAACTCGGGCGGCGGTATCGTTGGATAGGGATATTGTATGGAGTCTATCTTATATTTTGTAGAATCTATGAAGCGATAACTTTCCGCATTGGCCATATCGTACTGGTAAGCCATGGAAGTATTTCCCTTGAGCCGAGGCGATATTTGCAGCGTATAATCGGCCGTGATAAGCCCGGTTTTTGATTGGTTTGTATTTCCCTGCGGATCAAAATAGTTATCCTTAAACCATTTATCGTATTTCATCCGGTACGATATATAGGCTATTTTGAAGGAAAATTCAGATTTATCGCTATAGTAATTCCAACCCGCATAAGCCCTCAGATTGTATTCTTTTTGTTGTTCGTGCGAAGTCTCTACAACACCGAGAGGTTGCGGCAACATACGCTTGCCTTGTTGATACCATACGGCGGAAGATATGATTGATCTGTCTGAAAGCCGGAAATGGGCTTCCTGCATCAGCCCTGTCATATCATAATTCGCGTCAGCCCGTTTTTCCCGGAAAGGGGTATTCGTTAATATTTTGTTGATGTAGGTATAATCGTTATCGGAATGTTGATGATATAATCTCGTTTTGAACGAACTCTTTTCGCTGCCATATTGCATCAAGATGCGTCCCGTATAGGAATTATACGAACCGTATTCGGCCGAAACCTTTGTCTCCGTTTGGCTGTTCCACACCGGTGTATTAAAAATATTCACGCTTCCCCCTATCGCTCCCGTTCCGCTTTTCACATCGTTGCTTCCATAATACAAGCTCACTTTATCGGCAAAGAAAACGGGAATTTGTGAAAAATCGAATATTCCCGCCATGACAGGCGTAATATTTATTCCATTCCAGTTAACCCGCGTCTGCGAACTGCTGCTTCCCCTGAAAGAGGCTGTGGAGAGGGCGCCGACCCCCATACTCTTGATATGTACCACGGAATTATCCGCCAATAATTCAGCCAACGATCTGGAACGGTTTGCTTCCAATACTTCAGACGAAATAGTACTTACCCGTGAACCGGCATTTACATCTTTGGATGAATGAATCGCTTTTTCAATGACAAAAACAGTATCCAACATCCGCTCAGGCGGTTCCGTTCCCTTTCTTTGAGCGAAAAGTCCCGTTAAGGATAATAAAAAAGAGAATATGTATATAGCCGATTTACTTTTAAAGCCCATCTCGATTACGATCTATGCCCTGTTCTTTTTCAAGCCGGCCTATTTGTTGTTTTCAGGAAAATATACCATACGCGGATAAACCCCTACCTTATAACTAACCACCGTTTCGTTGCCGGGAGCATGAACTCTCACATATCCCCGTTGGGCCGAATAATCCAGACAATCGCAAATGCAGACTTCCCCGTTCGGTGAAATCCCCATCCCATACATCATTTTCACATCGGGAAGTTCCATATAAGGCTCGTACCGGAGTGTGTTCACATCGAACGTATATACCACTTGGGTTTTAAATTGACCGTTATTGTCTCTCGATGCTTCCATCAAGTTAAAATATATCTTGGTATTGGATGCATCCACATCCACCCGGTTATAATTCGGCATACCCACAATATCTCCCTTTTTCCAGTTACTCTTCACGTAGGGTATCTCCACTTTCTTTTCCACTTTCTCCGTTGCAGGATTAATGCAATTCCATGTTAATTGATTGTTATCGGAAGTCATTACCCATAATTTACCATTGGCATCTGCAATCATCTTGGCCGTTTTGGTGTTTTCACCCACTTTCACATCCGGTATGAGTCGCATCGCTTCAATGGTAACATTATTGCAATCGAATACGGCGATTCCCTTGCTAAAATAAGCGCCGAAGAGTTTGTTTCCGGCAACGGTCATCTTTTCAATACCGATATTCTTACTCGGCAATTTCAAAAATTCAACGGTCCGGTACGGCGGTTTTGTTCTTATTTTCACCAACTGCCCGTACAAATCGGATACTACGGCAATAGAATCATTAATGGAGGCAATAAACCGGGGTGAACCGGCTTCTTCATAAAGAATCGTTCCGACCGACTTAAATGTTTCGGGATCTATGATCTCTATTTTTTTCGAATTGTTTATTGCCAGAAAGTAATAATCGTTAATATAAGTAAGCGATTGGGCGACGTCTCCCAAAGGCCTTTTATTCACCGTTTGGAATATATTCCAGTCGACATTTCCGTCATTGTAAATGACAGATAAAGCGGCCGTATTAGTGGTAAACAATCCTTCATTAACCACGATCATTTTCACGTTGCCTCCCGAAGGGATAACATCCGGAAGATCGGGTTCGCTATCGCACGCAATAAATTGGGTTATACATACACAACAAAACAAAAAATACAAAATCTTTTTACTCATAATTCCAACTCTTTATTCCTAATAATGCAGATATAGCAATATTTCTCTAACACGTTCATCTATACCGAATATTAATTCCGGTAAAGC
>ENA-UOOM01003470-UOOM01003470.1-fermentation-metagenome-genome-assembly--contig:-NODE-3470-length-11393-cov-8.882872_pt1 | contig 11393 bp, 9 predicted proteins | sample MGYA00245781_ERZ724031 | MGnify/ENA primary metagenome ERZ724031 (study PRJEB28704, sample SAMN03018317) | fermentation metagenome | biome: anthropogenic terrestrial biome; feature: soil; material... | reverse complement strand
AGATACTTTATTTCTGGTCGCCCGGGACAAGTTGCAGGGCGTCTCGCTGCCGCTTTTTGACAGCCGGGGCGAACTGCAGTATTTCTATGCCCTGCCGGAAAAAACGGTCAAGAAACTTCTGCAAAACCAGGCGGAGCAGGTGGTCCGCGTCTACAGCAAAAACACCTACCGCACCGGTTTGAACCTGGCCACCAGGCTGTGGATGGGCGACTATGCGGCCAGGAACAGCGAAGGGGACTTGAAAACCTTTACCGAACTGGCGAAAAGCGGGCAAGGAATTAAAAGGATTGGGGTGCTGCGAGCTGACGTTGACAATATGGGCGCCGCTTTTGTAAGCGGGTTCATACGGGAAGGGGAGTATAAAGACCGTTACCGCTACCTTACCTTGTCCCGTACCGCGACCCTGTCCCGCAGTCTGTCCATATTTTTCAAATATTATCTCAATGATCTGCTGGAAAACGGCGAGGCCGGCTTGCTGGCCCCGGGCGGGAAGCGTAATATCGTGGTGGTGTACGCCGGCGGCGACGATTTGTTTCTGGTGGGCGCCTGGGAAGAGGTGCTGGCGGCGGCTCTGGATATCCGGCGGGCCTTTGACCGCTATAGCGCTCATACCCTGACCATGTCGGCCGGACTGGCAATTTTCGAACCCAACTATCCCATTGCCCGAATGGCGGGGGAGACTTTTGCTCTCGAAGATGCAGCTAAAAAGTACGAGCATCCGGGCGGGGTCAAAGACGCGATTTCGTTTTTCGGTTTGGAAATGGCGGATGGAAAGCTGAAGGCCCGGCATACCTATGACTGGGACAGCTTCGAAAAACAGGTGCTGGGGGAAAAATATGCGCTTATTGACCGTCTGTTGGCCGTGGACGGGGATTACGGCAGCGGCTTTTTATATAATATCATTGACTTGCTGCGGCAGGCCGAAAACCATACCATCAATATCGCTCGTTTGGCCTATCTTCTGGCTCGACGGGAGCCTCCCAAGGGTGCGGCTGAGAAACTGAAACACAGCTACGCCGAATTCGCCCGGCAAGTATATGATTGGTGTCTAAGGCCGGAGGACCGCAGGCAGCTGGTTACGGCTATACTTTTATACGTTTACCATAACCGTCGCGAGGAAAAGGAGTGAAGCAGCTATGAGTATGGAGGACGCTTTCAGAAAAGCGGGTTACAAAGGAGGGGGAAAGGAGCAGCAGAAGCCTGCGCCGGCCGCAAAGGAATTCCAGCTGGAGAAGGACTATACCGCCCGGGCCGAGCAGGTTATTCTGGAACTTAAAAATTCCAGAGAATTTAAATTCGGGGACTTCACCACCAGTAAGATCAGAAATATCCTGGCCCAAGTGAGTGAAATCTACAATGATGTTCTTGCCGAACCCGGTGAAAGCTTGAGCCCGGAAATCCAAAGCCGTATTGAATACCTCAAAGTGCGGCTGGTATATGAATGCGGACGCGAACCGAAAATTGTTAAGCCGTTTGCGGAGAAGGCCGGTTTGCTGGAACTCCTGAACGGGATCGGCGCCAGCCGCCAGAATTTTATCGACTTCGCCCGTTACATGGAAGCGCTCGTGGCCTACCACCGTTTCCATGGCGGTCGCGATTAAACGGAGGGAAAAGGAGATGTATGGCAAGATACTGATCAAATGCAAGCTGACTCTGCTGACCGGCATGCACATCGGCGGCTCATCGGCTTTTTCGGCCATCGGAGCGGTGGACAGTCCGGTTATCCGCGACAGCCTGACCGCTGAACCCATGCTGCCGGGTTCCAGCCTCAAGGGTAAAATGCGTAGCCTGCTGGCCAAAGCCATTAAAAATCATTATCTGACCCAGGAATGTGCCGACGATCCGGAAGTATTGCAGCGCTTGTTTGGCTCGGCGGGAAATCAGCGCCGGCAGGAAAATCCCCGGCCCGCCCGACTGCAGTTTGCCGACGCCTTTCTGGTAAACGCCGAAATCCTCAAAAAGCGCGGCGGGATGACCGAGGTTAAATTCGAGAACACCATCTCGCGCTTGGCTGCGGTTGCTACTCCCCGGCAGATTGAACGGGTGGTGAGAGGCGCCCAATTTGCCGTTAATATGGTTTATGATTTGCAAGAGCCTGATCATATCAAAACGGATTTTGATAATATCGCCCGGGCATTGAAGCTGGTGTCGATGGACTACCTTGGCGGGCACGGCTCGCGCGGTTACGGCAAAGTCGCGTTTTCCGACTTTGCTCTGGAGGTAAAAGAGGGGGAATGCCCCGAAGATATAAATTTATTCCTGACAATATTGAAGGAAGTGGAGGGCTATGGATTACTTACTGTACAGGCTTGAATTTTCCACTGCGCTGCATATCGGCAGGGATGGGGGAGGAGCGTCGCTGGATGACGGCCAAATGGGAATTCACGCGGATACGCTTTTGGCCGCGCTTTGTTGCGAAGCTGCCCGCAACGGCAGTATAACCGAACTGGTCGATTATTTTGCCGATGGGATCCTGACCATATCCGACGCTCTGCCCTTTGCCGGTCCGGAGCTATTTCTGCCCAAACCGGTTTTATTTACGGGAAACAAAAAGCGGGAGGGGGAGGCGGGCCTCAAAAAGCTTCTGAAGGCGTTGGAATACATACCTCTGTCCGCTTTTAACGAATACCTGCAAGGCTTGCGGCGGGGCGGAAGCGATCTAGAAAAACTGCGGTATACCTTCGAAAGAATCTTGAAAGAAATTCGCCAAACCGGTCCTTGCGGAGTTGCTCTTGAAAAGCTGCGATATATCTTCGGCCAATTGACCACCGTCACCCGGGTGGCGGTCAAGGGCGACAGCCCTCCGCTGCCTTATCACGTAACTGCCTGGAAATTCGCTTCCGGCTGCGGACTTTATGTCATCGTGCGCTATGAGCGGGAGGAGGCGTTGGATATTTTTACAAGCCTTTTGAACAGGCTGGGCCTGTCCGGTATCGGAGGCAAGCAGTCTTCCGGCTGGGGAAAATTTGAGGCGCGGTCCTGCCCGGCGCCGAAGGAATTGAAGCAATTGCTGGACGATCGCCAGGCCGCGTATCAGATGCTGCTGGGGACTGCCCTGCCGGAGGACGACGAGTTGGAACAGGTATTGGGAAACGGATGGTATACCCTGGTCCGGCGGGGCGGCTTCGTTCGTTCCGCCACCTATGCGACCGGGCAGTTGAAAAAACGCAGCCTTTATATGCTGGGGCCCGGCTCCTGCCTGGCTCAACGGTTTCGGGGAGGCATGTATGACCTGTCCGCTCATGGTGCTCATCCGGTATGGCGCTGCGGGAAATCTCTTTTTGCGGGGGTGAACCTATGAGATGCGGCCATCTGCTGACCCGGCCCCTTATTTTGCGAACTCTGGCGCCGGTTTTCATCGGGTCCGGCAAAAGTTTGAACAAAAAGGAATATATCTTTGACGGACGTCAGGGACGAATTCATTTCCCTGATTTTCCCCGTCTGCTGGATTTCTTGAAAAGCCGGGCGTTGCTGCCCCAATACGAACAATTTCTGCTTGAACCGCGCCAGCGCGACTTTAGGGCGTTTTTGAGCGAAAACCAGGTCCGGGAAAAAGATTATTCCGCCTTTGTCAGTTATAGCATAGATGCCGGCGAAGCTGTCCGGGCCGCTAATTTCCGAGAAGTATTGACCTTTAACAAGGAGTGCGACGGTTATCCCTATATCCCGGGCTCCAGCCTCAAAGGGGCCATTCGTACCGCTCTGGCCGCCTGGCTGCTGAAGAAAGGCAATTGGGAGCGGGAGAAAAGAGATATTGAAGCTGCGGAAGTTCCCCGGCAAGCCCGATACTATCTGGATAAGGAGAGCGGCAGACTGGAACGAAAAATCTTTTACCGGCTGGGCATCCAGAATCCCCGTGACGGTAGAACAATATTCGATCCCATCAATGATTTTATGCGGGCTGTCCGTATCAGTGACAGCGCTTCCCTGAGCTTCGACGATTTGACCCTGACCGGCAAATATGACCGCAAGCCGGACGGGAGCGTCAATCCCCTGCCGATTTTCCGGGAATGTCTGATCCCGGGAACGGAGGTCAGATTCCAGATGACATTGGAAATTCCGATGCTGGATAAGGCCGGCCTGGCTCTGGAGAGCCTGGAAACCGCGCTGCATGAATTTGCCGATGCGCATTATGCCAATTTCGAACAACATTTTCCGGAATTACCGAACGATGCCGAGGTGTCCGCACGCCGGGGAGTCGATATCATCCTGGGCGGCGGAGCGGGATACGCTTCCAAAACCCTGACCTATAATCTCTACCCCCGGCGTGAACAAGCCTTGAAGCTGATCTCCGGGATCATGGCCAGGCAGTTTCCCCCGCGGCATGGGCACAGCCGGGATGCCGACGATTATCAGGTATCGCCCCATACCCTGAAGACCGCTCTTTATAAAGAGGAATATTACCAGATGGGCCGCTGCGAACTGATCCTGAAATAAACAGCGGAGGCAAAAAGGAGAAAAATATTGGAGAAAATTATCTTGCAGTGCAAATATGAGGGGGAACAACGGGCCAACTACAACTGGGGCTCGCTGTTCCACGGATTCCTTATGCAAGCCCTGCCCGCCGAGACGGCGGATATGCTGCACGAAAGCGGTCTGCGACCTTTTTCCCAGTATATCCTTCCTCAGACTGACCAGCAGCTGATCTGGAATATTGGGGTGTGGGAAGGAAACATGGCTGAGCAGATTATGAAGTCGGTCGGATCCTGTTCTCGGATAGAACTGGCTCAGAAGGGAATTACTTTGGAAGTCGGCGGGATGCAAAGGATCATCCAGACTGAAACAGAGCATTTCAGCCGTTTTTTTATGGGTGACAACCCTTGCCGCCGCTACGAAATTGAGTTTTTAACTCCTTGTACTCATAAAAAGGACGGCGGCTATGTGCTTTTTCCCAGTCCCGAACTGATTATAAACAGCCTGAGCCGACGCTATAGCGCGTATAACGAGAATATATCCCTGGATGACCCGGCTGTCATGCAAGAGGTCACCAGGTATATACGCATAGTTCGCTACTCACTCCGTTCGGCTGTTTATTACCTGGAAAGCACTAAAATAACTGGTTATACAGGCAGTATAACGCTGGTGGTGGGCGGGCCTGAACAACTGGCTCGGTTGGCCGGAGCCCTGCTGTCATTTGCCGAGTACAGTGGCCTGGGGATAAAAACTGCCCTGGGCATGGGAGGAGTAAGAATAAAACAAGTGTTATAATGATTTTTATGAATTTTAGCTGATCAATTGCGTGTTTTATCCCGAACGAGCGCCGCGAAGAGGAATGGGAAGAAAAAACGAGCAAATAAAAGAAATATCGGATACTAAACAGGCGAGGTAATACAATATGGATGAAAGTGGAAAAATCAATTTAAGCGCCGCAAAGTATGTTTTTAGACTTACTCTTATGCGGCCTCGCGAAGATAGGATTTGAAAGGAAGGACCCCATTAAGGGGACGGAAACTATTTCCGTTTCCCATGACAACCCTCGTCTTTATTTGAAAGGAAGGACCCCATTAAGGGGACGGAAACTCCCGAGGTGCGGAAGTGTATAGAGACTTGGCCCGGATTTGAAAGGAAGGACCCCATTAAGGGGACGGAAACTCGTCCTCCACTACTAACGTAGCGATCCCGGCAAAGAATTTGAAAGGAAGGACCCCATTAAGGGGACGGAAACTGAGATAGCCTGGATTTTTATGCCTGTCTTGGTTACTTTGATTTGAAAGGAAGGACCCCATTAAGGGGACGGAAACTCAATTTCCTTCTCGACTAACAATTCTTTGACAAGGATTTGAAAGGAAGGACCCCATTAAGGGGACGGAAACCTAAACAGGTGATTGTGCACCTTCTTGTCCTCGCATTTGAAAGGAAGGACCCCATTAAGGGGACGGAAACCCGCGCTCATATCGTGCCATCACCTTTGCCTTATGGTATTTGAAAGGAAGGACCCCATTAAGGGGACGGAAACCCTTAGAGCTAGACGCCAACACCAGAATGTCAAATTTGAAAGGAAGGACCCCATTAAGGGGACGGAAACCACCCTTCGTTTTCGAGGGCTGCGATTTTTAAATTTAATTTGAAAGGAAGGACCCCATTAAGGGGACGGAAACTTAATTAGATTAGATCAAGAGTTGGCAGATACGGAATTTGAAAGGAAGGACCCCATTAAGGGGACGGAAACCTTAATATCGTCTACATCATTAACTAATGGTAATCATTTGAAAGGAAGGACCCCATTAAGGGGACGGAAACGCTTACCTGGCTCTCTATTATTTCAGTGTAGTTCATTTGAAAGGAAGGACCCCATTAAGGGGACGGAAACCTTTGCCGCCCCGTACTGAGGCGGCAGGTAAGAACATTTGAAAGGAAGGACCCCATTAAGGGGACGGAAACCCGATCTGCGACAGCCGGATACACCAGAATTGGACATATTTGAAAGGAAGGACCCCATTAAGGGGACGGAAACCGCTTGCCCTGATGGGTACGGCTTTTGTTAATCCGTATTTGAAAGGAAGGACCCCATTAAGGGGACGGAAACTGCGGTGATTACATCATCCTGAATACGAATGTCGGATTTGAAAGGAAGGACCCCATTAAGGGGACGGAAACTTTATCGTGGCGCATAAGGATTGCCGTTTTCGTCTATTTGAAAGGAAGGACCCCATTAAGGGGACGGAAACAATGAATGCCGCCCGGATTTTCTCCGCCCAAGCTAATTTGAAAGGAAGGACCCCATTAAGGGGACGGAAACCCGGCAGGCATTTAGCAATGCAATCAAGGCCACCGATTTGAAAGGAAGGACCCCATTAAGGGGACGGAAACGCAGTAATAGCCAAATGCCAAGGCAAAAACACCTATGATTTGAAAGGAAGGACCCCATTAAGGGGACGGAAACGAGCGGCAAGGGCGGCGGTATCTTCGGTCGGTTGTATTTGAAAGGAAGGACCCCATTAAGGGGACGGAAACGCGCTCTGGTAGCCGGTATTGGTGGCTGCGCTCTGGTCGCATTTGAAAGGAAGGACCCCATTAAGGGGACGGAAACTCTGGGAATTGATGCCAAGACCCTTAATGGGCAACTCATTTGAAAGGAAGGACCCCATTAAGGGGACGGAAACAATGAATGCCGCCCGGATTTTCTCCGCCCAAGCTAATTTGAAAGGAAGGACCCCATTAAGGGGACGGAAACCCGGCAGGCATTTAGCAATGCAATCAAGGCCACCGATTTGAAAGGAAGGACCCCATTAAGGGGACGGAAACGCAGTAATAGCCAAATGCCAAGGCAAAAACACCTATGATTTGAAAGGAAGGACCCCATTAAGGGGACGGAAACGAGCGGCAAGGGCGGCGGTATCTTCGGTCGGTTGTATTTGAAAGGAAGGACCCCATTAAGGGGACGGAAACGCGCTCTGGTAGCCGGTATTGGTGGCTGCGCTCTGGTCGCATTTGAAAGGAAGGACCCCATTAAGGGGACGGAAACTCTGGGAATTGATGCCAAGACCCTTAATGGGCAACTCATTTGAAAGGAAGGACCCCATTAAGGGGACGGAAACCGAATAGGGCTTTGATCTCGTTGGTGCACTCTTTTACGAATTTGAAAGGAAGGACCCCATTAAGGGGACGGAAACCAGCTAAAGCTTGCTTTTCAGCAAGGGCCTTCTGGATTTGAAAGGAAGGACCCCATTAAGGGGACGGAAACACTAATGGAGATATTGAGCATTTATCAATACGCATTTGAAAGGAAGGACCCCATTAAGGGGACGGAAACTTCCCGTTGCCGCTACGCTACGCGCTAACTGCCTCCCGGATTTGAAAGGAAGGACCCCATTAAGGGGACGGAAACCTGAGGCCGCTTTGCTTCCCAGCGTTTCAGCCACGCATTTGAAAGGAAGGACCCCATTAAGGGGACGGAAACTTCAGGTCAACGTCATCTACCATCAGGTTGCAGAATTTGAAAGGAAGGACCCCATTAAGGGGACGGAAACGCGAGAAATGGTACGTAGTGATTGAGACCCAGGCAGACATTTGAAAGGAAGGACCCCATTAAGGGGACGGAAACTATGACGCGGACGTTCCCTTAAAAAGCCCGTTCCATATTTGAAAGGAAGGACCCCATTAAGGGGACGGAAACTAAAAGGCAATTCTATATATGTTTCCCTTCGGATTTGAAAGGAAGGACCCCATTAAGGGGACGGAAACTTTAGTCCCCGGCTGTATCCTCCTCCGGCTCCTATTTGAAAGGAAGGACCCCATTAAGGGGACGGAAACGATAAGTTCCAACCGGTTGTCATCCACCTTCCGATTTGAAAGGAAGGACCCCATTAAGGGGACGGAAACTTAGCGTTATCGCGGATATGGCTTAGCTGTGCGGATTTGAAAGGAAGGACCCCATTAAGGGGACGGAAACAGGCTGTTATGAGTTCGATGATTGATTTGATAAGTTCATTTGAAAGGAAGGACCCCATTAAGGGGACGGAAACTAACTGTTCTTGCCCTCTCCGGCTTTATGCCTCTGCATTTGAAAGGAAGGACCCCATTAAGGGGACGGAAACCCCCGCCCACTGGCTCCACTCGTGCCAGAACAGGCATTTGAAAGGAAGGACCCCATTAAGGGGACGGAAACTAGGTGGGCTTCCCTGTATATCCCATTTTTCCACATTTGAAAGGAAGGACCCCATTAAGGGGACGGAAACATTGTTATTCTGTTTATAGAGTTCTGTTATCATCTTATTTGAAAGGAAGGACCCCATTAAGGGGACGGAAACTCATCGCCGCACTCATCAATACCAACATAATCCTTTATTTGAAAGGAAGGACCCCATTAAGGGGACGGAAACTAATGCAATATGAGTTGTAGATATTCCTTTGCCCATTTGAAAGGAAGGACCCCATTAAGGGGACGGAAACCCATTTCTCAAAACTCCTTTCGCCCCGCTCCCTGAGAGCATTTGAAAGGAAGGACCCCATTAAGGGGACGGAAACGATCATTTTTCTCTCTCCTCTCTGCTATGCTTTACCATTTGAAAGGAAGGACCCCATTAAGGGGACGGAAACTCTGGGAGAGGGAATAAATGTAAATCTGTACATATTTGAAAGGAAGGACCCCATTAAGGGGACGGAAACCCACCGGGGACAGATGCAACCTTTTCCCCTCCGCATAATTTGAAAGGAAGGACCCCATTAAGGGGACGGAAACCCCAGGTAACTTGTTCTAGGGTAACTTTTTCCATAATTTGAAAGGAAGGACCCCATTAAGGGGACGGAAACAAAACTAGGGCTGGTCAAACCACCATAACTGCTTAATTTGAAAGGAAGGACCCCATTAAGGGGACGGAAACTCTAGTTCTTCGTAGCACTCTGCCCACGTACCCTATTTGAAAGGAAGGACCCCATTAAGGGGACGGAAACAATACTTGTTCACCCCATAATTTGAAACTGTCCAAATTTGAAAGGAAGGACCCCATTAAGGGGACGGAAACTTTGTTTTGGCTGAGGTTTTATCAGTGCTGTTATTATTTGAAAGGAAGGACCCCGCTAAGGGGACGGAACAAATGATTGGATGGTCATGGAGGTGATCGGGTGAGTTTTTTGTATATTTATGAACGTGGCGCAAAAATTGGGGTACAGAATAATTGTGTGTTGGTGGAAAGCGACAATTTAAAACGTACCTTGCCAATTGAAGGAGTGGAGAATGTAATCATTTTTGGTGATGCCAGCTTGAGTTCCAGTTGTGTCAAGCATTTTATGGAGCGGGACATCAACCTTACCTGGTTGTCAAGCCGGGGTAAATTTTACGGCCGGTTGGAATCCACGCGCAGTGTTAATATTTATCGCCAAAGGCGGCAATTTGCCTGTGGCGAGGATGATGAATTCTGCCTGGCGCTGGCCAAAAAAATCATTACCGCCAAAGTGAAGAACCAAATTACGATTTTAAGGCGTTATCAGAGAAACCGCCCCCAAAGTTCGGCGCAGACCAGTATTGAAGCCATGAGCAAGCTGCTTCCCTTAACTGGTAAAGCACAAAGCCGAGAAGAAGTGATGGGATATGAGGGGAGTGCGGCCCGGTACTATTATCAAGGCCTGGGAGCGCTGGTGGAGCCGGATTTTTCTTTTTCGGGACGCAGCCGGCAACCACCCCGCGATCCATTTAATTCTCTATTGAGTTTTGCCTATACTTTATTGATGTATGATCTTTATACTGCTGTGGTAAACCGTGGTTTAAATCCTTATGCCAGTTTTTTGCACAGTATCAAAAGCGGGCACCCTGCTTTATGCTCTGATTTGATGGAAGAATGGCGCGCTGTTTTGGCGGACTCTTTAGCCCTTTATGTCACCAGTAAAGGTATAATTAAACGCGGACATTTTGAGAGGCCTGCCCAGGAAGGCGGCGTTTATTTGGACAGCCAGGCCTCCAAAATCTACATTGCTGAATATGAGAAGAAAGTTCGCGGCCGTTCCCGTTATCTTAATTATGTCGATTATTCAGTCAGTTTTAGGCGGGCGATAGAAATGCAGTGCCAGCGTTTGGCTCAGGCCGTTGAAGAAGGCGACCCGGAAATATACCAACCGGTGGTGATCAGATAATGCAGTTTCATAATCGGATTTTTGTTTTTGATGAGTTCATTGCAGAAGAGAGGCGAAAATATTTGGTGGTCATAATTTATGATATCGTGGACAACCGACGCCGTGCTGCTTTTGCTAAGTATTTGCAGGGCTTTGGGGTCAGGGTGCAAAAATCGGCCTTTGAATGCATCCTTCCCCAGGCCAAATACGAAAAGCTGGTCAAAGGAATATCAGGCTTGATAGCTGAAGAAGATCTGGTACGGGTCTACAAATTGACCAGCAATGCGGATATTAAATGCTGGGGCACGGTTGAATTGCTGGAAGAGGAAGAAGTCGTAATCATATAGATGGAATGCGGACTATATAGAACGATTGATTAGGGGTGATCGCTTGAAGAAAGTTTTATTCAGTACTTTGGGGATGACTGATCCTATAAAAAATGATTACGATGGGCCATTGCTGCATATCCTTAGGCATTATAAGCCGGAAAAGACTTATCTATTTATGACCCAGAGGGTGTGTGAACTAGCAGATCAGGATGATCGTTACCGGATTCATGCCCGACAATTGTGTGAAAAAGAAGGCTTCGCTTGCGAATTTATTGAGCTCCGCCATCCTGAGATTGATAATCCCCAGCAGTTCGATATTTTCCATCCGCTTTTTGAAAGAGAGTTGATCAATATTCGTGATGCCAATCCAGACAGTCAGATCCTGCTCAACCTTTCTTCCGGGACTCCGCAGATGAAATCGGCCTGCCAGTTACTGGCTTTAACCGTTCCCTTTCCAGTAGTGCCGCTTCAGGTAACTACACCGAACGAAGGAGAGAATTACGGTTCCCCGGATTA
>ENA-UOOM01003469-UOOM01003469.1-fermentation-metagenome-genome-assembly--contig:-NODE-3469-length-11394-cov-3.279742_pt1 | contig 11394 bp, 9 predicted proteins | sample MGYA00245781_ERZ724031 | MGnify/ENA primary metagenome ERZ724031 (study PRJEB28704, sample SAMN03018317) | fermentation metagenome | biome: anthropogenic terrestrial biome; feature: soil; material... | reverse complement strand
TACGAGATAAGGCCACGTGACTGGAGTTCAGACGTGTGCTCTTCCGATCTATGGTGGCCGCCCGTTTCAACCCGAACCCGGACGTCATCTCCCTTCTCGTCAACGCCGGGGCCGCGCTGGACGGGAAGGACGGCGAGGGCCGGACGGCCCTGATGCTCGCCGTGGCCTATAATGAAAACAACGACGTCGTCCGCAGGCTCTTCGACTCGGGCGCCGACGTGAACCTGCAGGACAAGGCGGGCGAGACGGCGCTCATGAAGGCCGCGAGGGTGCGCAGGAATCCATGGACCGTCCGGGATCTTGCCAAGGCAAAGGCCGACGTGAACACCCGGGATGCGTCGGGGCAGACGGCGCTGCACCACGCGGCGGCCCGGAGCGACGGCGGGGCGGTCCTCATCGCCTCCCTGCTGGACAGGGAGGCCGACGTCGAGGCGAAGGACAAGAGGGGCAACACACCTCTTCTGGCTGCGGCGGAATTGGGGACGGCGTCATCGGTTCTTGCGCTGCTGGAGGCCGGGGCCGACCCGAAGGCGAAGAACGGGGCGGGAGAATCGGCCGCCGCGCTCGCGGCGAAGAACCCCTTGGTGAAGGGGAGCGACGCCGAAGAACGACTGAAGAAAACCGCACCGTGAAAAGCGCGTGGTACGCTTGTACAAGAACGGGGATGTCACCCCGTGGCGAATGAGGAGGTCAGGGTATGGGGTCTTTTGATCGGAGTGTCTCCCTGAAACAAACCAGATGGACAGTGACAGGAGCCGCCGGCTTTATCGGGTCGAATCTCGTCGAGGGGTTGTTGTCCCTCGACCAGGATGTCGTCGGAGTGGATAACTTCTCGACAGGACACAGGGAGAACCTCGAAAAGGTCCTGGCAAAGATCCGGCCGGAGCAGCAAAGACGGTTCACCTTCGTCGAAGGCGACATTCAATCCCCGGAGGTATGCAGAAAAGCATGCAGGGGGGCATCTGCGGTCCTGCATCATGCGGCGGTCGTCTCGGTCCCGTTTTCGGTGGAACACCCCACGCTCACCTTTGATGTGAACTCCAAAGGGTTCATCAATATTCTCGATGCCGCCAGGGCCGAGGGAAGCCGTGTGGTGTACGCCTCATCCAGCGCCGTATACGGCGACCTTCCGGGGTTGCCGAAGACGGAGGAATCCCCGGTGGCTCCCATCTCCCCCTACGGACTGTCGAAGCGGGACAACGAATTATGGGGTGCCCTGTACTGGCAGTCCTACGGAGTTCCGACGGTCGGCCTTCGTTATTTCAACATCTTCGGCCCGAGGCAGGACCCCAAGGGGGCCTATGCGGCGGTCGTGGCGGCGTGGATGAACTCCCTCAAAAAAGGACGCCCGGGGACCGTGTACGGCGACGGCTCGAACACCAGAGGTTTCTGCCACGTTCGCAACGTGGTGGAGGCGAATATTCTCGCCGGCACGACGGAGCGCAAGGACGCCTTCGGACAGGTGTTCAACATTTCATCGGGATCCCCCGTTGGTCTGCTCGATCTGTATGATGTGATACGTTCCGTCACAGGACAGCGCGGCGAAGAGACAAACCCTCTCTTTGCTCCGAAAAGACTTGGGGATGTCCTCCATAGCGCTGCGGACATCTCGAAAGCGGAGAGAGTCCTTGGTTTTGTGCCTCACGTGTCTCTGGAGGAGGGGCTCGCCGATCTCGCGAGAGAGGACGGTTGACCGCCGCGGGCAGGGCAAGCAGGGGACAAAAGTAAAAAAGACGAAGGCATAAGGTGGAACAAGCATTGTGCGTTTCCCGCACCTCCGTCTGGAGGTCGGGCAGTGCAGGTGGTCGGACTACTCTGATGACCCATCGATGCAGCAGGCGGGCTATGATATTGGTTTGTCCGGCATCTGTTCCATGGGATTTGCAGCGGTTACCGGGCGTCTCTCCGGGAGCCCCCGCCAAAAGTCTCAAGGGCCAGGTGTTATACAATCTTTGTGCGCTCTCAGCTGCCGTGAAAAGTCCTCCGATGCATGGAAACCCTCTCTCTTCAGAAGCACCTTCTCGCCCTTCCGGTAGGGCGCGCTCTCTCCGTTCTGTCGCGGCGCGCAGGGTCCGCGCCAACCCTTCCTCAAATCAGGGCACTACGCCTCTTTTCGTCTACTCGCGCCCATATACTGAACACCGACAGGTCGTCGGAAGAATTCAGCTTCTCTCCTCTGGTGTTTTTCTCTTTCCTGACTATAATATGAACTCGTCTCATTTTCTGAAAGCAGATATTTTCACGTCATGCCTATCGGATTCGCGCGCTGTGAGAAAGGACGATGAGCAATGAAACGAGCCGGGGCGATCCTTCCGGTGATGGTCGTATGCATGGCGCTGCTGGCAGTTTTCGCGGTCTCGGTTTGCGCAGCGGACGTTATCCCTCTTGCCGTATTGGAGCAGGAGGTGACCTGCTCTCCGGAAGTGCTGGAGGCTGCCGCTTCCGTGGCGGAGAGCACCGCTCTCGAAGAGCGCCAGAGGGCGGAAAACGGCCCCAGGTGGTTCGCCAACGTCTCTCTTTCGGGGAACAGGGAGCCGCTCGTACACAGAAACGACACGGACGATGAGTGGTACTCCGAACTCTCCCTTCAGGCGGGGATTCAGATCCCGCTGTTCGGGACGTGGAGGAAGGAGCGCATCAAGGAGCTCGAAGCGGCTGTTCGTACTCTGGAAGAACAGAGGCGGCTCTCCGTGCTCAAGAAGGCCAATCTCATCGCACTCAGGAAGGCCTATATCCTCCTCTGGACAAACCAGCGGAAACAGGCCTTTCTCGAACGCTTTCTCCGCCTCGAGCCGCAGCTTCTTCCCCTGCTCGAAGCGAGAACGAAAAGCGGATTTCTGCTCGAACGTGACCGCCTCGAGATGGAGAGCTGGTTCTCCTATGCGCGGCGTACGTTGTCCTCGTCGGCCCTTACGTCCGAGGAGGCCATGCGCGTCGTCCGAAAGGCCACGGGGCGGGGCAGCCTGCAAAGGTTCACGACGGAGACTCCGCATCTTCCCGACGTCGCCTATTCCAACGAGCTGCTCTCTCGATACGTCCGCGAAGAGGCTGGTGACGAACTGTCCTTCCTCGATCGGACGATCGACAAGAAGGAGGAGATCGCCCGCCATGCTCCGAGATCGCAGTACGAAGCCTTTCTCAGGGCGGGGGTGGGATTCTACAGGGAGTTTCCCGGCGGTGACGGTTCGAACGTATTCATAACCCTCGGTTTTGACGTTCCATGGGGGGAAGCGAAAGCGGCCGCCGCCGCGGGCAGAGCGTCGCGCGCCAGCATCGAGCGGAGCCGTCAGGAGAGGGAGATTCGGCAAAGGGATCTTCTCTCGGATATAACGGAGGGCCTCGCGCGCTACGACTACGGAATATCCCAGAGGGAGTTCTCCTTCGTCCGTCTGAGATCGGCGGCCGAGGGCGTTCGGGAGGGGCGTCTCCGACATGCATCCCTCCCTGGTGATACTCTCGAACAGCTCTTTCGCGATATTTTCAACTACTTCTCCGCGTCCATGGACCTCATCGAGAGCGAAGGAATGATTCTCCAGACCCACGCTGAACTTTTGGGAGCCATCCCGATGCTTCGGACAGGCTATGAAACGGCGGACCGGCTCATATCCTCGTCGTTCCCGGAGGACGGCGAAGCACTGTCTCCCTCGTGGATCGCTCTGGATAAAGACACTGGCGGGCCAGCGGGCAGCACTGCCCGGGACATCCGGCCAGGCCTCTATCTCTGGAGCGGCGACACGCTTCTTTCCGACGGGGCCGATCGCACCCTTCGAACGGTTCGGGACGCCGGTTTTTCCAGAGCGCTGGTCTCATTCACCGGCAAGGGCATAGCGAGACTGAGAGACACGGCCGTCAGGGAGCGACTCGATAAAACGCTCTCCGCGGCAAAGGCGAGCGGGCTGTCTGTGGAGCTGCTCCTCGGGGACCCCTCGTGGATTCTCGCCGAGCATCGAAAGGAGCTTCTCCTCCTCGTCTCCGACCTCAAATCCCTGAATTTTTCCGGCCTTCATCTCGACCTCGAGCCGGACCAATTAGCCGGATCGGCAACCCGAAGGAAGGAGCTTCTGGAGAGCCTCATCGACACGGTACAGGCCGTATCGGCGATCGCTCCGTGGCCGCTGGGGCTCTCCGTCCACCCCCGCTACCTCGAAGGCGAGCTCGGACCTATTGCGGCCAAGGGGTTCGCCCGAGCAAAGGTCAGCGAGGTGACGGTCATGGTGTACTCGACGAATGTCGAGGCCGTCATTCGGAGGATGAAGGCCATCGGGAGACAGTGGCCCGCTCTGCACCTCTCCCTCGCGATCTCAGTGGAAAAAACGCTGCCGCCCTCGGAGAGTTTCTTCTCCCGCGGGACGCGCCGCGTGCGTGACATCATACAAACGATCCAACACCAACTTTCCTCGCCGGTCTTTTCGGGCGTTGTCGTCCAGGCCTGGGAGGATTACAGGGAGATGGCCCGATGAAAGTCAATTTTTCCCCATCCCAACAAGAAAACCCCGATCGCGAAGGGGGCATGAAGATTCCGTACGCTCCGGCGAAACGAGCGATCCCGAAGTGGAAGTGGCGTCTTCTGGTCCTGCTCCTTTCGACGCCCTTGCTGTTCCTCATCTGGAGGGTCGCATCGGCTGTCTTCTTCGTGACCGCCCCGGGCGTCATCTCCCTCGAAAAGGTCAGCGTGAACGCCCCGCTCCCCGCGACGGTCGCCCGCATCGAGGTGCAGCTCGGCGCATCGGTGGTATCGGGCGATATCCTGCTCCGGCTCGATGATCCGGCGCTGGAGCAGCGAAAGATCCTTCTCTCGGCGGAGATGGAGGGGCTTCGGGAAGGGGTTCCCGCCGCCCAGACGCCTCAGGCACCCGCTCCGGTTGCCTCCGTGTCGAAGGACCGGCTTCGCCTTGCACAGCAGAACACGGAGTACCAGAGGGCCTATCGGGAGACCGTGCGGTCCCTCTTTAAACAGGGGGCCGCGACCCGCGCGGAACTCAACGAGGCCGAGGACCGGCATCGGCAGGCCGAACTCACTCTGGTGAGCCTCAGGGAATCGGCGTCGCCCGTCCCTCAGCCTGTGGCCCAGGGGCCCTCCTACTACGAGCTGGAATCGGAGGCCCAGAGAAAGAACCGGATCCATCAGATCGAAGCCGAATTGAAGCTGTTGGATACCCGGAGCATCCAGCTCACGATCCGAAGCCCTGAGAACGCGCGTGTGCTGGATATCTTCCCGTCCGAGGGCGAGATCCTTCCTTCCGGTGCGCCGCTCGTCCTCCTGGGGCGCCCGCAGTCCGTCCAGGTCGTGGCGTATCTTCAGCCCAGACACCTGGGGTATGCGCAGCCAGGGAAGCCGGTCACAGTCCGTTTCTCTGATGGTTCCTCCATGGAGGGGAGGGTGAGCTCCGCGCCCGAGCTCGCGGTGCGCATTCCGGCGGAGCTGTCCGGCGTCCTCGACGAAGGCAAACAGATGCTGCTCGTCAAAGTCGCCTTCGACGAACCGTTGCCCGATGCCCTCCGCGTGGAGGGGTTGCCTCTGTCGGTTCATTTCGGCTTCTCCATCCGTCAGAGTCTCTCCTTGTTCGAGCACGAATAGGAAAGGGAGGTCCACCATGCATGGAGAAGAACTAAACGCCCGCGCCGCGATCCGGCTCCTCCGTCTCGACGATGACAGCGTGCTTCCCGCCGAGGGAGAGCCTCTTCCCGCAGGCTTCATCCTATCCGCGGGGAAGAAGCGCGCCGAGAGAATAGAAGCCATCAGAGGGAGAAACGATACAGCGCTCCTGCCTCTCTTTCTGGACGGCGAACCTGCGGCCGGCGAGATCGAACTGGTCGACGCACCCTCATCCTCCGAATCGGAGATGGAGCAGACGGCCGAGAGCATTCTGGAGCGCCTCGGGGAAATTGACCAGAATCTGATCCGTCGGAACCTGGATTTCCGGCTGCTCGCCTTTCTCTTTTCGAGGAAGAACAAAACGCTGCGACCCCATCTCGATCCATACTCTCCCGGGCTGTATTCCTACCCTCTTGCCGAGGCGCTCTCGATGCAGGAGCTGGACAGCGACCGATGGATCCAGGATCTTTTCGAAAAAGGATACCTCACTGAAGGGGTTCTCGTGGACAGGATTCGGAGATGTCCCAAGTGCGACGGTGCCCACATCAATTATGTGGAGACCTGCCCCTCCTGTGACAGCATCGATATTCACCAGGTCCCATTCATTCACTGCTTCACCTGCGGGAGAGTGGCGCCCCAGGAGAAGTTCCTCACCGACTCGGGGCTGCAGTGCCCCTTCTGCCATACGAAACTGCGCCACATCGGGTCGGACTACGATCGCCCGCTGGAGAATTACGAGTGCAGGGATTGCTCCCACACCTTCAACGAGCCGAAGATAGCCTGTTACTGCCTTCTCTGCGGAAAGCGCAGCACGCCGGAGGAGCTCGTGCCCCGGTCGTTCAGGGAGTACGCTCTTTCCGACAAAGGATTTATGGCGGTGCGAAGCGGCGTCACCGAGGAGATGTACATGCTCCTCGACACGCTGAACTACATGAAGCCCGAGCCCTTCAACTATATCCTCGACTGGATGCTTCGACTGGCCCAGCGCCCGCCCGTGGACCCGTTCGGTCTGCTCGTGGTCTCCTTTCCCAACCTCGACGAGCTCAGCGCCACCATGGGACGCCACAAGAGCCTGCAACTTTTCGACGCTCTCGCGAAACGGCTGAAGGAGCTGATCCGGTCCACGGACATCAGCACCAGGACCTCGAGACATAACCTTGTCCTGCTGCTTCCGAAAACACCGAAGACAGGCGCCGGCATCGTTGCATCGAGGATACGGGACCTCCGGGAGTTCACTCGTCAGCCCGACGGCACCGTGCTCGACATCGCGGTGAAACTCGCGGGGTTCCCGGACGATCTGAGACGGGGCGAGACGGCGGAGCTGCTTCTGGAGCGCATGCAGGGAGAATAACGATCATGGGGGACTGGATGACCTTCTTGATCCGGAGCATGAGAGGGCTGCTCAGCGACCCTTTCTCCTCCGAAATGTGGGTGGTCCTCTTCAAGTTCGTTCCGCTCATCCTCTTCCTCGAGCTTCCATACTATCTCCTGGTGCTCGCCGGACTCATGAAGTACATCCTCAGAAAAACAGAGGAGACCCCCGAACGGGTGCCCTTTTACCCCTCCGTCTCCTGCGTCATCACCTGTTATTCCGAGGGAAAGGATATCCAGCTCACCATACGCTCTCTCGCAGAGCAGATCTACCCGGGAAAGATGGAGATCATCCCGGTCATCGACGGTTCGGTGCAGAACAAGGCCACCTATGAAGCGGCGCTCGACATGGAGGAGTGGGTCAACGCCCTCCCCAACAGAGTCCTGAAACCCCTTCCGAAACGGCAGAGGGGCGGAAGGGTCTCCTCGCTCAACGCCGGGTACGCCGTCACGACCGGGGACATCATCATGGTCATGGACGGTGACACCTCCTTCGACAACGACATGGTGGACAAGGCGACCCGGCATTTCGTCGACCCCAACGTGGCGTGCGTCTCGGGGTGCCTTCGGGTCAGGAACTGGAGAGTCTCTCTTGCAGCGGCCCTGCAGGCCGTTGAATACCTCGTCTCCATCATGGCAAGCAAGACGGGGCTGAGCGAGTTCAACGCCGTGAACAACATCTCGGGGGCCTTCGGAATATTCAGGAGAACGACCCTGGAGCTCATAGGAGGCTGGGACAGCGGAACGGCGGAGGACCTGGACCTCACCATACGGGTGAAGAATTATTTCAACAGGGAGAAGAAGATGCGCATCATCTTCGACCCCGAGGTTATGGGCCATACGGACGCGCCGGACACCTTCAAGGGCTTCTTCAAACAGCGGCTTCGATGGGACGGGGACCTCTTCTTCCTCTATTTCGTCAAGCACTTCCGATCCTTCGCCGTCCATCTCATCGGATGGCTCAATCTCATCGTGATGCTCGTAGGCGGCCTTTTCTTTCAGATCATCACGCCGATCCTTCTGTTCTTCTACACCCTGCTCCTCTTCGTCGTCGCCCCCCTTCGTGTCGTAGCGGCCATTTTCCTCATCGTCTACGTCTTCTACCTCGCCGTGGAGGTGTTCTTCTTCTTCATCACGCTCTTCTTCCTCTCGGAACGTCCGAAGGAGGACCGTCACCTCATCCCGCTGCTTCCCCTCATGCCTGTTTTCGCGTTCTTCACACGGTTGTGGTCCGCCTTCGCCATCATGTGGGAGATGACGGGACGAGGGCACCTGGACTCCAGCATGGCGCCGTGGTGGGTTCTGAAAAAGACCAAGTTCTGAACGAGGGAGAGTTGACCTCTCCCATGATTGCCGTTCGGGGAGGAGACCTCCTGAGGCTGAAGAACCTGTGGTATCCAGCGTGACGTGAATGCATGCAGCGGGAGGGGTTGTGGACGCCCTCTCGCGTTCGCCGCGGCGAATCGATCCGCAAGGATGCCCTCATTGAGGCCGGGGCCGATCCGAAGGCGAAGAACGGGGCGGGAGAATCGGCTGCCGCGCTCGCGGCGAAGAACCCCTTGGTGAAGGGGACATCAGCTCTCGAGCGCCTGAAGTAGGGGACTGTCCAGGCCTTCTGTCGCGGTGCCGGGCGCCTGTTGAAAAATCGACGGGGCGATGTACAATCGAGAAGAAGTTCAATTGAGGAGGTACATCCGATGAGAAACGCCTTGTTGCGGTGCAAGAGCTGCGGCGCAAACTACGACGCCCGGACGCCCACCTTCCGGTGCGAGTGCGGCGAGCCTCTCGACCTTGTCTGGGACGGAGGCGAGGGGGCGGCGGAGAAACGGACGGACAGGGCGATCTTTTTCCCCTTCGAGGAAGGCGAGTGGGTCTCCCTCGGCGAGGGGAACACGCCCCTCGTTTCGGTGAAGGACTTCGCCGACGAGCTCGGACTTGCCGACGTCCAGGTAAAGAACGAGAGCGCGAACCCCACGTGGTCCTTCAAGGACCGGGGGACGGCCGCCTGTGTGGCCCACGCCCGGGCGCTGGGGTTCAGCCGGATCGGGACCGTCTCCACGGGCAACATGGCGGCGTCGGTGGCCGCCTACGGTGCGGCGGCGGGCATGGAGGCCGTGATCCTGGTGAAGGGCGACACGGACGAGGAGAAGATGGCCCCCGTGGCCATCTACGGGCCGACGCTCCTCCGCGTCGAAGGAGCCTACGACAAGCTCTACAAGGAGAGCATCCGTCTCGGAGCAGAGCTTGGCATCTACTTCATGAACTCCGACGTCCCCTTTCGGGTCGCGGGATCGAGGACCATCGCCTTCGAGATCGCCGAGCAGCGGGGGTTCTCCGTCCCTGATTGGGTTGTGGTCCCGACCAGCGCGGGGGGGAACCTCCGGGGCATCATCAACGGCTTCGAGGACCTGCTGTCGGCCGGACTGACGGACAGGATGCCCAGGTTTCTCTGCGCCCAGGCCCAGGGGTGCTCGCCCATCGTGGCCGCCTTCGACGCCGGTGAGGAGCGGATCAAGCCCTTCGAGTCCCCCCATACCATCGCCCACGCCATCGAGAACCCCTTCCCCCCGAGCGGGAACAGGGTGCTCGCCGAGCTGAGAAGGTACGGCGGTGTTGCCCTGGGGGCCAAGGAGAAGGAGATCGTCAAGGCCCAGAAGCATATGGCCCGCCAGGGTTTCTTCGGCCAGCCGGCGTCCTGTGTCCCGCTCGCCTGTCTCCGGAACGCCCGGGAGGAGGGACTGGTCGCCGAGGGCTCGACGGCCGTCCTCATCATGACGGGCAGCGGGCTCAAGTACACCGCGGCCTTTCAGGCCCACAAGCTGAAGTGGAAGGACTGCAAGCTCAAGGAGCTCGCCGAAAAGATGAGATAGGGCATTGCCACGAAAAGGGCGGGAGGGGCGAAACCCCTCCCGCCCTTTTCTCATGAACGGAGGCCCCCTCCGGTCTCGATTGCACGGCTCGTGCGGAGCGGGACGGCGAGAGTCCTGTCGTCCCGAAGGGGGTGCGGTGTTGCTGCAAGGATTTTGGCCCCGATCTCACCCCTTCGGACAGAGATTGGTGATCCGCGAGCGTCTCCGGCGGGTCGAGCCGGCGGCTTGCCCTGGAACGAAGCAGCAGAGGGCGGCTCACGGGCCGGACAGTGCGCGGCGGCTCACGGCCGTCCCATTGTTCGCGGCGACACCATGTGCCGAATGCTTTTGAAACGGGGTCACTCCTTCCTGAAGGTCGCCTCGCTCAGCATCCAGTGTTCAGGGGTCCCTGCGATCAGCTCGTTCTTCTCGGCGTAGTCCAGAGCGCGTCGTCCGCCGGCGTTTCGCGCCTTCGCGTCCCCTCCGCCGCCGAGGAGGAGCCGCAGCACGTCGGGGGTGTTGTACTTCGCGGCCACCATGAGAGGGGTCCAGTCGCCCTCGTGCCTGGCATTGACGTCGTTCGTCGCCTCGATGAGGAGGGCCGTCACCCGGGGGGTCCTGTTGTGGCGGGCGGCGCACAGAAGGGGCGTCCAGCCTGCGTGGTCCCGTACGTCCACATCGCCTCCGGCCTCGATGAGGCATTGCAGGACCTGAGGGTCGTCGTTCTTCCACGCGGCGAACATGAGGGCCGTGGTGCCGTCCCTGTCCCGCGCCTCGAGGTGCGCTCCGGCGTCGATGAGGGTCCGGAGCGCCGCGGTCCCGCTGCCGTATCGGGCGGCGTACATGAGGGCGGACCATCCGTCCCCATCCTGGGCGTTGACGTCTGCTCCGGCTTTCACGAGGGCGTCCAGCACGTCGGGATTTTTGTTCTTCTGCGCCGCGGCCATGAGCGGTGTGTAGCCCTCCCCGTCGCGGGCGTTCACATCCGCCCCCTCGTCGAAGAAAAATCGCAGCACCTCCAGGCTGGTGTTGTTCTCCGCCGCGATCATGAGAGGGGTGCTCCTCCTCTCGCCGCCGATGCCGTCGAGCGGGGCTCCCGCGTCCGTCAGGAGCTCCGGAATCCGCGCGTCGGGGTTCCCCCAGGCGGCCAGCATGAGAGGGGTCCAACCCTTCAGGTCCCGCGCGTTCACGTCGGACCCTCTGTCGAGGAGGAGGTTCAGGACATCGGGGACGGGGTTGAAGCAGGCCGCGAACATGAGGGCCGTCCAGCCGTCCTTGTCCCGGGCGTGGACGTCCGCCCCGGAGTCGACGAGGGCCTTGAGGACGTCGGGGTTGCTGTTGTACCGGGCGGCCATCATGAGGGACGTCGTGCCGTCGGAAGCCCTGGCGTCGGTGTCGCACCCCGCGGCGACGAGGGCCTTCAGGAGCGCGACGTTCTCGTTGAGGGCGGCGAACAGGAGGGGCGTCCAGCCGTCGTTGTCCTGCGCGTGGATGTTCGCCCCGGCCTTCAGGAGCGGGGTGAGAGTATCGGGGGTGGAGCCGTATCGGGCGGCAGCCATGAGAGGGGTCGCGCCGATG
>ENA-UOOM01003467-UOOM01003467.1-fermentation-metagenome-genome-assembly--contig:-NODE-3467-length-11395-cov-6.925397_pt1 | contig 11395 bp, 12 predicted proteins | sample MGYA00245781_ERZ724031 | MGnify/ENA primary metagenome ERZ724031 (study PRJEB28704, sample SAMN03018317) | fermentation metagenome | biome: anthropogenic terrestrial biome; feature: soil; material... | reverse complement strand
ACTGATGTTCGCTTCGCTCACTATTAACCTGCATTCCCAGAAACGCATAACGAGTGAACTTTCAGGTACTAATTGGGGTTCAGGCCACTCTCGTTACGTGTTTCTGGGAATGCAGGTTAATAGTGAGCGAAGCGAACATCAGTGGTGCCCGCAGGGTGCTAAACGGTCGGGTCCTTAACAAATAACAAAACAGGCGGCGGGTTCTAATCCCCCGCCCACTGCAGTGGTGTGATGAAACTGCTTCGCAGTTTCTTACGATGCTTAAAGGTCGCTTTATGCGGCCTTTTATCTTTAGGCCAGGTGATCAATAGACTTGATTATTTTATTAACATAGGCCTGAGTTTCTTTATAAGGGGGAATACCTCCATGCTTTTTAACTGCTCCACTGCCGGCATTGTATGCCGCCAGGGCCAGTGGCAGGCTGCCATTGAATTCGTTCAGCTTTTCTTTCAAATAGCGGGTTCCCGCCATAATATTCTCTTCCGGATTAAAGGCATCCCTTACCCCCAAGCTTCTGGCTGTGCCTGGCATCAACTGCATGAGACCCTGAGCACCACAGGAAGAAACCGCCCGGGGATTGTAAGATGACTCCTGTTTTATTACGGCACTAATTACTTCTTCCTGAATACCATAAGCCTGGCTGGCTTCTTTAATAATCTCGCTGAAAGGGCGGCTCTTGCTGCTTGCTGGGGGAGTTGAATTATCGGGTGTTTTGCTGCCGCTCAGGGCGCGACCGGTGGAAGCAAGGCCGTCTTCCAGGGCTTTCAAGAGTTTCATGAAGCTTATTTCCTTGAAGAGATTGGTGAAGACATTCATTCTTTTTCTCTCCTTCCAATTTTATGGTAAGCAAGATAGATTCTTCTGTCAAGCCGTAGGTGTTGCCCATGCGTAGACTGCGAGCGGAATATTTATGCAAGCAAATGCATAATTATTACTTTTTGCAGCGGAATCAATCTTTTAATGGTAAAGGGCCGGTCAGCAATTTTCTCCCGAATATTATATAATGAGATAAGGGCCAGGAGGAGAAGATTGAGGAGGGAAATAATGGCCATTGCAAGAGTGGAGACAGCTGGGGTCGAAGTAAGGATTAAAGGAATAGGTTCATATAATGTTCTGGAAGGAACTAGCGTAGCCGAGTTGCTAAAGAGGCTGGAGAAGAAATTACTCTATCCGGTAATGGCAATAATTATTGACAATCGCTTGCGAGATTTGAATTATCGTTTCACCCGCTCCTGTGCTATAGAGTTGGTAGATATGAATAGTGAAATCGGAGTGAGGATTTACCGTCGCAGTGTGAGTTTTCTGTTGATGAAGGCAGCGCGTGATTTGTATCCTGAACGGGTGCTGACGGTAAAACACTCTCTGTCCAATGGCTTGTTATGCGAGTTTTTGAATGAGGACTCGCGGGCAGACGAGATTGAAGCCCTCGAAAAAAGAATGCGGGAAATGGTTGAGGATAATCTGCCTATCAGGAGAATGCGGATTAATAAAGAAAGAGCCCAGGAAATATTCCGGGAGCAGGGGGAGGAAGACAAAGTGAAACTCCTGGCCTACCGGGATGTGGATAAGGTCCAGGTATCTGAGCTTGATGGATTTTACGAAAACTTCTATATTTTTATGCTTCCCGAAACGGGAATGTTGAAAAAGTTTCGCTTGTTTGAATATCCACCGGGAATGATTTTACAAACTCCGGAGTTGAGTGCTCCAAATTCGCTGCGGCCTTATGTGGAGCAAAAAAAACTGGCCAGCATATTTCAGGAGGCCAAAAAATGGGCCGAAATGCTGGAAACTCCTCATGTGGCGGCCCTTAATGATATTATTGAACAGGGAGATATTAACGATATAATCCGGGTTAATGAAGCTTTGCATGAAAAGAAGATTGCTTTTATTGCCGACCAGATTTGCAGTGACGAGGATATACGCCTGGTGCTGATATCAGGACCGTCCTCTTCCGGCAAGACCACTTTTGCCCAGCGCTTGCTCATACAGCTCCGGGTAAACGGTAAGAAGCCGGTAGTCCTGTCCCTGGACAACTATTTTGTTGACCGTGACTTGACACCCCGGGATGAGAATAACGACTATGATTTTGAAGCTTTGGAAGCCCTTAAAGTCGATTTATTTAATGAGCATCTGGGACGGCTGATCAAAGGGGATGAAGTGGAAATTCCCATCTATAGTTTTACCCGGGGTTCTTGCGAAGAGCGAGGTATGTCCATGAAGGTGCCGGCAGGAGAACCTATAATTATCGAGGGCATCCATGGCCTGAATGAGCGCTTGACCTGGAGTATTCCGCCGGAACAAAAATTTAAAATATATATCAGTGCTCTGACCCAGTTGAATATAGATTACAGCAACCGGATTCCCACCACGGACAGCAGATTGGTGCGACGGATAGTTCGTGATGCCAGAACCCGAGGCTACAATGCCTTGGACACCATTAAGAGATGGCCTTCGGTTAGGCGGGGAGAGGAAAGGAACATTTTTTCTTTTCAAGAAAATGCCGATATTATGTTCAATTCCTCTCTGGTTTATGAATTATCAGTATTGAAGCCCTATATTGAGCCTCTGTTGCGGCAGATTGGCCCGGAACACCCGGAATATGTGGTAGCGCGCTATCTCCTGCAATTTGCCAGCTATTTTAAACCCATAGCGCCGGATGCGGTCCCCGCCAATTCCATTCTCCGGGAATTCATCGGGGGAAGCTGTTTTAAAGTATAGAAAGACGGAAGACGGAGGGCGGAAGACAGAGTGGTCGTCAGGCGTCAGTCATCGGGAGATGACGAAAGGCGGATGGCGGTAGAGGGAAGAAGGATACGGTGATTTAAAGGGATTAGGAGTGAGGGGGTAATAACCCAGGCAGATCATAATGGGGGAAATCATGAAGAAGAAGGTATTGAAGCCGCGCATTCCGGTTGCTCTCAACCAGCATGCCGGAACCCATAAGGATAAGAAGAAAGAAGCCAAAAAGTATGCCTGCCGCAAGGGCAGGCAAAGATAAGATGATTATTTAAAAGCCTGTTGGTGTTTGTTTGAGGTCAATGGGCTATTTGTTTTTTTCCGATTAAAAGGAGTATGTGGGTAAGATATAACTAGTCAATTACCGGTTTTTTCAGTGATAAGCTGTTGCAGCAAATCTGATTATGGTATTTTTTTGAAAAGGGCTGTGATATAATAAGTACAATAGTTTAGATGAAGTCAGGGCCAAAGGAGATTAGAACTATGCCGGTCAAAAAGTATACGATAGAGGAAATCAAGGCTATTGTAGAACCGATTGCACGGAAATACGGAGTAGCACGTGTCTATCTGTTTGGTTCTTATGCTCGTGGAGATATTGGTGAAAACAGTGATGTGGATTTTCGTGTAGATAAAGGGTCTCTTAAAGGAATGTTTGCTTTATGTGGTCTGTATACAGAAATTGAAGAAGCTTTACAGATGAAAGTCGACGTTTTGACAACGGGAAGTCTGGAAGATGATTTTCTGCAAAAAATTAAGAATGAGGAGATACTATTATATGCAGAATAATCGAAACGCCTATGTACTCAGGCGCATTATTTCCTATTGTAATGATATTTCGGAGGCTATCCATCGCTTTGGTGACGATTATACAGTTTTTAAACAAGATTCTGTTTATAAGAATGCTACAGCTCTTTGCGTTCTACAGATTGGAGAACTAACCACACATCTTACGAATGATTTTAAACAGAGCTATACTGGGATACCTTGGACACAAATTAAGGCATTGCGTAATGTAGTTGCTCATAACTACGGCAAGATCGATGACGAAAGCTTGTGGGAGACCATTACAAGCGATATTCCGAAATTAAAAGATTATTGTTCTAGTATTATTAAACAGTTCGATTCTGATGCATAGGATTATCAATGAAATCAAAGATGAACCATAGTTTTAAAGTTCAACAGATTTAAAGAACGCGCTAATCTAAAATGATTGAGGGTGTTTTTTATTGCTTTTTTTAAAGAGAGTATAATCACTATCCCAATAACGCAATATGTCAGACAAAACAGTTCTGCAACAGGTAAATTTAATGTAAAGATTCGGTAAAAAGCATTTTACCATTACAGTTTAAAGCTTAATATAGGTTTATATCAACCTGATATTGAGGTGATTGCAGATGCGAGGCAAAATCCTGGTGGTCGATGATGAAGAAGCCCTGGTTAGATTGCTTACCTATAATCTAAAAAAAGAGGGATTTATTACGATTCCCGCATACGATGGAGTGGAAGCCCTGCAAAAAATAACGGAGGAGAAACCGGATCTAATCATATTGGATCTAATGCTTCCGGGCAAAGACGGCCTGGAAATATGTCGCGAGGTTCGGGCACAGGGCGTTAAAACCCCTATAATAATGCTGACGGCCCGTGATGAAGAAATTGATAAAGTAGTGGGACTGGAGATGGGAGCCGATGATTATGTGACCAAACCCTTTAGCGTCCGGGAACTGAGCGCCCGGGTAAAAGCGGTTTTGAGACGGAACCGGCAAATGGAGGAAAAAGCAGATGCAAGCAGTATCATTACGGTCGGTGAATTTGCCCTAAAGTCCGAGAGCTACGAAGTATACTATAAAGATAAGCTTTTGGAGCTTACCTTGAAGGAATACGAACTGCTGGAACTGCTGATTAAGAACCGGGGCCGGGTGCTGAAACGCGATTATTTGCTGCAGGTGTTATGGGATTATGCGGAACCGGTGAATACGAGGGTTCTGGATGTGCATATCAGTAAGCTGCGGGAAAAGATTGAGCCAGATTCGAAAAATCCCAGGTATATTAAAACCATCCGGGGAGTAGGCTACAAGTTTGAGGTGAGCGGAAATGCCTAACTCCTTTCGCTGGAAGCTTACCATCAGTTATCTATTGATAATAATGCTGGTTCTGGCGGTTTTGGGGGTTTTTCTTTCATTTAGCTTCAAGGACTTTTATCTGGATAATCTTAAAGCCAATCTGGTATACGAAGGCTTGCTGGTGGCGGAAATGACCCGGAGCTATGATGGCCAGGAGGAAACTGGACGCTTTATGCAGCAAATCGCCGAATTGGCCGGTCGCGATACGGACAACCGGGTTACTATTGTTGATCAGGAGGGAAAAGTGCTGGGTGATTCCCAGTTTGATCCCCGGCAAATGGAAGAACACAAAAACCGCCCCGAGATATTTCGAGCCTTAAAGGGAGAGACGGCGGTGGAGATGCGTTACAGTGAGACGGCCGCGGTTCAAATGCTTTATGTAGCAGTTCCCTTTGGCAATGGTGAGCAAAAAGGGGTGGTAAGGATCGCCAAAGCGCTGCTTGAAGTGGAGAGTCTTTATCGCCAGATCCTTCATATTATTCTATTAGTTCTTGTCATGACCGGCATTTTGGCATTTTTGCTCAGCCTAGGAATAGCCCGGTGGTTTTCCGGACCGGTGGCCGAGCTTACGGCAACGGTTCAGGATATGGCCCGGGGGAATCTTAAGAAACGGATTTCCTTCCCCGCCCGAGATGAACTGGGTCTTTTGGCGGTGGCAGTTAATGAAATGGCAGAGAACCTGGAACAGAATATTAACCAGATTTCGGCTGTCAACGAAAGGCTGGAGGCTTTGCTCGCCAATACCGTCAATGGCATACTGATGGTGGACAATAAGGGAATAATAAACTATGTTAATCCGGTAGCTATTAATCTGCTGGGTTTTCAAGATAATGTTGTCGGATGCAGGCATCTGGAAGTTATAAGCAACTATTACTTGCTGGCTTTGATCGATCAGGTTAGGGAAGAGGGAAAAACTTGCAGTCAGGAGATCATTTTGCATAAGCTGGGGGAAAAACGGGTGGAAACTACGGCCATACCCCTTTTTATCGGAGTAGATGCTGTTGCTGGAGGGGTTTTATTGGTTATGAATGATATTAGTGAACTGAAGCGTCTGGAAGCAATCCGCAAGGACTTTGTAGCCAATGTGTCCCACGAGTTAAAAACTCCGGTGGCCAGCATAAGCGGATTTGCGGAAACCCTGCTTAACGAGAGGGAATTAGAAGAGAAGAGGGTACGTGAGTTCTCCGGAATTATTTATGAAGAGGCCCAGCGTCTTTCCCGTTTGATTAAGCGCTTGTTGGAATTGTCACGTCTGGAATCTCAGTCCGAGGAATTAAGGAAGGAATGGATGGATTTGAACCAGACAATCGAAAATGCTATTGGCCTGATGGAAAAGAGAAAAAAGAACAGTCAAGTTAAATTATGCTTTGATAAGCCGGAAAACCCGGTAATTATTAAGGGCAATGCCGAATCCATAGTGCAGGTGATGTTGAATTTGCTGGAAAACGCTATCAATTTCAGCCCGGATGGCGAAATGGTAAAGATCAGTATTGAAGAAGAGGAGAATTCCATCAGGGTTAAGGTAGCCGATAAGGGCGAGGGTATTCCGGAGAAGGAATTGCCCCGCGTTTTTGAACGCTTTTACCGAGTGGACAAAGCCCGCTCGAAAAAAACCGGGGGTACCGGCCTGGGCCTGGCAATAGTGAAACACCTGGTGGAGAACCATGGAGGACAGGTGGGGGTAGAGTCCGTTCCGGGAAAGGGTTCCTGCTTCTATTTTTCGCTTCTGCGGGAATAGGGGCTGACCGTCAGGCCAGCGGCAGAGTTATTCCTGGAGGGACTTTAAGCATCGCAAGAAATTGCTTAGCAGTTTCAACACAACTCTGCAAAGAGGCGGGATTTCAACCCGCCGCCTGTTTTGTTAATAGGACCCCGACCGCTTTAAAGAGGCGGGGGACATATTTCACTCGTTATATTGGGTTCTGCTGGCTAGAATTGTTCTGCGCATGAGGGTAATACCCTCATTTTTTTATGGCAAAACCGCATTTTAAAATATTTACACAATATTTACACTTCTTAATGACAAAATTTATTTTATGTAAAGGCCATTCTTAACAATATGCTGATAGCATGGAAGTTAGAATTGGTGCATCAATATCTTCAATAAGGAGGAATGTAAAAAATGTATTCAGAGAAGTTGAGAAGGGTAGGAAGTTTTATCATACTGGGATTATTGCTTTTAGCCCTGGTTTTTACCAGCGCCTGCAGTAAAAACCTGTCGGAACCGGAATCCGGGGTCAAGAACGGGGGAAATGATGAACTCCAAGGCTCTATTACTATTGCGGGCTCAACCTCAGTCCAACCTTTCACTGAAGTTTTAGCGGAAGAATTCCAGAGCAAAAACCCAGGCGTAAAGATTAATGTTCAGGGCGGAGGATCCAGCCAGGGAATCGAAACCGCCATCAGCGGAGCTGCCGATATAGGTGCCAGTTCGAGGGAACTTAAGGATGAAGAAAAAAAGGCGGGTTTAAAAGAGACGACCATAGCCCTGGATGCCATAGCAATTGTGGTTCATCCCTCCAACCGGCTTGGTGAATTAAAGATGGAGGATGTGAGAAATATTTACCTGGGCAATATTGCCAACTGGAAGGAACTGGGCGGGGCTGATGCTCCCATAAGCATAGTCTGTCGAGAAGAAGGTTCCGGAACCAGGGGAGCTTTCGAAGAGATTGTCATGAACAAGCAGGATATTTTTGCCAAGTCCTTGATTCAAAACTCCACCGGTGCAGTCAGAACCACAGTTGCCGGGGACAAGAATGCGATTGGTTTTATTTCACTGGCGGCAGTCAATCAAGATGTCAAGGCTCTGAAAATTGACGGAGTCCTCCCTGCTGTTGACAATGTCAAAAACGGCAGCTACAAAATCTCCCGGCCTTTTATTTACTTAACCCGGACCGCTTCGGATAATAAAATAGCCGATTCTTTTATTGAATTCGTTCTCAGCGATGAAGGGCAGAACATACTGGGCAATGAAGGTGCTATCAGCATAAAATAGCGAAGTATTTTTGAAGCAGGTGAGCTTATCTAAATGAATGGCATAATTGAAGGAAAAATCACTGCCGTAAAACAGCATAATAATCGTGAGGAGAAATCGCAAATCCTTCAAGCTAAAGCCGGGAGATGGGAGCGGATACTGGTCATTCTCCGAAAAAGCAAAGCAAGATTTATTCCCGAAATCCTGGTGGAAAAGCTCTTGATGCTCAGCGCAGTCGTATCTATCATGGCTTTGTTGCTCATAAGCGTATTTATATTTTCCCGTGGGGTTCCGCTGATAGCCTCGGTGGGTTTAGGAGATTTCCTGTTTTCTTTGGAATGGAAGCCCATCCAGGGGAAATTTGGCATCGGTGCTATGTTTGTCGGCTCTTTGCTGCTTACCTCGGCATCTTTAGCCTGGGCAGTACCACTGGGGCTTTTAACGGCGATCTTTATGGCTGAGATAGCTCCGCCGCCGGTAGGTAGAATAATGACCCGTATGGTCAGTCTTTTAGCGGGTATTCCTTCGGTAGTCTACGGTTTTTTCGGGTTGGTGATCATTGTACCGCTTATTCGCAATTACCTGGGGGGAACTGGGATGAGTGTTCTGGCCGGAGCTATTATTCTGGGGATAATGATATTGCCTACTATAATTAATATTTCCCGGGATGCTATCCAAGCGGTACCCCTTGTATACAAAGAAAGCTCGCTAGCCCTCGGAGCCAGCCATTATCAAACTATTGGCCGGCTTATACTCCCGGCCGCCAGTTCAGGTATTATTACCGCTGTAGTTTTGGCTATGGGCCGGGCCATTGGGGAAACAATGGCTGTGGTGATGGTAACCGGGAACGCTGCTATAATACCGGATAGCCTGCTCGCGCCGCTAAGAACCATGACCAGCAACATCGTGCTGGAAATGGGCTACGCTGCCGGAGACCACCAGGCAGCCCTATTCGCGACCGGTGCTATACTCTTTATTTTCATTCTCTTGCTTAATCTGCTGCTTAACTTTATTAGAAGGGCGGGAAAACGCTATGCCGGGAACTAGGATAGGGGAAAAAGCGTTGACTTGCCTGTTATACTTGTCAGCTCTCATAATTATTGGGATTCTATTGGCAATCGTGGGCTACATTGTTTATAAAGGCCTGGCTATGATTAACCTGGATTTCATAATGCAAGCCCCCAGGCGAGCCGGCAAAGAGGGAGGGATTTCCAGCACCATAGTGGGAACCCTCTACCTTACGGTCTTGTCTCTGGCCATTGCCGCGCCGCTGGGGGTTGGTACTGCTATTCACCTGGAGGAATATGCCCAGAAGGAAAGCTACTTTGCTTACCTGGTCACACTCACCGCTGAAACTCTGGCGGCCATACCTTCTATTATTTATGGTCTCTTCGGGTTTGTGTTTTTTGTAATTTATTTGAAGCTGGGCTGGTCCATATGGTCTGGAAGCCTGACTTTGGCTATTATGGTTTGGCCTACTATAACCAGGACCGCGCAAGAAGCTATACTGAGCGTGCCCCGGGAGTACCGGGAAAACAGCCTGGCCCTGGGAGCAAGCAAATTACAAACCATAAGGAAAATCGTTATACCGGCGGCCATTCCCGGTATTGTTACTGGTATGATTCTTGCGCTGGGACGGGCTATTGGAGAGACCGCGGCGGTTCTATTGACTGCGGGTACTTCCCTGGGCATGCCTTTGAGCCCGGCAGATCCGGCCCGAAGCATGTCCGTACATTTATACATGCTGGCCATGGAGGGACTTTCCATGGAAAGAGCTTTTGGAACTGCCTTTTTAATAATTATTTTGCTACTATTTATAAATTACCTGGCCAACCGTAGTATGAGCCTTTTATCTCACAACGGCGGGTAACTCGGAGGTAAATGAAGTGGAAAAGGCTATTAAGATGAAAAGCCGGGAACTTAACCTATTTTACGGCAATTTTCAGGCTCTATATAATATTAATATGGATATAGAAGAAAACCGGGTAACGGCTTTGATTGGCCCTTCAGGCTGCGGCAAGTCCAGCTTTTTACGTTCCTTAAACCGCTTGAATGAATTGATTGAGGGCAGCCGTATCAGTGGCGAAGTCTTTTTGGATGATTCAGCTATTTACGAAAAAGGAATAAACGTGGTGGAACTGCGCAAGAAAGTCGGGATGGTTTTTCAGAAACCGGCGGTCTTTCCCATGTCCATTTACGAAAATGTGGCCTATGGACCACGAATTCATGGGATAAAGAAGCGCAGCGAGCTGGATGAAATAGTCTGCCGGAGTCTGCAATCGGCCAACCTCTGGGATGAAGTCAAAGACAGGCTCGTTGCCCCGGCCAACCAGATGTCGGGGGGGCAACAGCAACGTTTGGTCATTGCCCGGGTGCTGGCGGTGCAGCCCGAAGTTATACTAATGGATGAGCCGGCCTCCGCTCTGGACCCCATTTCCACCGCCCGTTTGGAAGAATTGATTGCTATTCTGAAAACTCGTTACACTATAGTGATAGTAACTCATAATATGCAGCAAGCAGCGAGAGTTTCCGATTATACTGGTTTTTTCCTTCATGGTTGCATGCTGGAATTCAACCGGACGGAGGAATTATTTCTCAATCCCCGCCATAACAAAACAGAAGATTATATTACCGGACGTTTTGGATAGGACGAAAGACGGAGGACGGAAAAAACTTTTGCATATTCATGCAATCCTTATGCAACAAAAGGGTTTTTGCAGTGGAGTCAAGCATATGTTTATGGTTTTTTATGTGGATTAGTAAAACGAAAGAGGATTTGAAAAATGATAAATGAAACCCTGGCCTGTGAAATGGAAAAGCTCAAAGAGGAAATCCTAAAAATGGGAAGACTTTTAGAAGAGCAATTGTATAAGGCAGTCAAATCCCTGGTGGAGAAAAACCTGGAATTGGCCAGGGAGGTAATTGCCCATGATGATCTCATTGATCAGATGGAAATGGATATTGAGAAAAAATCTTTGGGCATACTGGCGCTAAAACAACCCATGGCCAGCGATTTGCGCCTGATAGGGACGGCCTTGAGAATAATCGTGGATATTGAGCGAATGGCCGACCATGCCGAAGATATTGCTCACCTGACCATAGATCTTTATGATCAGGTTTATATAAAGCCCCTGATTGATATACCCCGTATGGCCGCTATTGTGCAAAAGATGCTGGAAAAGGCTCTAAAAGCCTTTGTTAATCATGATGTAAACCTGGCCATGAGTCTTATTCCCCTGGAAGAGGAAATAGACAACCTCTACGACCAGATTTTTCGCGAACTTCTGTCTTATATGATGCAAGATCCCAAAAACATTCCCCAGGCTACTTCGCTGTTGCTGGTTGCCGGTCATATCGAAAGGATTGGCGACCACGCCACCAATCTGGCGGAAATGGTGGTTTATTTGGTAGAAGGAAAGCGCATAGATTTGAACCGCATGGCCCGGAAATCCAGGTCGGCGAGTAAAAAATAATAAAATAAAATATTGCTAATAGATGATGTCACTGCAGAAAGTTATAAATATGCATTAGCTTGCATAAATATACCGCTCCAGCGTCCTTAATA
>ENA-UOOM01003466-UOOM01003466.1-fermentation-metagenome-genome-assembly--contig:-NODE-3466-length-11396-cov-13.436117_pt1 | contig 11396 bp, 10 predicted proteins | sample MGYA00245781_ERZ724031 | MGnify/ENA primary metagenome ERZ724031 (study PRJEB28704, sample SAMN03018317) | fermentation metagenome | biome: anthropogenic terrestrial biome; feature: soil... | reverse complement strand
GACGGTTCTTTTTGTTCTCCAAATTCTTTTTCTGATATCTTCATATTTATCCTCTGGATTTTGGGGACGGTTCTTTTTGTTCTCCAAATTCTTTTTCTGATATCTTCATATTTATCCTCTTAATTTTTTATATAAATCACTGACTACAGTGATTGATAGATTACATTGTAAAGCTATTTCCTTTAACGTGCATACATTTAATTTTATCAATGCTTCAGCTAATTCTTCCTTTTTGTGCTGATTTATCTGTTTAACATCTGTAAATTGATATTTGTTCACAAACTCTTTCGTCACATTATTAATTACGGATTGTTTTTTCCCGTTTTCTTCTTCTTTTGTATCAATATATACAACATTATCATCTAAATTGTGAAAATCAATAAAATTCTTAGTTGTACCGAACATATGCAATATTTCGCTGAGATATACATCACTTATTATGTCTGATTCTTGTTTAACATAATTATCAGCACTGCTCCATTTATAATCCAACATACTATGTGTAAAACCGGCCTTTACAGGATTATTGTGTATATATCTCAATACTCCAAACAAATATTCCTCATCTTCTACTGCTTCACTTCTAAACCTGCCTTGAAAAACATGTCCATATCTGTCTTCAGCTTTATTGTAATACATTGCATACTTTATATTTAATTTCTTCATAAATTTTGTAAGCTCATAATTACCGGCTTTAATCAATAAATGCAAGTGGTTATTCATGACACAATATGCAATTAGATTAAAATCTACTTCCTCACTTATTTCTTGTATTATATTTAGTAATTTGGATTTATATATCCCTTTTGTAAATATTTTTTCTTTATTAATTCCTCTTATCATTACATGATAAATATCTGTTTTGCTATATACCCTGGGCTGTCTTGGCATAATACCACCTCCCGGTTATACTTTATTAATATTGTAACAATATCTATTATGGAAAGCAATATATCATTTTTAATTATAATATTTAAAATAAAAGACGATTCTTTTGCATAAATAAAAGGAACGTTTCCTAAATCAGAAGTTATTGAGAATGAAAAGAACCGTCCCCAAAATACAAAAATACAAAAATAAATACAAAAATATATTGACAAGGTTGATATAACGTATATAATGGATATATACATTATTGATGGAGATGAAAATGAATATAATAATAAGCAATTTCAGCGGTCAACCAATTTATGAACAGATTGTTTCTCAGATAAAGTCTCTTATTATTACCGGTGAATTGAATGAAGGAGAGGCACTGCCTTCAATGAGACTTCTGGCAAAAGAGCTGAGAATCAGCGTGATTACAACAAAGCGGGCATATGATGAACTTGAAAGAGAAGGCTTTATTGTTTCCTTTACCGGAAAGGGGAGCTTTGTAGCAGGCAAGAATATAGATTTGATAAAAGAGCAGCTTCTGAAAGAAATAGAAAACCATATGCAGGAAATTGTTAAACTATCTGAAAATTGCGGCATGGAATTAAATGAATTAATAGAAATGATGACATTGATTTATGAAGGAGAATAAAATATGGAATACGCATTAAAATTGGAAAATGTAACAAAGGAATATAAGGATTTTAAATTAGAGAATATTAATATTGCTCTGCCCAAAGGATGTATAATGGGCTTTATAGGGGAAAATGGAGCCGGAAAAACTACTGCTATAAAACTGATATTAGATTTAATCAACCGTGATGATGGAACTATAACAATTTTAGGCAAAGACAACAAGACTGAAATGAATTCCATTAAGGAAAATATTGGAGTTGTTTTAGATGAATCAAGTTTTCCTGAGAATTTAAATGCAGCGGAAATTAACAACATATTAAAAAAAATATATAAAACCTGGGATGAGAACAAGTTCTTTAATCTTCTTGATAAATTTTCTATATTACTTGATAAAAGTATTAAGGATTATTCAAGGGGAATGAAAATGAAGCTGTCAATAGCGGTATCTTTGTCACATAATTCTAAGATTCTTATTATGGATGAAGCAACAAGCGGTTTGGATCCTATTATTAGGGAAGAAATTCTTGATACATTTTTAGAGTTTATACAGGATGAATCAAATTCTATATTTATCTCGTCTCACATAATAAGCGATTTAGAAAAAATCTGCGACTATATTACTTTTATTCACAATGGGAAAATAATACTTTCTGAAACGAAGGACGATTTGTTAGACAATTACGGTATTTTAAAATGCTCGGCAGAAGAGTTCAAAAACATAGATAAAAGCATCATTAAGGGAATTAGAAGAAATAAATTTGGGATTGAAGCTTTAATACTTAAGAATAAGATAAGCGGAAATTATGTAATTGATAAAGCTTCCATTGAAGATATTATGATATTTATTATAAAGGAGCAAGCGCTATGGCTGGACTTATATTAAAAGATATACTAAACTTAAAGAAACAAGCAAAGGTATATTTAATACTGGTAATATTTTATTTTGCAATTGGCGTTGTTAATGAAAATTCTTCTATGTTCAGCTCCATGATGACTATGGTAGCTGTAATGATACCAATAACAGCAATGTCTTATGATGAAAGAAGCAAATGGGACAGATATGCCCTTACCATGCCTATATCAAGAGCTAGTATTGTAGTAAGCAGATATTTGCTGGGTGTGATTTTTTTAATAATAGCTTATGTTCTATCAATATTAGTTAACATGGTTTTTTCTAGGTTGTATACTACTGAAAATATATTGATTAATATAGCATCATTATCTGCTGGAATAACAATAATGTCTGCAATATTTCCCATATTGTTTAAATTCGGGGTGGAAAAAGGACGAATTCTTATGATGTTAGTCTTGTTCGTACCTATTGCATTTGTGGCGATAGCATCTAAACTTGGAATTTCAATGCCTGATGAGGAAACAATTAAATCATTTATATATTTATCGCCCATAATAGCGGCAGTAATATTTTTAGTTTCAATTTATATTTCATTGTCAATATATAAGAAAAAAGAATTTTAGCATATGATATGGGGATATGACAGGGGACTGTCAGCTTTCAAAATAAAAAGAACCATCCTCATTCCAAGAACTAAAAGAACCGTCCCCACAAATTCCAAAAGAACCGTCCCCACAAATTCCACCACAGAAATAAAAACAAAGAAAGAGAGGAAAAAGTGAAAAAATTTGATACGGTAATATTTGATTTAGACGGCTCATTGCTGAGCACCCTTGAAGATATTGCAGATGGCGTCAATTATATATTGAAGAAATACGGCTATCCGCAAAGAACTTATGATGAAATAAGAAGCTTTGTAGGCAATGGATCTGCAAGGCTTTTAGGCCGGGCTTTACCGAATGGTCAAAACAATCCTAATTTTGAAAAATACCTTGATGAATATAAAAGGTATTATTTGGAGCACAACAATATTAAAACATCTCCCTATGAAGGTATTATGGGTCTATTAAAAGGGCTGTACGAAAGAAAGTACAAGCTTGCAAAAAGAACCGTCCCCAAAGAAATTAATGTTTTGGAACTATTTGTTAATTAATTACGTCTAATTAGTATTAATAATAAATTTGTTAAAGTGGGACACAGTTATCATAGGCTCCCACTGTCCCACTGGCAAAGGAGGTTTTGAATGAATTTTAAAAAAATGTTGGTTTTAATGTTATGTATAGTTTTATTTACTTCCTGCTCTGATAATAATGTGCCGGAGGAGCCGGAATCGTTAGAAGAACCTGAAATTATTGAGGAAAACAGCATACCCCCAGCATGGAACATGGGTATGGAGGAGTTTTATGTTGATGTTCCTTTTAGTGTTCCTGATGTTACACCTGTTGTGGGGAAATATGATGTTGATGAAAACTTATCTAACCTTGTGAATTCCGGGCAATATACCGGATTTACAAAGAATCAAATGAAATCAATTTACGAAGATGGTTTTGTCGTGTTGAAACCAAGCTATGATTATTTGAAAATGCATCATATATATGAATATCCAATGTACAAGGAATCGCCTGTATTTATAACAGTGGACTCCGCTCTTCATTTATACCATATTTATTATGGCAATTCTTTGAAGCTACTTGAGGTATCTTCCTTGTATGACAAATTGGAATCTCTTACAAAGAATATGCTAATTGAAAGTCTAAAAGCATACAGCAATCCTGAATATGCAGATATAATCGAAGAGTTGAAATTCGTTTCAGCATATTTTTTAACCGGAGCAAAATTGATTGATGCAGACTTTGAAGGAATCGAGCTCCCCGAGGAGATTGAGTTTTTAGCCAGCGAGGAAATTAAGCTTATTCAGGATGCCTTTGATTTTGCCAGCTCACCAATATTCGGAAAGGATTTGGATTATTCACAGTTTACGGTAAGGGGCCACTATACCGGGAATGAAAAGCTAAGTCAATATTTTAAAACGATGATGTGGTACGGTATAAGCGGTTTCCCGGTTTTCGATGAAACTAAAGATGAGCCTGTGTTGGATATGGATAATCTGACAAAATCAATGCTCATTACTTGTCTAACTTTAATAAATGAGAAGAACTTTACTGATTTTGAAAATATTTACACTGCCACAGCACTTTATACAGGTAAATCAGATGATTTGGGAATTTTTGAGATAAGAGACCTAATAATAAATGTATATGGTCAGAATCCTGAGCTAAATGTATTTAAGGATAATTCCTATTATGATGAGCTTTTAGAGGAAGCACTTTTATTACCTGAACCTAAAATTCAACAAAAATACTCTTCTGTTACTACATCGACAGGCAGGCAGTTCAGATTTATGGGACAAAGATATTCCTTTGATGCAGAAGTTATGCAAAACCTCATTGAATCCTTATTAAGACCGGTACCTTCAGGACTTGATGTGGTGGCGTCCTTTGGAAGCACAAGGGCGGAAGAACTATTGGATACATATTACAAACCAAAAGAAGAATGGGATAAATACGAAGAAAACTTAAACAATATGCGAACAAAACAAACTGAAATTACAGATGATGAATGGAAATCAGATTTATATAAAGGATGGCTGTGGAGCATTAAATCATCGGCTGTATCTTTTGAGGATATAGAAGGTATGCCGTTTTTCATGAGAAATGAAAAATGGACGGACAAGAATATTCACACAGCTCTTGGCAGCTATGCTGAATTAAAACATGACAGTATATTGTATATGAAGCAGTCCGGTGCTGAAATGGGCGGCGGCGGAGCTGATACAATAATACCCTATAATTATGTGGAACCCAATGTGGAAGTATACGCAAAACTAAAATGGCTCGCTTTAAATACGAAAGAACAGCTGGCAGCAAGAAATATGCTTAAGGACGAAATGGGTCCAGTATTAGACCAAATAATTGAAATTCAAGATACTCTAATGAATGTTTCAGTTAAAGAGCTTACAAATCAAGCTATTACAGATGAAGAGAATTTAGAGCTTTACAGGTACGGAGGAATGATTGACAGTATTATTCAAATAATGCAAATGAATCTTATGAGAAATGATGTTGACACAAGCAATGACTTTACTACAGCTCTTATAGCTGATGTTTCTACAATTGCATCTAACGATATGTTTCCAAAGGGTAGCTATTTAGAAATAGGAAACGGTCTGCCCTGTGAAATTTACGTATTATGTGAGACTAATGGAAACACATATTTAGCAAAGGGAGTATTGTTCAACTATTATGAATTCCTATCCGATAAGAGACTTACAAATCATGAATGGCAGACAATGGTAGGGGTAAAAAGAGTAGCCATGGTTGAAGACGAGGAAAGCAACACTCATGTTCCTATGGATATATATGATGAAGAGGGCAATAAGCTAATAGATGAAGACACATATTATTTTGAGAATATTATAATTACAGGTCCGTCTGAAAATATGGTTGATAAACCTGCTTGGACAGAGTCATTTATATCACCGGAAGAAAACAATATTACTATAAATGATATGATTATTAACTGGGAGTAAGATGAAGAAGCTATTGATATCAATCATATTAATAGGGGCTGTCTGGATAATTTTCAGACAGCCTGAATATTATGGCGCAGGTGAAATAAGAGTTGAACAAAATACATATGAATTATATGAAAAAGGCAATTATTTATATATTAAAACAGGTAAGGAATATTTTAAAATAATTAATGAAGAAATAATTGACTATAAAATATACGATATAGATAATGATGAAAATGATGAAATATTGGTAATAACAAAGCGTGTAACCGATGAATACGGCAGTGATTTTATCATATATGATACTGGAGAAACTGATGGCTCAATAAAAGCCAGAGAAATATACAGACAGGATTTTTCTGATATAAAACCCTGGAAAGTGGATGCCTGCAATTTGGATAATGACGGTGAAACAGATATATTTATCGGAGTATATAAGGATACGGTATTCTATAAGGATATTAGAAACAGACCCTTCTTTTATTCTTGGGACGGAGTACAGTTACATAAGAAGTGGCTCGGCTCATTTTTTACTTATTGGGAGCTGATAGATATAGCCTTTGGAGATTATTACAATTTAGGTTATGATGTGGCTGCTGTTTTAGAAAAAAACAATGATTCCTATAGGGTAGGTATTTACCAATTCATAGGCTTTGGCTTTGAAAATATGAAAACAAGCGAAATTTATACGAATGTCAAGAGTATTGAAACAGTTAAAGAAGGTTCTATAGATACCTTGGTGCTAAATTTCAGCGGAATAAAAAAGAATATGCAAATTCCATTTATAAAATACTAAAATTAATTAATTTTTAACAATTCATTAATGTTTGTATAATTTTATGGAATTATAATTATATATAAAATAAAAAGTGAAACAATTTTGCAATTTGGAGGGAAAATGAAAAAGTTTTTAACGCGTAAGAAAATTATTATTTTTATTGTTTTTCTAGTTTTAGCTGCAATTATATTTTTATTTATTAACAAGGGTAAAAAGGTGCCTGAGGTCATGGCAAATGTGTCAAAATTGGAAAGAAAAACATTGGAGCATATTATTTCTGTTAAATCACCTTTAGAAGGAATTGAGAAGGCAGAAGTTGTGTCTCCTTTAAATTATGAAATAATAGACATTAAAGTAAAAGAAGGAGATATTGTTAAAAAGGATCAGGTATTAGCTGTTTTAGACAGCGATGAATTGGAAAAACAAATAGAACATGAACAAAATCAAATAGAATTGGCTAATTTAGAGCTAAAAGACAGACTAAGGTCAATGCAAATTGAATATGATAAAGCCTTATTACAGCTTAATGAATTACAAGAAAGCTATAATCAGAACAAGGAATTATATGAAAATGAAATAATAACCGAAGAAGCATTCAAAAAAGTTGAAAACACTTTGGCAGATGCTAAGAAAAGTATAGAAAGCTACAATGCGGTTAATGGTAAAATTGAATTATCACCTGCAGAAAAAAAACGAATGGAAATACAATTGCAGGAATTAGAACTTAAAAAGGAAGATTTGGAAAAATTAAATATTAAGAGCCCTATTGATGGCACTGTTACAAGAGTAAATGTGAATATTGGAAGGTATGCCAAGGATACTGAAAATGGAGCAGCAATGTTTATTGTGGAAAACTTACAAAAGCTTCAGATGAAGGTAGCTATAAGCGAATTTGATGTAGGGAAAATTAAATTAGGTCAAGATGCTGAGGTATATTCAGATATATTGGGAAGTGAATTTGCAAAGGGAATTGTTGCAAGAATATCACCAACTGCAGAGCAAAAGGACAATAACAACATGGAAAGGGTAATTCCTGTTTTGATAGATATTACCGAAAGACCTGAAAACTTAATTGCAGGTGTAATTGCCAATGCTAAAATAAAAGCTGAAAGAAAAGAAAATGTATTTGCAGTTCCAACAGGAGCCATAATTCAGGATGGAGAGGAATACAAAATTTACATATTAAATGAAGATAATACAGTAAGCTCCTTGCCGGTTGAAATCGGTCTTGAAACCGATTTGGAATCTGAAATAACAGGAGCATTAACTGAAGGAATGAAGTTTGTAATAAATCCAGATGAAACATTTGCAGATGGCATAACAGTTATTCCTAATGAGAATGAGTAGGTTTGAATATGGACAAAATGATAAGCATTGAAAGTTTAAATAAAATTTATAAAACAGGATCTGTAGAAGTGCATGCATTAAAGGATGTAAATATTGAAGTTACACAAGGAGAGCTTATTGCAATTATGGGACATTCCGGCTCAGGAAAATCAACTCTCATGAATATTATAGGCTGCCTTGACAGACCAACAAGTGGCAAGTATTTGTTAGATGGTATTGAAATTGATAAGCAAAGTGCTGATGAATTGTCATTAATAAGAAATAAAAAAATTGGATTTGTTTTTCAGTCTTTCAACTTAATACCTCGTACCAATGTGTTAAGAAATGTAGAGCTGCCCATGATATATGCTAAAGTAAAATCTAACCAAAGAAGAGAAAGAGCTTTGGAGCTGCTAAAAAAGGTAGGGCTTGAAGACAGGACTACTCATTTGCCCAATGAATTATCAGGTGGTCAAAAGCAGAGAGTTGCCATTGCCAGAGCCTTAGCCAACAACCCTCCAATAATACTTGCTGATGAGCCTACAGGAAATTTAGACACAAACTCATCAGAAGAAATTATGAGTATTTTTAGAAAGCTTAACAAGGAAGGCAATAGCATAATCATAGTTACCCATGAGCCTGAAGTCGCAAAATATGCAGACAGAATTATTGTTTTTAAGGATGGGTCTATAATAGAAGATAGAATGAAAGAGGGTGTTGAAAATAATTTGGCTTGAAAATATTAAAATAGCCTTTCAATCTATTTTATCTAATAAGATGCGGTCTCTTCTTACCATGCTTGGGATAATTATAGGTATCAGCTCCGTTATTTCAATAGTTTCAATAGGGGACAGCATGAAGGGTGTAATGGATGACCTATACAAAGATTTCGGTGAAAACAGAGCAGTTTTGTATGTGGGAAATATTGAAGATTTCAGATCAACGGATTTCTTTTACAATGATGACTTAAAGCTTATAAAGGAAAGATTTAAGGAAAAACTGTCATATATTTGCCCAACCGAGTCCTTAAGAAGCGATGTTACAGTAAACAGGAATACCATAAAATTAAGCATGGAGTTTATTGATGCAGGCTATGATAAAGTGCAACAAGTTAAAATGCTTTACGGCAGAATGATAAATGCTAATGACATAGACAGAAAAAGCAAGGTAATTGTTTTAGAGCAAAATGCTGCTCTAAAATTGTTTGCTAAGGACAATGTAGTAGGTAAAACTATTAGAGTAAAAATAGACAACAATATGGAAGACCTGCTTATTGTTGGAGTTTACAAAAACGAACAATCACCTTTTTTAACATTAATGCAAGGACAGGACATGTATGAAGACAGCTATGTGCCTTATACAATGCCTTATTCAAATAACCCCGGTTATTACGGATTGGATATTTTTATAGAAAATAACTATTCCATCAGCTTTACGGGAGATGAAATAGTAAGTTACATTGCAAGATTGAAAAACAGAACTCCCGAAAATTATATATATTATACAGTTGAAGAAGAACAAACACAGGTCAATAGTGTTGTGACCGGTTTATCTGTTGCAGTTGCTGCTATTGCAGCCATATCACTATTGGTGGGCGGAATTGGCATTATGAATATAATGCTTGTATCCGTAACAGAAAGAACAAGGGAAATAGGTATAAAAAAAGCACTTGGTGCAAGAACAAAGGATGTGTTGTTTCAGTTTCTCATAGAATCAGCCACCCTTTCGGCAATCGGAGGAATAGTTGGAACTATAACGGGTATAGGACTTGTTCTGATAGGAGGGTCTTTTATTTCCATACCCATAGTTGTAAATCCGGGCTCCATTATTTTGGCTGTTGCCTTTGCCATGATTATTGGTATATTTTTCGGATATTATCCTGCTAAAAAAGCGGCAAATTCAGACCCGATAGAGGCACTGAGATACGAATAAATAGAAAAAAACGTCTCAAAAAATCGCAAAAAATCGACATTCTGAGAACGAAAAGAACCGTCCCCAAAAATCCCCAAAAACGTAGAGAAGAAGAAATATATACTTTAATGCTGAATTTCAGCGGAATAAGAAAAAAAGGAGTGAGATTATGTTGACAGAAGAACAAAAAAATCACTATAAAAGGCATATAATAATACCTGAAATAGGCGAGGAAGGCCAAAAAAGGCTTCTTGATTCTACTGTGTATGTATATTGCGAAAATACAGACAGTTTAAGACCATTGGCATATTATCTTGCTGCATTAGGAACCGGCAAGATATTTTGTTATCTGAAAGATGAAGAAGATGCTGACTCCTTATTCGATGAAGTAATTGATTTAAACAATGATACAACAATTGATTATCTTAATGAAAAAAACGAAAAGAACCGAATCAAAAACAACCAAAACGATGATAAAAACGAAAAGAACCGTCCCCAAAATTCTTATAGGATTGTTTTGGGAAACTTGAATTTTATAAAAAACTTGGGAGCTAAATTAACAAACGATGAAATTATACCAACCATTATTTCAGTTAACAGTCAATGGAAGGGGACTCTTCAGACTTTACAGAATGAAAAGCTGTTTAAGAATTTTATTGATTCATTGAAAACAGAAAAAAATCTATGCAGCAATAGTCCGGCTTTTTTAGCCAATGCATTCTCTGCAACTCTTTGTGCTATCGAATATGTTAAGCTGTGCCTTGATATTGGCAATACAAAAAAAGATATGTTGTATTTTGACTTATTCAATATGGAATTCAGTCAAACGGAAAGCAATATTAATCTGCCTGAATTTCTTGATGAATCATACAGCATGGATATAAAACAAAAATTATCAGATGCAAAAGTCTTGATTGTGGGTGTGGGAGGGCTCGGTTCTCCAGCAGCCTACGGGATGACAATAGCTGATGTTAACACCTTAGGTCTATTGGATTTGGATGAAGTTGAAATGAGCAATTTAAACAGGCAAATACTTCATTCCTTTTCCCGCATCGGCATGCCTAAGGCAAGCTCGGCAGAGTTTTTGTTAAAAAATATCAATCCGAATATAAATATTAGAACCCATACAACGGAATTAACAAAGTATAATGCAGAAGACATATTTTCTGAATACGACTTGATTATTGCAGCGGTCGACAATATACCCACAAGATATTTGATAAATGATACTTGCTTTTTAATAAATAAATCCTATTCGGAAGCAGGAGTTTTGAGGTTTGACGGCACTGCAACGACCATTGTTCCTCACGAAGGACATTGTTACAGATGTTTATATCCCAATGCGGACTTAAGAAATTTATCAGGTGATAATGGTGTATTAGGTGCTGTTCCCGGGGCTATGGGATTTATTCAGGCTGCGGAAGCTGTAAAAATACTGTCGGGAC
>ENA-UOOM01003463-UOOM01003463.1-fermentation-metagenome-genome-assembly--contig:-NODE-3463-length-11408-cov-3.355148_pt1 | contig 11408 bp, 11 predicted proteins | sample MGYA00245781_ERZ724031 | MGnify/ENA primary metagenome ERZ724031 (study PRJEB28704, sample SAMN03018317) | fermentation metagenome | biome: anthropogenic terrestrial biome; feature: soil; material... | reverse complement strand
CATTGCGCCGCCTCGAACTGGAAGAATTGGTGCGCTCCACACCTAATAAGGGCATGGTGGTTATAGGCGTCACTCCGAAAGATGTGGACGACATATACGTAATCCGCTATTTGCTAGAAGGTCAGGCGGCCAGGTGGGCGGCAGAACGCTCCAACTCGTCAGACATTGCGCTCCTTTCAGAGAACGTTGACAATTTTGCTTTCTTCGTTCAAAAAGGCGACCATTTCGAGAAGTTAGCCCAACTCGACTCGGATTTTCACGATACGCTGTACTCCTCCTGCAAAAGTGGGGTGCTCTGTCATATTCTGTCCACCTTGCATGGCCATTCTTCTTCTGCGAGGTTGCAATCGCTTCGGATACCCCATAGAGCTGAGAGCACGCTGGAGGAGCACACGGCGCTTTTAGCCGCCATTGCAAAGGGCGACGGCGATACCGCTGAAAGACTTGCAAAGGTTCACATAACCCAAGCAAATCGTAGCCGTATCGGAAAAACCACCGAGGAGGACACACTATGAGCGCAACGAACTGCTATGGTGAACAGCTTGGTCGGGGAACGCACAATCTGTTTATATTAGGAGACGCTATCGCCAATTTGCCGCGGCTCATCGAATCCTATGCGGGTCTCATTCAAACGATATACCTCGACCCTCCGTTTCAAACAGGCAGCCGGTTCACATTAAGATTACAGCTCAGCGGTCATAAGCAAACCCCGGTTGCGATTCCCTCCTACGACGATAGCTTGCCCGCTGCAGATTATTATACCATGATGAACGAAGTGCTGAAAGGCTGCTACGAGCTTTTAAACGACAATGGCAGCCTTTTCCTGCACATAGACCCGAGAACCTGCGCACATCTTCGCATCATGCTAGACGGTATTTTCGGCGAAGATAACTTCGTAAATGAAATAATCTGGCACTACAAGAGCGGCGGACGCGCAAAAAACCATTTCTCCAAGAAGCACGATAACATACTTTTCTACCGCAAAACCAAAAAAGCTTATTTTGACATTTCCAGCATTGGCATACCTCGAGGCAAGGATATGCAAAACCACATGCGAAGAGTCACCGATGAGGAAGGCCGCGTAGTTTATACCATAAAATCCGGTGGCAAGACTTATACTTATTCGGAGGATACGCCAATTTATCCTTCAGATGTTTGGACGGATATCTCACACCTTCAGCAAAAGGATCCTGAGCGCACCGGATACGATACTCAAAAGCCCGAAGCACTGCTTAAGCGAATAATACTCTCTACCTCTCGCCCCGGCGACCTAGTGATGGATCTGTTTTCTGGAAGCGGAACCACGGCTTCCGCAGCTTCCAAAGCTGACCGCCGTTTCGTAGCGGTGGACTCCTCTCCCATCGCGCTTTCGTTGCTTCGAAGAAGGCTGTTGAGCAGGGAGCAGACTTTGATGGATAGCGAGCTCCCTGGAACGTTGCTTCTGTTTGACGTTGCCAAACCACCTAAAATCGGGCAACTTGAGTATACTTGTTCCAGGGCAAACGGTCGGGCAGACGTCACTCTCGCTTCATACACACCTTCAGTTGGGCTCGATACTCCGGAAGTTTACACCGGTTTGGCGCTGGTGGATTACTGCGCACTGGGCTTTGTTGATGACGGTATCTTCTTACCCTGTTCGTATAACATACGGCCTTTGCGCGGCGGCACTATCCCGAATTTATACCTTGCGCCAGACAAGCCCAATCTTGCCCTATTGGTGAGCGATGTCTTCGGCTGCCAGGGCATCATATCCATCGAATAAATTATCTCTAGCGCAAAGCGAGCATTACAATAAAGAAAGCAAAAAACGGCTGAAGGGCAGAAACCCTTCGACCGTTTTTGCTGTTATGGAACGACAATTCCGAACATTCGATATGAAGCTACACTTCTTCGATCTCCTTGAAGGGTATTTCGCAGTTCGGGCAAATCAGAGGCTCTCCGCTGTCGACGATCGCCGAATCGAAGTAGATGGTGTCGTTGCAATTTTTGCATACCATTTCCACAAATCCAGGGTCGTCGTCTTCATCGTCGTCTGGCCATGGAGTAAAATCAGACTCTTCTCCATAGACCTCGGCTTCGATGTACTCGATGTCTTCCTTGATGCTCTCCACAGATTCGGTCAGCTCGTCGATGCTGGTTTCGTTGCATTCCACAGAGTCGACGACTTCGTCGAGCGCGGCAATCAACGCAAGTAATAGTTTTCCTTCCTTTGTGGAAGAGTCGATTGCAAGACCGTCCGCCATTCCCCTGATGTAGGAAACCTGTTCTTTCAGATAACCCATGATGAGCCTCCTTTGGTATGTAGTCGTGCCACTAGAGTTAGACGCGCTCCATATATTCACCCGTACGGGTATCGACTCTTATTTTGTCTCCCGTGTTGACGAATAGAGGGACGTTGATCTTGTAGCCTGTTTCGAGCACAGCCGGCTTAATCGCGCCAGTAGCGGTATCGCCTTTGAAGCCGGGATCGGTTTCGGTGATGGTAAGCTCGACAAAGTTCGGGGCATCCACTGAGAATGCAGAATCCTTGAAGAAGGATACGGTTACGTTCATATTCTCAACTATGAAGTGCATGGTGTCTTCGACGATATCTTTATTCAAAGGGAGCTGCTCATAGGTTTCTGTATCCATGAAGTAGAACAGTTCACCATCGTTGTAAAGGTACTGCATCTCCTTGCGTTCGACATGCGCCCTGGGGAATTTGTCGTTGGGATTGAAAGTGCGCTCCAAAACATTGCCGGCAATTACATTCTTGATTTTGGTGCGTACGAAAGCTGCGCCCTTGCCGGGCTTAACATGCTGGAATTCGACAATGACCCAAACGCCGCCGTCGATTTCTATGGTTACGCCTTTACGAAACTCACCTGCACTGATCATGGGTGATTACCTCCGATGTAGATATAGATGTATAAGTAAAAAAAGTGTGCCCAAAGACATAAGCTCAAATTTATCCGATAATATTATACCGCTAACTGCCATTTAGCGCAACGCGCTGTTTTAGGCTGTTCAAAGAGGCGATGTAGGACGCCTTCATTGACGCAGCGTCTTCCGCCATCGTGCCGTTCGATTCGCAGATTATGCGGGGAGTATACCCTCGCCCCGCAAGCAGCGGAGCCAGGAACTCAAACCTGGGTCCGTATTCGGTTTCTGCAAAGGTTCTGTGGCGCTTTTCTCCCATTTTTGTGAATTCTATGGTGGAAAAATGGATATGCATGTTCTTGGCTCTTTCCGCTCCGAGTCCATCCTCCAGCGCATCTAATACTTGAGCGAAAGCATCTGTGCTGGTGAGCGCGCCATTTTCCCTCGCATGGAGGTGAGCGAAATCCACTGCGGGAATAAGTCTGTCGTCCTCGGCACAAATCCTAATCATTTCGTCTAGGTTGCCGAACTGGTTTAGCTTTCCCATAGTTTCGGGACAAAATCTAATTGCACCCAGCCCTTCGGTATCCAATTCGTCCAGAATTTCCTTCAAAAGGGGCAAAGCCAGTTCCATAGCTCTTTCCCTGGACATCTTGGTCACGGCACCTGCATGAAAAACCGCTCTGTCCGCCCCCATCATGAGAGCGGCTTTTGCCGTCTCCGTAAAATAGCGCTTGTTCTTTTGCTTCCGCTCTTCATCTTCAACACATAGGTTGATGTAATACGGGGAATGAAGGCTCAATGCTATATCGTATTCTTCCATAGAAGTGCGGATAGCTTTGGCGGTCGCTTCAGTCATCCGCACCCCTCTTCCGAAGGAATACTCGAACGCGTCAAGCCCCATTTCAGCAAGGTATTCAGGCGCTTGGTATGTGTGTTTATAACCCTTGTCGTAAAAGCTCTCCGAATTGCCCGAAGGACCAAACCGTATACCCATCAATAGACCATCGCGGGCACAAAGACCTTGAAGTCTGCAGTTCCGCCGTCCTCCTTTACTGCTGTTCCAGAAAACATCCAGATTGGCTGCAAGGTGCCTTTTATCTCTTCCAGCCAGTATGCGGGCTCAACACTCGTCATATTCGCACTGACGGCGGTTGCCCAGAGCGTATGCGCTCCACCACCTGAGATGGCTAGCTCCCAAGCCTCCTGTTGGGATATAATCGCGACTGATTTGAACTCTTCGAAATCAGCACTGTACTTGTTAACCGAATAGACCGTTCCGTCGTACCAGAAGATTATTTCGACCTCGCAGCTTCCTTGTATCGTGCCGTTCGCTCCATTGGCGAGCATATACACCGATACCGAATTCGCAAGGTTCCCTTCAGAGTCCTTCTTTTTACCTGTCGAAACATCGTCAACAGAGTATTGATTGAAGGGAAGACTGCCGTTTTTTGTTATTTCGACCGCCATTTTTTCGTATTCGGTCAACGGCAACAGCACACCCTCGCCCGAAGCTATAAAGGAATTGTCGGTGTATTCCCATTCTCCGGTCGCAAAATAGTTCACAGACTTGCCTCCGTCGATTACCATTGCGCGCCTTTGAATATCGCTATCCTCGACAGATTGTGCACTGCCCGACATTCCAAATGCTACGGCTACCTTTTCCGCACCTTGTGCGGCGTCTGCCTGCGCGGTTTTGTAAGTCATCCCGCTCGAGCGTTCTGTGACAAGGCTTACGTCCATTGTGATGCTCGAAGGCAGCGGGTTGTCCGGCGTGAAGATGTTCAGCTTTTCAAATTCGCCTCCGCTGTCCACCGCGATGAGGGCGACGCATGCCAAATAAACCGCGAGCACAACAGCGAGGGAACCGATATGAGTTTTCCGACTCATCTGAGGTTCCGCAAAGAACTTAGACTTAACAAAGAACAGCTTGACGAAGGCGAAAAGCCCAAATCCTATCAGGATTCCCAGGAACGCGCCCACTGCACAATCCGCATTAAAGTTATGGAACACCAGAGTCGCCAATGCGGTTATCGCTGCGGCAAGTAGTGCAAAAACAGTCGCTTTTCCAAGCTTATCGCATTTTTTAAAAACCTTGGGAATCAAAAACCCGGCGGGCACGAGCGGCAGTACGTTCTTGGCAAAGCTTATCCATACCGCAGTATACCCTATCTCTCGAACCCTTGTCCACTGCATAAAAGGTATGTAAACGGGGTCTAGCCCCCTAGCCATCGAGACTTCAAACGCAAGCCCACCTACAAACAAGCCGAAAAAAGTGGCTATGGTGAGCGGCGAAGCTTGAAGCTTGTGCTTTCTGGACTTAAGGGCTAGCGCAATAGCAAACGATACTGTAAATCCGCCTACGGCAAAAACCGCAGCGTTTAGATATGTGTTTTCGAACATTAGACCTCCCTGCTAAATTGGACTTTAGACTAGCTTCGCTCCCAGGCAGCTCTTAAAGTGGTTCAGCGCAAAGGTATGCCCTTCTTGCGAGAAGGAAGCGACGGCATTTTGCGGTACGATTACGTCGTAACCAAGGTTGTACGCCCCTATCGCGGTATGCAGTATGCAGATATCTGTGCAAACGCCCGCCAGCTCCACGGCGTCCACTCCTAGCTCGTCCAGTTTTTCGGTCAGTGATGTGCGGACGAATGAGGAATAACGCGTCTTGTCCATCCAAGTTACCTGCTCCGGATGCTCGCGGGTCAGTTCTTCCAACGCCTTTGCGGTATTACCGTAAAGTTCCCTACCGGGAGAACCGAACTGGTTATGAGGCGGAAAAAGCTTGCTCTCGGGATGGGCCTTGTCGCTTTCGTAGTGAAGGTCCCTGAGCACGAATATCGGTTCCTTGGTGTCCTCGAATTCCATTATGAGGTTTACGATAGCATCGTCGATTTCCTGCCCAGGCTTGCCACAGGTCAGCTTCCCATCGTCTGCGACGAAGTCATAAGTGTAGTCGATTATCAATAGCGCCCTTTTCATTTGTACTCCTCCTGTTTTATATTATTTTATTTTTCCACCGTATGTTTCGGCGATAAGTTCTGCTACTGCCGCAGCTTCTTTATTGACGATATCCTCGTTCTCGCCCTCCATCATAACACGTATCAACGGCTCGGTTCCCGAAGTGCGAACCAGCACCCTACCCTTGCCTCCAAATACCGCTTCAGCGCCGCGTATTCTCTCGGTTATGTGTTTGTTATTGGCGTACGCCCTTTTAGCCTCTTCAGGCACGGCAACATTTACCAGTATCTGGGGATAAATTTCGATTGCATGGGCAAGCGTCGAAAGCGGCATGCCCTTTTTCACTACGACGGACAGGAGTTCAAGCGCGGAAAGAATGCCGTCCCCGGTCGTGTTTTTATCCAGCAAAATAAGATGACCGGACTGCTCTCCGCCGAAGTTGTACCCGCCTGCCAGCATACGCTCAAGGACATATCTGTCTCCTACGTCTGTTATTTCTACGTTTATGCCGTCCCCTCGCAGGGAATTGACCATCCCGATATTGCTCATTACGGTGGTTACAAGGGTGTTTTTGCTGAGGGTTCCTCTGCGAGACATATCCCTTGCGCAAAGCGCCATAATTCTGTCTCCGTCTACTATTTCGCCCTTCTCATCTACTGCAATCAGCCTGTCCGCGTCTCCGTCAAATGCGAGCCCCACATCCGCTTTGTGCTCAAGCACAAGCAACTGCAAATTTTGGGGTTTTGTAGAGCCGCAATCGTCATTGATGTTGACTCCGTTTGGCGATATGAAGCAGGGAATTACTTCTGCCCCAAGTCGACAAAAAACCTCTGGGGCTATGGGAGTAGACGCGCCGTTTGCGCAGTCAAGCACAATTTTAAGGCCATCCAGCCTAATGTCCGACGAATCGACAAGATGATTTATGTATTCCGCAGCACCAGAAGGGAAAACTGCGATCCTGCCGATATCCCCGTTTTCGGGGAGTTTTTGAGAGCGCTTCCCCAGCACGATTTCTTCGATGCTATCTTCCACTTCGTCGGAAAGTTTAAATCCACTTTTGCTAAACCATTTGATTCCGTTAAATTCATAGGTGTTGTGGGACGCGGAAATGACTACGCCCGCATCCGCGCCATGCTCCCTAGTGAGGTAAGCAATTCCGGGTGTCGGGATAACTCCAACGTCTGCGGCCATCGCCCCAGCGGAGCATATTCCGGCCATTAGAGCATTTAACAGCATTTCACCGGATATTCTCGTATCCCTGCCGATTATTATAACGGGTTTTTCCGTTCCTTTCGTAAGCACCAATGCACCGGCTTGGCCAAGCTTGAACGCCAGCTCGCAGGTGAGATCCCTGTTAGCGACGCCACGGACTCCGTCAGTGCCGAACAGTCTTGCCATTATTGTCCTCCGTCAAATAGAAATTACAACTGCTATCATACCATTATATACGGTTTATTGGATATTATAAATCTGTAAAACAAGAAAAAGCCGACATTGCTAAAGCTTTGTCGGCTGATACTTTGTTGTTTAGTCTTCCAATTTAGGGAAGAGATCCGCCAGTGAAGTGGTTGCACTCTCTACCGGAGGTATCGATACGCGCTCGTGCGATTCGACTTCTGGTATGGAGAGTTCCGGATCGTTCATAATGAAGTCCTCGATGGGAGGCATTTCTTCAAGCAGAACCTCGCGGCGGCTTAGGCTGATGCGCTTGGCTTCGGGATTGACATCCAGCACCTTTACGCGCACCATCTCGCCTACCTTAAGCTCGTCCTCAACCTTTGCTATGCGGGTTGTGGCGACCTGGGAGATGTGAATCAGACCGTCTATCGTGGGTTCCAGTGAAACAAACGCGCCAAAAGGTACGATGCGGACAACCTTGCCCTCTACAATTGAGCCTACGGGGTAACGCTCTGCCGCGGTGGTCCAGGGTTTAGGCTGGAGCTGCTTATAGCTGAGCGATACTCGTTCTCTATCAGCGTCAACAGAAAGTATGAGCACTTCGATCTGATCGCCGATTTTCAGCACATCGGAAGGGTGCTTTACGCGCCCCCAGGCCATCTCGGTCACATGGATAAGGCCGTCCACGCCGCCGATGTCTACAAAAGCACCAAAATCGGTGAGCCTGCGAACGATGCCGTTAATGCGGTCACCCGCCTTAAGAGACTCCCAAAGCTCTTTCTTCTTTGCTTCTGCTTCAGCAAGCAGGACCTTCTTCTGGGATGCGACAACGCGCTTTTTCTTATCGTCGACTTCGATTACCATCAGGCGCATAGGTTTGCCGACGTATTCGTCCAACTTTTCTACATAGCGCGTGGAAACCTGAGACGCGGGCACAAAGGCGCGAATGCCGTCAATGCTTGCAATAACGCCACCCTTGACGACTTCTTTGCATATAGAGTCGTATACAGCGGACTCGCCTTGCGCAGCCTGAATGAATCTCTCCCAAGCCTTTTTAGATTCAACGCTCTTGTGCGACAGCAGAACATTGCCTTCACCGTCATTAACTTTGACGATTTCGACTTCGATCTCGTCGCCGACCTGAACCATTTCGGCGGGATCTGCGTCTGTGTCCGCGGCGAATTCACTCTTGGGTATAAAACCGTCGGATTTATAGCCTATGTTGACGCACACTTCGTTATCTGTTATCTGAACGATGGTTCCTGTCAGAATCTGTCCATTCCTGATACGGACAAGAGTCTTTTCGAAAGCCTCGGTAAAATCGTCCGAAATAGCTTCAGATTCGGCAGCTGCATTAACTTCGGGCTCTTGAACTTGAACGGTTTCTTCGGGTTCAATGGGCTTTGCGACTTCAGCGGCAGCGGCCTCTGCAGCCTGAATCGCGGTGTTTTCGAGTTCGCTCATACTGGTTAGTACCTCCACAATCATGCATTTCGGCGTCGAAGCGCCGGCGACAATACTAATTATATCATGTATCACCAAATTTGCAAGTATAGAAGTAAAAGCTTTCGAATTTTCGATACAATATATGTTTTCACAGTACCGTCGGCAAATCTGCGCAAGTTTTTGAGTGTTGGAACTGTGTTGCCCGCCTATTACCACAACAGCGTTGGAAGTCTTGGCAAGCTCTTCAGCCTCGCGCTGACGCTCTTCGGTCGTAGTGCATATTGTGTCGTGTATAACATACTCATCGACCCTTTCGGGAAGTGCAAGAATCACTTCGGAAAATTGCAATTTGGATATGGTAGTTTGCGCTACGACCGCTGCTTTTGCAATATGCGGAAGGTCAAGCACCTCATTTTTGGAGGATACTACCACAGCGCCTTTCCCCGAACGGGCACGAATTCCGATAACTTCGGGGTGGTTGGCATCCCCGACTATTATCACAGTTTTCCCTTCTTTTGCTTCTCTTTCCACAATTTTGTGGATTTTACTTACAAAGGGACATGTGGCGTCATGAACAATTAGGCCTCGCTTTTGGCAGTCTAAGATTACCGAAGGAGTAACCCCGTGGGATCTGACCACAATATTTGCGCCTTTTTCTATGTTTTCTGGCGAGTTTGCGGGAATCGCTCCCCGTTCTATAAGGTCATTCACCACACCTTTATTATGGATGAGTTCACCTAGAGTATACACCCTTTCATTGTTCTGCAAAAGCTCTTCTACTTTGTCTATCGCGCGCTGCACACCGAAACAGAATCCGCAATGTTTTGCGACCTTGACAATCATTCTTCGTCCTTTCCGGAAAGCGCGATTATTTCTCTTCGAATTGCAGCGGTCATGGCTTTGAGTCTTACACTTTTGTCAGCGTCCGGTTCAATTTTGGAGATATTCAAAGCGGGCGCGAAAACAACGCGCTTCCTGCCCTTGGTGTAACCCTTTTGTATATAAGCAGGGTAAACTTCGCTTCCGCAATGGCTCGCAATAAAGCTCGCCCCCTCTTGGAGGGGAAGCAGTTTGCCCTTCCTACTCCGCGTTCCTTCCGGAAAAATAGCCAGAATGCCACCGTCTTCCACCACTCGCATGCACTTTCTTACTGCGGTGACATCCACCCTTTTTCGGTGAACGGGTATTGCATTGAGATGTCTGATGATGAATCCTAATATAGGAATCCGGAACAACTCTTCTTTGGCTAGAAAATGCAGTGTTCTGTCAGGCAGGCAAATGGCAAGCAACAACGGATCCCGCAGTTGGATGTGGTTGCACACCATCACCCCGCCATTTTCGGGGACGTTCTCTATCCCCTCGGGTTTGGGTCTCCACAGGAGCCAAAGAAGAGGACGCAAAAGGCGCACAGCGAACTTATAAAACGTCACTTTTGTTTTCACCCTCTTCGATAATTTCTAAAATTACTGCGACTACCTGCTCTAGGGTCATATCCGTAGTGTCGATCAAGTGCGCATCCTCTGCCTGTTTAAGCGGCGAATGGACTCTATGACTGTCATCGTAATCTCGCTTGATTATCTCTTGTTCAAGCTCTTCAATCGACTTTGCGGGAACACCTTTTTCGACTAGCTCTTCATTGCGCCTTTGGGCGCGGGTTTTTGCCGAAGCTGTTATGTAAAACTTATAAGGCGCGTCTGGCAGTACCACAGTGCCTATGTCCCGTCCGTCCATTACCACGTTATTGCCCTTTGCTATCTCTTTTTGCTGGGCGACAAGCCTTTCGCGCACGGCGGGTATCGCAGAAATTGCCGAGGCGTGCAGCCCGCACTCCGCGGTGCGTATTTTATCGGTTATGTCTTCACCGTCTATAAAAAGGCGCTGATCGCCGTCTTTATATGCCACAACCAGCTTTGTATTCTCAAGCATGGGGAGAACCTGGGATTCATTCCCCGGATCCATCCCCAGCGCTGCAGCTTTGTAACCTAGTGCGCGATACATAGAACCCGTGTCTAAGTATAGCAATCCCAGTCTTTTTGCTACGGTTTTTGCAGCGCTACTCTTCCCCGCAGCTGCGGGTCCGTCTATTGCAACAGATATCAATGCTGCCCTCCAGAGTGTTCAGATTGCCCTGTGCCCAAGGCCGATGGCTATATCGTCCAAATGCAATACGCCAATACCGAAAAACATACAAACGGCAATATTCCCAGTTGTTCTAGCTATACCGATCTTGCCGCCAACGTTGAAACCGATAGCTTTGCTCGATATGATAGATAGCGCCTCCCGCGCCGCGCCGGCAACGGCACCTTCAAGGTGGTATTCGTTGTCTATGAGTCCTTCTCTTTTAGCAGCGACAACCGCCCTTTCGATGATTTTGCCCACTGAGGTTACGAAATCTCCGCCAAAATCAACAGCTGCTGCCTTAATCCCTTCATCCATTAGCTTTGACTTAAGCTGCCGCTCTTCCTGGCGGTCGACAGTCATAGCAATGGATATTGCAGCGCGGGCGACGATCTTGGTGTCGTAAATTGAAGGCTCCGACATAACAGGTTCCTCACTTGTCGCTTATGGATTTCCCTGCAAGATACCCTGTTGAAAAGGCGATTTGCAGATTGAATCCGCCGGTCAGCGCATCAACGTCGATAACTTCGCCGGCAAAAAATAGTCCTTTGACGATTTTGGATTCCATGGTTGAGGGATTAATCTCTTTTACAGATACTCCGCCCCGGGTGATCACTGCCTCCTGT
>ENA-UOOM01003461-UOOM01003461.1-fermentation-metagenome-genome-assembly--contig:-NODE-3461-length-11417-cov-3.496391_pt1 | contig 11417 bp, 10 predicted proteins | sample MGYA00245781_ERZ724031 | MGnify/ENA primary metagenome ERZ724031 (study PRJEB28704, sample SAMN03018317) | fermentation metagenome | biome: anthropogenic terrestrial biome; feature: soil; material... | reverse complement strand
GGCCGCCATCGGGGCAGAAGTTGATGGCAAAGTAGAATTGACTTTGAATGCGGCAATCACCGCAGCCGCCGGAAACATCCTTGTCATCGCTGATAAGCAGGGTGCAGACGCAGTTATCGTCGCTACCCCCAATGGACTATTGAGGCATGACGTGGTAAAAGAAGAAGGCGACACTATTGGAACCGGTGCTTGTGTTGACGACGGTAGAATTCGTGAAGACCTCGCTCCTTCGTTGCCGGATATTTTCAAAAAGGAATTGGTAACTATCAAATTTGAGAAAGGAATCTAATTATGTGGACAGGAGATAAAGCAATTTATGACATTCTTACACTCGCAGGAGTGAATAAGAACCAGTTACAGTCTTTCATCGACAAAGGGAAAGAAATGTACAACAAACTGGAAACGCCCGGATTCCCTTTCAGGAGAGATATGCAAACCAATTTCTCTTTCGAGCAACTTGAAGCCGAATACGGGATCAATGCTATGGCTACCTATGTGGATATTGATTCACCCGGAACCCCGATTAACTACGAAAGTGCGGTTCTCTCCACCGGTAAGATACCGAGGCAGAAGAAAAGGGCTGATTTTGATGAAGTCCAATATCGCCAGAAGCTTGAACTGGGAGCCGTCACTGGCGACATCACGGATTCAGCTTTGGGAACTTTGTTTGAATCAACCAAGAAACTGATTGATTCGCATACAAACGCCATGACATACCAACGTCATCAGATGGTGTCTTGCGGGCAATTCGAGACCACGGATGAAAATAACCCGGGTGGTATAGTTGGTAGATTATATAAGGCGAATATTCCCGGAGGCAATATCACATCCCTGACCGGCACGGCAAGATGGTGGACAGATAATGACCATACCGTCGAAGGCTCTGCCGCCAATCCTGTCAAAAACTTGCAGGATGTTGAATTTGTGGCCAAGAAAAAAGGGCGTGCAATGCACTGGGAGGTTGACGAGAACACGATGGAAGAAACATTAAACCACTCCAAGGTGAAAGCCTTGATCGGAACAGTGGTGCTCCCATTAGGTGATGCAGGGCAGCAAGCCGCACAAGTGGAGGTTACTCCCCGTGAAAGGCGGCTGGAAATTTTTAAGAGCTTCCTTCGTTACCCTGTTACCGTCGTTGACAGCATCTCGAGCGTGGACAAGACCAACCCGAAAACCAAAAAGGTTGAGAATATCGAGTTTCGGTCATTCAACCCAGATGCGTGGGCTTTGGTGCCCAACGGGAAGATAGGTGAAATTTTGACGGTTGCCCCGTTTAAAATCAATCCGTCCGAAAGGTCTGCCTACGCAGATTATTACGGAGGGCGACTCTTAATGACAGTGGATTTCGACTTACTGAAAAAGATTCAGTATATGGAGACGGAAATGACCTCTCTGGTTGTTCCCGACAAGCCTAAGTTGATGTACATTCTCAATATCAGATAAAATGACCATCTCCGACTACCTGAAAGGAAAGTTTGATTTCAAGTTTTCGGACTTGAATATCTCTTCCGTTCTATCCGACAGAGGAGTATCCCCGGAGGCAGATGCTTCTACGGTTGAGGAAAGGGATAAGGACTTGGCGAGAGCCGATCTTTACCTTATTCTCGCCTCTGCGGTGGGTGGCGGGGGGCGAAAGGTTCAAAAAGGGAACAGGAGTGTTTCCGAGAGGAGCTATTCTTTTGGCGTAAATGACAGGACTTCGTTCAGGAAGGAAGCGGAGAGGCTTTACCTCAAATGGGGTGAAACATTCGCAGAAGAGTCTCCCGTTAAATTCCTACCAATATTTGACGTATGATAGAATTCTACGACAGCTGCTTGATAAGGCGTTCAGCCGGGGATACGGATGATGAGGGTAACGAAATTTTCACAGACCTCTACTCCGGTGAATGCCTTTTGCAGTTGGATGGTAATTCAAGGTACAACGGATATTATTTTGAGCACGAGCCTATCCTTTTCATCTCGGTTAACAATGTGATGTTGGCAGTGAATGACTTCATAGAGGTTACTACCTTCAACGGACGAAAACTAAACTATTTAGTTAAGAACTGGGAAGCCATAAAGGATGAGGAGTTTGAAGAGTTGAACGACACTTGTATCTGGCTGAAAGATGGGACGGACGTTTGAAAAGCAGTTTGATTTGGATGTGGCTGTTCTGGCTGAAAACATACTTTATGACACGGCGGATGCCATGATAAGGTATATGGAAAGTTCGGACGTCATACCGGTGGACACCCACAACCTGAAAGACAGTACGGGTGTGGGAGTGTACATTGAAGGGACATTGAAAATGTTCCGGTTAAATTCAAAGGCGACCGTTCCAAGGAATATAAAAGGCGTGAACTTATGGGGCAGGGATTTAATCGTCCACGCACTCTATCAGGGTCAAACGGAATATTCCCAAGGATACAATATAGTTCTTTTCTCTTCTATGCCTTACGCTTCAGATCAGGATGAAGGCAGGAATAAGGGATTTTTTTCCGATATACTTGTCGATCAATTCATAGGATTGCTGGATGAAATAATGAAACGCTATGCTGCTGAACGAAATTAACCCGACGGATGCACTCAAGGGGATCCTCGAAGAGAGAGTCACTGAAAAGGTTTACGCAGGCGATAAGCCTACCGATAAACTACCAAACGAGTACCTGGAACTCTTCCAGAACGGAGGTTTGAAAACCAATTTCTCAAAGATGGGGATTGTTGAGGGTTACGTGATGATCAGCATATCAGTGAAACTTCTTTCCACGGGTGGAAGGAACACCAAAAAAGAGAACCTTATCCTAAAGAAATTCGATGACCTGTTCGAGAACAATAAGATAATTGAAAAGGACGGATATGTTTTCCAGCTTGAACCCCGGAACATGGTGTATGACGGAGGTGGCATTTATGAAGGATATACAACGAAATTAATAAACTTAAAATATAATTATTATGGCAATAGTTAAAATAGACACGGTAGGCGATTTTTTCGTCGGGCAGGGAGACGTGATCATATTCGATGAGATAGCGAATTATGCCGCGGCAAAGCTTTCCACTTTGGCCAATCCTAAGTCGGTTGGCGATGTGCATCTGGACAGTACGAATTTCACAGGCGACGCTCCTGCCATAAACCCGCTTCAAAACGAACAAGGGCAGGCATATTACACGACTGTTACCGAGGGTACTTTCGGTTTTGAGATATTCATCCCGAGCACTTCCGAAGAAATGATAGGAGAGTTCTTGATGGGGGAAAAAATTGAAGACACTTTTATCGGGGACAATGGTTTTGCATCCGGCACCACTGCGATTGGGGCAATGCATAAATCAGCTTCACAGGAGCGCCCTATCATGATTGTCAACGACAAGAAGAACAGGGCATTGGTAGTTCCTAAAGCGATGATCGTCGCTTCTCCTTCAATGCAGGACAAAGTATCGGGAATCCTTGTGAGTGTGACCGCCCAGAAGCTGGACACCGCAAGCCTGAAAACCTTGGTGTGGACGAAAGGGAAAATCGAGTAATCAACCAACAATTTAATTCCAAGGGGAGGGCTAAAACTCTCCCCTTTTTTGAACTATGGAAGAGCAAAATATAGATCAAATTTCGCACAGGATCGAACGGGGTGAAAAAACCAAAGTGAAGGTTCTGGGAAAAGTTTTCTTCATAGGCGACACTAAAAGGAATATCATCAACAGGATCAATGATATAACTTATAAGGTGAAATTTTATGAAGGAAAGGAAAATATACGTGGAATGAGGAGAAGGATGAAGTTTGTCAACACCGCAGACGCAAGAATATCAAGTTTGCTTCTTTTGAACGCCTGGGCTAATATTCCTTTCCTTCATGCCATTCATTGGAGAGTATTAAATAAGAAATATACCACCGAAACTTTTTCCGCAATCATCTCAATAGGATTGAATAACGAGGAATTTAGTTTTTTTTTGAAAAACTCCGTTCTCTGTCAAAATTTACTGACGACGAGGATGATGACGATGCAAAAGTAGAGCGGAGTAAATTTCAGATTTCTCTTGACAACCCGACGATGATGGAGGTATATCCTTATGGCGGAATAATGGCGTATCTGAATTTCCATTATCTGGACGGGGTGACAAAGCAAAACCTATTATTGGTTGACAAGACGAGATATAAATACAATGCCAAGAAAAAAACCATGACGGCAGGCAAGCCAAAAAGTAAGGAAGAAACCGAGAGCTTGGCAGCACGGTTTGGAATTGGCGATATGGACAGGGTTAAAAACGAGATAGGAGACTGATTATGCTTGATTACAGGATAAATTTCAACGTTGAAGAAGGGAAAAAGCAAGCCCTTCGGGAGATAGAGGCTGCAAACAAGCAGTTTCAAAAGCTCATGCGGGATAACCCGTTGAAGATCGACTTCAATAAGACGAGTTTCAATGACTTATTGGAAGCAGGGAGGAAAGCGCAGGGTCTTCCCAAGACACTCGATTCCATCGGTGGACAATTAACGGAGCTAAGGAAAATGTTCCGTGATCTGAAACTGGATGATAATCTCGAAAAAGACGGTGACGCCATTATTGAAATGTTCAAGGAGTTAAAAAAATCCGCCGGGGATTATGGAACATCCTTAGACCAAGCCGCAAGGAAACAGGATCAATTGAGTTCAGATTCACTCTCATCCAAATTAAAAAACCTTAGCGACAGATGGAATGAGCTTTCCATCTCCCAAAGAAAAGGATCGGAAGGTCTTTCTTTGATCTACTCATTCACCGAATTAAGCCGGGAAGCAGATGTCTATGCCGGGTCACTTGCGAAAGTTAGCGCAGCACATAACCAGATATATCAGGGAAACACAGTTAATCAGCAGTTAAGTGAGCTCACCTCTCAATGGGATAAATTGAATATCGCACAGAGGAAAGGCGCAGAGGGGCAGGCTGTCATAAATTCCTTCAAGAACATCACCAATGCTGCCGGTGTCTATATAGGGTCTATCCGTGACGTGATAGCGGAAGAGGATAGGCTGGCGCACAACAACACCCTTCAGGGGAAGTTGGAACAATTGGAAAAGCAATGGACTTCGCTTTCTATCGCCCAACGTAAAGGGTCAGAGGGCAGAAGCATCCTTGATGAATATAAAGGTATCCAAGAGAGTGCAGGCGTTCATTTAGGAACGATAAAAGACGTTCTGAATGAAGAGGAAAAGCGACTAAAAGCCACCAAGGAACAAAACACACAGTATAAGAAACAATCCGATATTTTAGTCCAGTTAAAAAGCTATGCCATGAACTTCCTTTCGGTTTATGGAGGTATAAGGCTGACTAAAAGTATGGTCGAAATAACCGGTGAGTTTGAAGCACAGAGGATGTCACTCCAAGCAATTCTCCGTGATGCGCAGAAGGGTGAGGCGATCTTTGAGCGGATTAAAGATTTAGCTGTTATCTCCCCCTACACATTCAAAGATTTAGTAGGATACACCAAACAGTTATCAGCATTTTCCGTACCTTACAATGAACTCTATGATACCACCAAGATGCTTGCGGATATCTCCGCAGGTCTTGGGGTGGATATGAGCAGGATGATTCTCGCTTTCGGCCAGGTTAGGAGTGCTGCTGTTTTGAGAGGACAGGAGTTAAGGCAATTCACCGAAGCGGGAATTCCTTTGGTGGATGAGCTGGCAAGGAAATTTACTGAATTAAACGGCAGGGTCGTCGAATCGGGGGAAGTGTTCGATTTAATATCCAAAAGAGCGGTATCTTTTGAAATGGTGAAAGATATCTTCGCCGAAATGTCCGGGGAAGATGGCAAGTTTTACAACATGCAAGAGAAACTTGCCGACACGCTGAAAGGTAAAGTTTCCAACCTTACCGATGCTTTCCAAATCATGCTTGCCCAGATTGGAGAAAAAGGATCAGGCGTGCTGAAAGGAGCCATTGACAGCACAAGATGGCTGATGGAGAATTATGACACCATCGGGAGGATACTCTTAACCCTTGTTGCAACTTATGGGGCGTACAGGGCGGCTGTTATAGCAGCTACAATAGCAGAGGGCGGGCTAAGTGCTGTTGGATTATCAAAAATCAGGATACTGCGGTTGATGATTTCAACCCAAAGAATATTAAATGCCACAATGTTGGCAAATCCATACGTATTGGCGACAGCCGCAATCGCTGGATTAGCAACCGGAGTTTATCTCTATACTACAAGAGCCACCGATGCGGAACGAGCCGCCAAAACACTGGCTGATCAGCAAGAAAAGCAAGCTGAGAAAATAAGAGAGGAGAGGGATGAATTATCAAACTTGATTAGAGTTTTGAAAGATGATACGTCAACCAGAGTTGAAAAAGAACGGACATTGAAAAAACTTCAAACCCTCATGCCGTCCATATTTAGCAATATGGATATTGAGACGGCAAAACTCGTTAATCTTACTGAAACATCCAGGCTATATAATGAGCAATTAGAGAAAAGGGAATACCTTCAGAATAAAACCAATTTAGAGTCGGCAAAAAACCTTCTTTCAGGCAAAGATGGGGACTGGAGATGGTCGGTAGATGAACGTAAGCAAGCCCTTTCTTTGATGGGCAAAAAATCAAGCACATGGAATGTCGTGAATACTCCCACAGGAGAGCTGATTTCAGAATTTAGAGAATGGATTTCTTTAAGGGAAAATGAGCTTAAAGAATACGAAAAGTCAGTTGATGAAGCGGCAAAAAACGACGAAAAGAAGACGTATAAAACTTTCTCGCAATTAAAGAAGGTGTACGAAGATGCCGACAGTGTTTTAAAAGATTTACAGGAACAGGCTAAAAAGGGTCTTATCCCCACCAGCCATATAGAGGATCAGAAACAGGTTGTAGATGATTTGAAGAAAGAGTTGGAGTTGATGGGATGGAAAGAGCCTAAAGATTCGGATTCCAATAAACTGAAAAAAGAACAGGAGAAAACCATAAAGGATTATCTCGATGGCATCCAAGAGCAGGTTGACGAGTATGGGAAGAAATTCAACATATACAATAAATTATTCGACCGGACAGGTCAAAAACCTGATATTGATTTTGATGTGACATTTAACGGGGAACCCGACCTTGCCGATTTCATCAAAAAAATGATGCAGGAAATTGCGGGAGGCAAGTTGAATTTGAATGTTGATTTCCTGACCTCAGATTTCAAGGATGTTATTGGGGATGTGATCCTCGACGAGCAAAAGATGGACAAATTGAAAAAGATGTTCGACGAGTTGAGAGATATGGCTTTCAAGGATTACGAAGGGCTTGGGAATCTCTTCACAAAATACGCTACCTACGTCCAGTCTAAAGCCGCACTTGACAGGAAATATATTCTGGAAAGGAATAAGCTGCTCGAGAATAATGCCGAAGAAGGAGTATTGAAAGAACAAATCAGGGTTTATCGTGAAGCATCCGACGAACTTGTGATGGAATTTGCGAAGAAAGACGAATCATTTAACGATTTTGTTTCATCTATTGCGGATCAATCCATAGATCGGTTGAAATTTATCATGATGGAACTCCGGGCTTCCCTCACAAAAGAAACCGTGACGGGTGGTGATGAAGAGACTATCAGGATGCTTCAAGCCAAAATAATGGCACTCGAAGAAGAGCTTAAAACGGCAAAGGTAAAGAAAAGCACAAAGGATAAACCCGAAGATTCTTACAGGCAGTGGAAACGGTTGCAATCGGTTCTTAGCAAGGTAGGCAGAGAGTTCGACGAGATAGGAGACAGCGTGGGCGGTCTTTCTGGGGAGATTATATCCGTTGCGGGAGAAATAACCACCTCTACCCTTAGCATGGTAAATGGAATAGTCATGCTTGCCAATTGGAGTATAAAAGCTACAGAAATGACCGCCGAAGGTGTTGCGAAGTCTATCCAAACGGTTGAAAAGGCAAGTGTAATCCTCACTATTATATCTGCGGCATTAAAAGTGGCGACAAAGATATGGAGCATGTTTTCCAAATCAAAACAAGTTTCCGAAAAAACCATCAAGCAATACAATTCATTGATGAAGGTAATCAATGATACCATCTCTGCTCAAAAAGAACTAATTGCCACAATGAGCGGGTCAGAGGCGAGAAAAGAGCAGGAAAAAACACTAAAGGTTCTCGAACAACAGAGGCAAGCAACGATTAACATTGGAAAGGAGTACCTTAGAAGCGGTAGTTCGTGGGGAAAGCATACTTATGGTAACCGAATGAAGGATAAACTGAAAGGTTACAAAAAGGATTTAGCCGCAATAGGAATTAACTTTGATCAGTTCGGAAGCTCTATGGTCGGGATCCTCGATCTCCCCGTAGAGAAACTGAAAGAGTTGAAGGCGATGGGCGGCAGCGAATTTTTCTCTAAACTTCGCCCCGACCTACAAGAGTATATCAATACCCTGATTGAAATAGCCGATAAGACAGAAGAGGTCGCCACTGTAACAAAAGAGGCTCTCACCGGCATTGATTTCAGTTCCGTTCAAGACGGGATGGATGAGTTCATAACTTCGGCTGACAAGGATATGGGATTGCTTGCGCAGAATTTTGAGGACTATATGGTACAGGCAATGTTGAACATTATCAAAACTCAATATCTTACCGATGCGCTGAAAACGTGGTACGATACTTTCTCCGAAATGGCTGTAAACGGGATAGACAAAGCCGAAAAAGATTACCTCCAAAAAGAATACAACAGGATCGGGGAAGAGGCAAGGAAAAGATTCCAAACAGCAGCAGATATTGCAGGGGTGAATCTTGGCGAAAGCAATTTAACAGGGATTTCTAAAAACATAGCCGAGATGTCAGAGGATACAGTATTAGTTTTGGGCGGTTATATGAACAGCTTCCGCATGAAAGCATTCGAGTATTACGACTACATGATGAATAACCTGACCCCCACCATGAGCCGGATGATGATGGATCAGGCTATTATGATAGCCCATCTGGCTGCTATTGAGGTAAACACCAAAAATACAGCGGATAATACGAAGGGAATAGTAGACAGAATGGATAAATTGACAACACCAAGCAACAAGGGTAAGGGCGTGGCGTTGAATGTGGATGCGTGATACTACTTTATTTTATTAAATGTAATAGACATTTCATCATCCGACATAGTTAACTTGTTCCCATTTACTGAAAAGGCGACTGGGTCATCATCTGAATCAAAAATATACCCTTTACTCGTTTCGGAATTGAATGAGTAGGTCCAAATATACGGTTCATCATCAATAAAATATTTAACCTTATTTTCTGATACAAATTGAATGAGCAAATCGGCGCTCCCGAACTCATCGAAGTCAGCAACATGGGCACCCCATTCCGTACCGACAAGAGAGAGAGTTTTTTCATCATCCTTATCACAAGAAAGTAGCCCGACCAACAAAATGGATAGTAATAAAATCTTTTTCATATTTATTAATTTTTATTTGTTATTCCCGCAAATGTAAACAATTATTTGATACCCAACAAAAAAAAAATAGAGCCCGCTTTCACAAGCAAGCCCTAAAAACATTATAACCGTAAAAAATATGTTAGATTTTACCCATGCTAATATAGTGATATCCCGGTATAAACCAATCGAAGTTAGGCACACCCGTGCCTAAATAACCGACATACGCAGGTAACTTTCACAAAATTGCTGTGTAAACTATTACTTTATATTTATATTTGTATTGTATTCAGGATGAATTTTATATGATTTACGTAAAGCAAAATAACATCAATAAATGGCGGGTCAGAGACTACACTTTTAATGATCCGCAAATGGGTATAAGGACTATAAACCTGACCGTAAATCATCCTGTGGATTGGGTTGATGGGGAGCCTGTTGAGAAAGCCGACTTTACGGATGCTTATGTTGAGTACGACGGGGAGAGATACGATATTGTCAACCTTAAACCTACCGCTGAAAAAGACATTTCAGGGTTATCGTATAAATATACTTTGGCTTTCGAGGGCGCAGAAGCGGAGCTAAAAAAGCGCAAAGTAAGGAACCTTGCCGAAACGGGGGTTGATAATTTTGTTTCGCAGGGGACTAACTTTTCCATCTACGCTAATATAAACCAATTTGCCCAACTCCTCAATAACAACCTGAAATATTATTTCGGGGATAAATGGACTATCAACCTTGGAGTGCCCTCTTCCGACGAAGTGAATATCACCATAAGCAACATGTACTTATGGGATTTGCTTTTGAAAACCTACGAATATTATGGCTTAAGATTTTTTATACGTGGGAATACCATCAATATCGGTCAAGACCCCGACTATATAGACCACATTTTTGATTACGGCGCAGAGGGCGGACTTGTGAAAATTGCAAGGATTACACAAGAAGAGCCTTTGATTAATAGGTTAATAGGTATGGGTGGAAGTAGGAATGTTCCTATAAACTATTTCACGAACAGATATTCAAAATTTCCTTCCGATCCAAATCCTATCAGCGGTGATGTGAATATTAAAAACATCATGCCGAAGTCATTCAGGGATAGTGTAAAAACAGGGACTCTTCCTTATAAAGACTATGTGGAGGATGCTTCTTTGGTCGCTTTGAATGGGGTGCATGAGGATTCTTTAGAGCCTAATGAGGACATTTATCCTTCAATTGCGGGGGTTGAGGTGCCTGGATTAGGGCGAATAGACCAAATTATCGCAGTTGAGAGTGTTTCAGCGGGTGATCCTGACGACGCCGATTACTCACCCACTTTTGACATCTGGGTAAAAGACATAGGATTTAACCTGAAAGATGACATCTACACCTCAACCGAAGAGGCGAAAATATCTTTCACATCTGGATTGCTTACAGGGTATGAATTCACCATACTTGCACAAGGTGGGAAAAGAGTGGTTGAAGTTGACACTTCAAAATCACACAATGGCGTTTCGAGCAAGTATAGGATCAGGCTCATAAAATCGGATGAAGAACTCGATGCGAGCGGAATGATGCTACCATATAATAGTATAAACGCTGTGGCGGGAGACAGTTTTGTTATCTATGACATCGAAATGCCGCAGTCCTATGTTGAGCTTGCAGAGCAAAGGGTTGAGGATTGGCTGAATTTGATGCTTGATGAGGTGAAGGTCGAAAAACCGACTTTCTCCATTGAGCCGATGGACATGTTTTTTGAGGATGATGCACCTGAAAGCGACGGAAAAACTATAAAGCAAAAACTCAAATCGGGGAACAAGCTTTCGATCAACAACACAAAAACAACCGACGGTATTCAAGAGTTATTCATAAATAGTGTAAACATCCAATATGGCGGGCTCCTTCCGAAATATACCTTCGCAGTAACGGATAAGGTTCAAGTTCAGGGAAGTGCGGTAAGTAGGCTGCAATCCGCAATTGACACTATAATGGTACGCCAGAATCTCACCCAACTTGAGATAAATTCCATCTTGAAAGATGCATCAAGGAAATACCTCTCCAAGCTCAACCCCGACACCGCCAAGGAAGTAATCACCTT
>ENA-UOOM01003459-UOOM01003459.1-fermentation-metagenome-genome-assembly--contig:-NODE-3459-length-11420-cov-6.056137_pt1 | contig 11420 bp, 18 predicted proteins | sample MGYA00245781_ERZ724031 | MGnify/ENA primary metagenome ERZ724031 (study PRJEB28704, sample SAMN03018317) | fermentation metagenome | biome: anthropogenic terrestrial biome; feature: soil; material... | reverse complement strand
ATTAATATAATAAATATATGCTTAATATCACGTAATGAGGAATTGGTTATAAAAACAGCCAATGAAAAATATTCGGAAGTAAAAGAAGCAGTTCAAGGAATGATAAAGGAAAGAAGCTTATTATTGTACAGACCTGTACCGCACAATATATACAAGGTTAATGACGAGTACAGAATTAATTTGTTTATAAAGGTGTCAAACCATAGTTTGGCTGAAACCAAAAAAATTTTAAGGTCTGTATATATGGATAAGGATATAGAAAATATAAAGGTAAGTATAAATATTAACACAGATACAATTTAGGAGGGCTTATGGCATTAAGAAATTTAAGATATGAAGGCGATGAAATATTAAGAAAGAAAAGCAGGGAAGTAACCGTTGTTGATGATAAAATCAGGACACTCATGGATGATATGGTTGAAACCATGTATGAAAATGAAGGCGTAGGACTTGCCGCTCCGCAGGTTGGAATACTCAAGAGGGTTGTTGTAATGGATGTGGAAGACGGCAATGTATATAAAATGGTTAACCCTAAAATAATAAAACGCTCAGGAGAACAAACCGGTCAGGAAGGCTGCCTCAGTGTTCCCGAAAAAAAGGGTATAGTTTCAAGACCTATGAATGTAACGGTAGAATATACGGATGAAAATGGTCAAGAGATTAAGTTGGATGCGGAAGGTGTTTTAGCTCGCTGCATATGCCACGAGGTAGACCATTTAAACGGAGTTTTGTTTACTGACAGAGTACAAAAAAGGAGTTAGTGGGAAAGTGACTCCCTTTCATTACAATTTGTACTTAAGAGAAGCGAAAGGATGCAAGCTAATATGAATGTAATATTTATGGGAACACCGGAATTTGCTGTTCCGACCCTGCAAAAACTTCACCAAAGCGGTCATGATATCGTTTTGGTTGTAACTCAGCCGGATAAACCCTTTGGACGGGGGAAAAAATTAAAAAAATCAGAAGTAAAAGAAACGGCGGAACAATTAGGGCTTAAAATTTTTCAGCCTGACAGAATAAAAAAACAAGAAAATATCGATGTGCTAAAATCATATAATCCTGATGTCATTGTTGTGGTTGCTTACGGACAAATACTGAGCAAGGAAATTTTAACAATGCCCAAGTACGGCTGTATCAATGTCCATGCTTCGTTGCTGCCTGAATTAAGAGGAGCAGCGCCATTAAACTGGGCAATCATCAACGGTGAAGTAAAAACCGGAATAACAACCATGCAAATGGATGTTGGATTAGATACAGGCGATATGCTTTTAAAAACAGAAGTGGAAATAGATGAAAATATGAATGCGGGAGAGCTTCATGATATTTTAATGCATAAGGGTGCGGACTTGCTGCTCGAAACATTGGATAAATTGGAGAAAAGTCAATTATCACCGCAAAAACAAGACGATTCTCTTTCAAATTATGCTCCAATGTTCAACAATGAAAACAGAAGGATAAATTGGAGCTTATCCGCAAAGAATATACATGATTTAATCAGGGGATTGTCCCCGTGGCCTTCTGCCTATTTTACATTGGGCGAAAAAACCGTGAAAGTATATAAATCATCATATATAAATAATAATGATGATTCGGATTATGAGCCGGGCTATATAATAAAAGCAAGCAACGAAGGAATTTTTGTTAAAGCCGGGGACGGAATCGTAATACTTAAGGAAATTCAAACGCCGGGAAAAAAGAAAATGTCTGTTGGAGCATATTTAAGAGGAAACGAATTTCCTGAAAAAATAGTATTGCCATTTTAGCGCAATAATCATGGCATTTCCGTGAATAACCGGGTCATTCTAAACTGAAGGTGAAAGATATCCTGCGCGTTCTACCCACTTTTCTAAATGTCCTTCCGAAAAATAATTGTAGGGCATTCGCAGTGTGAAATCATATTTTAAAGAGTAAATACTATAGAGAGTATTTGCTCTTTTTAATTATGCCACTAATACAATTGCCTATCAATTTTCAATTTATTTGCTACGGAACAATTAAAGTAAAAAATCGTCTATTTAAGATGACGGCATAAATATTTTCGGTTGATTTAAATTATCGGTTGGAGTAAAATGAAAACGTTAATATCTTTATTACCACTTCAGGTGATGATTTAGGTTATGGGGATTACGAGGAAGTGAATTATGAGGTTAATTATGAATAATAAAGAAATATTAAGAATTGCTATGGAGCAATCAGCGATAGATTTTAATTGCTCCATAGATAATTTTGTAAACAGAGGAAATACGGTAGTAATATCAAAATTAAATAATGGAGCAAAAAAATACTACAAGAAACCGCAATTCTGCGGATTCGCATATTACGGCGGAGGATTGGTCGCATCAGTGGATGAAAGCATTTTAGAGCACATCAGTGCAATTATTAACAGGCATCCGGATTATACTATTTTTGATACACCACAGCTTATTTTTCTTAACAAGGAACTTGAAAAGTATGGCAAATGTGTTTGTCATATTGCGGAATTTTTTTTGCCGGATATGGAAAAGCAAGTGGATATTAATAATGATATTTATGTAAAGGTTTTATCGGAAGACGAGATTCCTCTTTTATACAAGGATGACAGATTCCATATGGCATTAGGATACGGAAGCGGTATCAGCAAGGATGTATTGGCTGCTGTAGGGTATATTGACGGAAAAATTGCCGGTGTTGCGGGAGCAAGCAATTATAGTGAAACAATGTGTAATTTGGGAGTTGATGTATTACCTGAGTATAGGAGATTAGGGGTTGCCACAACTCTTACTAAAATATTAACCGATGGAATCATAAACCGTGGAAAGGTACCGTTTTATTGCACAGCATGGTCAAATATACCTTCAAAAAATAATGCCATAAAGAGCGGATACAGAACAGCATGGATTGAAATGGCCGCTGTTGATATAAATGATGCAATGAATATGATTGGAGAACATTTATAACGGAACTTAGGCAGACTGCTATATTAGCTATAATTTAACTATTAATAAATATTTCGGCGAAAACATGTTGAATTAAGGAGATTAAAATGATTTATTATCATAATGATGGGATAGCAATACGGTCTATGGTGAAAGATGATATAGAGAAATTTGTTAACGGATTTTTACGGCAAGGCTGGCATAAATCATATGAATTATTTAAGAATTATTATAATCAGCAGGAAAACAATGATAAATCAGTTATTGTTGCTGAAGTAAGCGGTGATGCTGCAGGATATGTTACATTGCTTCCTTATGCTGAAGCTGGACCTTTTGAACATAGAAATATACCTGAAATTGTTGACTTCAATGTACTTGTTAAATATCAAAAAAGAGGCATAGGCAATAGAATTATGGATATTGCAGAAAGTTTAGCAAAAGAAAAAAGTGATTATGTTTCTCTGTCAGTAGGGCTGCACAGCGGGTATGGTACTGCTCAAAGGATGTATGTAAAAAGGGGATATATACCGGATGGTTCAGGTGTTTGGTATAAGGGTAAGCCATTAGAACCCTACTCTGTATGTGTAAATGATGACGATTTAACGATATATTTTTTAAAATGTTTAGGGAAACCCCGGAAACAAAATTACTAAAGAACTTGATTATCTCGATAGCCATGACTGATAATGGAGGTGTCAAATTAACATGGATAACGTTATTGAATTTAATCAAATAACAGCCCAATACACACAAGGCATGATAGAAGAAATCAAGCGGCTTTTTATCGAATATTCACAGTCATTGGGAGTAGACCTGGACTTTCAAAACTTTGAAAAAGAGCTTAATACACTGCCGGGAAAATATGTACCGCCTGCCGGGGCTTTAATATTAGCGTTGGTTGACGGCAGAGCAGCAGGCTGTATTGCTCTTCGTAAGGTGGATGACGATATATGTGAAATGAAAAGGCTTTATGTCCGTAATGATTATAGAGGATTAGGCATTGGCAATAAATTAATTTCAATGATAATTGAGGAAGCAAGCAAATTAAATTACAGCTACATGAGGCTTGACACTCTTCCGACGATGAGAAAAGCACAGGAATTATATAAGTCGTATGGATTTTATGATATTGAACCCTATGTGTACAACCCTGTTATAGGTATAAAATTTTTGGAGCTAAATTTGAAGGAGGTACAATGTTTAAATTAGGAATAATTGAAGAAAGCTTAAGAAATGAAAAAACTTTAGAATTAGTAAAGCCTTATTTCTTTTCACAAAGAATTGAAAATGTGCCGGAGGATGAATATCCAACGTGGCATACAAACGAGTACCATGTACCGGACGAAGATATTAAAGAAATTTTAGATATTTTAAAGGAAGATATTAAACCTACGTGGTATATTCATGCTTTTAATGATAATCAGTTATATGTTGTGCTGTCCGGCAAATACTTTTTAATTTCGTTACTGCGTGATGATACATGGAATGAAATGATTGAGTATGGTGTTAATGCAGCAAATGTTGAAAGGCATTTTTTAGAAAATGTACCCTTGCATGTTTAGATAATACCTCTTGGAAATTGGGGGACATAATGAAATTTTACTTTAGAATAGTTACAGAAAGAGGAGAAAAATATGTTAGACAGTAAAGGCTTTGATTTATGGGCAAATGGTTATGATAAGAGTGTAAATTTAAGTGAAGAAAATAATGAATATCCATTTGCAGGCTATAAGGATGTATTAAATTATATTTATAACCAAGTTAGGGAAAATAGTTATTCAAGTATTTTGGATATTGGATTTGGAACCGGAATATTAACAACACAACTATATAATAAAGGTTATCATATTACCGGAATTGATTTTTCAAGCAGCATGATTGATATAGCAAAAAAGAAAATGCCGGATGCCACATTAATAAACTGGGATTTTACAAGCGGGCTGCCTAATGAAATCATTAGCAATAAATACGATTATATAATAAGTACATATGCAATTCACCACTTATCTGACAAAGAAAAAATTGAATTTATAAAATCTCTTTCAAAGTTATTAAATATAAATGGGGAAATATTAATAGGAGATGTTTCATTTGAAACAAGTAAGGAATTAGACGAATGCAGGGAGATATATAAAGAAATTTGGGATAATGAAGAATTTTATTTTGTTGCAAATGTAATGATGAAGAGTCTTAATGAATTATATTGCAATTATGAAAAGATATCTTATTGTTCAGGTGTATTAACCGTTGCAAACAAGAATTCCGGAGAAAATAGCAGATAATAAGAGGAAAATATATGGAAAAATAATTGAAAATACATAAATTATAAGCATAACATGAATTTTGTAAAATTCAATCTGAATCAAATTTATGATGAAATAATAGTAGGAATCATTGATGTAAAAGAATTTTGACAGACAATTTTCCCTTATGGAAAGGTAATTTGATAGACAAATTTTGTTCTCTGCTACATAATGAAAGGCAAAGGAGGCACAAATGAATATAGGACAAAAACTTAAAAATACGCGTTTGACTGTGGGACTAACGCAAGAGAGTGTTGCAGAAGAAATAGGGATAAGCCGTCAAACAATATCAAATTGGGCTATGGCCTTAATAATTGGAACTTGGTGAAAGGGAACTCGAAGGTACGTCCGGGAATTCCCAATATGATATATGGAGATGATAAGGTGGATGCAGTAGAGGTAATCAATTTAACAAAGCATTATGAAACAGTTAAAGCGGTAGATGACATTTCGTTCAGTGTAAAAAAGGGAAGTATATGCGGAATACTTGGACCGAATGGCTCCGGAAAAACTACAACTATTAAAAGTATTTGCAACTTAATAATTCCGGATAACGGGAAAATTAAAATATGCGGCAAAGACAATAAAAAGTCTACAAATCGAATTTCAGCAATGTTTGAAGGTAATAGAAACCTTTATTGGAGACTGACCCCAAGGGAAAACCTGCGATATTTTGCAGGTATAAGAGGCTTGGGAGGGAAACGGCTGGAAAGCGACATAGATAATCTGCTGAATAGATTTAACCTGACAGATAAAAAGAACGTTATGGTGAACAATTTATCACGAGGTATGCAGCAGAAAGTTGCCATAGCTATGACATTAATCTGCAATACGGATGTTATATTGATGGATGAGCCTACTCTTGGCTTAGACGTTCAAAGTCACTTGGATATTAAGAATATATTAATGGATATAACATCTGACTTAAATAAAACTATTTTGCTAAGTACTCACGATATGAACCTGGTTCAGGCCATTTGCGATGATGCTGTTATTTTAAATAAAGGGAAAATAGTTGCCAGAGATAATGTGCAGAGCTTATTAAATATGTTTAAAACCATGACCTATGAAATTGTTCTTACAGAGTGCATCACCGAAGAAAAAAAGAACTTATTATTGGGATTGGACTACGACTTTTATTTTACAAATAATGGTTCAAAAATAGAAATAGATATTTCAGATTTTCAGGACATATATACAATCATAGAAGCATTAAAAAACATAAATATCCTTATAAAAGAGATAAAACAGAAGGATATAAACTTCGAGAGGGTATATTTAAATCTCACAGACGGGAAGGTGGGTTAATTGATTAAGTACTGCTACTTATGCAAGGTATCTGTTGAAAGAACTATAAAGGAGATGAGCAGGTATAGATTTAATACAATCTCAGAGGTTTTATACCTTTATGTGTTATTTTTGGCGATGTTTTTAGGTATTAAAAGCTTCGGTACAGACTTTGGTATATCTCCTATAGATATGGGGAGCAATTTGGAAGGATTTATAGTGGGATATTTTATATGGACAATTATGGTGATGACTTATTCAGGTGTTGCCTATGGAATAACAAATGATGCTGCCAGAGGCACATTAGAACAGCTAAATATGTCAGGTATAAAGCTTTCGACTATAGTAACCGTGAGAAGCCTTTCTGATTTGTTGATAAACTTGATAATTTCTATTGCTTTATTGTTTATTATAATAGTAACAACTAATTATCATTTTGAGATAAAAATATTTTCAATTTTGCTGCCGGTATTTATCGGTATATTCAGTATATTGGGCATAGGGCTGATTTTTGGAGGCTTAGCACTTATTTTTAAAAAAATTCAATCTTTACTAAACATAGTACAATATTCTTTAATAGCATTTATTATGGTGAGTCCTGAAAATAAAATCATATATAATTTATTGCCCTTCAGACCGGCGGCAGATATTGTTATGCTCTCCATGAGAAGAGGACTTTCAATTATTGATTTATCAATATACGATTATGTAATTATGATAGGCAATTCTGTTTTATATTTCAGCATAGGTCTATTTATATTTAATAAATGTGTTAAACTGGCTAAAATAAAAGGTCTGCTAGGTCAGTATTAGGATTAAGGTCGGAGACAGGAAGACCAAACTTGCTTTTAGCGAAATTATTATGAATATGGTGATTTTTGTGCCTCTTGGCATATATGCGGGAGCTTTATTAAAAAGGTGGACTATTGGGAAAAAACTTTTCTTATTTTTCTTAATTAGTTTAATATGTGAAGTTCTTCAATTCATTTTTGGGCGTTGGTGCTTCTGATATTACAGATGTAATCAGTAATACTTTGGGAGGAATAACCGGTTTATTAATATATAAAGCAGTCGAAAAAATACCCGGTGTTAAGATACAGAAATTTATAAATATAATTGCGGCAGCAGGTACTGTTTTGATGATTTTATTATTATCCTTGCTGATAATAAGCAATTTATAAACATAGCGGAAAAGGATTATGCCCATAGGAGGCTTATATGATATTAGAAACAGAAAGGTTATTGCTGACAGATTATCAAATTGAAAATTTAGATGATTTTTTTAAGTTAAAGTCGTGCGATGAAGTATGGAAATATTCGACCTTTGTACCGATAAAAGAAAAAGAAAAGGCAAAAATGCTTCTTGAAAATTTAATAGATGCAGGAATAAAGGAAAATTATGTATTTAAAGCCCTTTACAAAAAGGATACGAAGGAATTTATAGGTGAAGCCGGAATAATCGGATATACTCCTCATGCTGATAGGTGTGTGATTGGCTATAATTTATTGCCTCAATATTGGAATCAAGGATATGCTACGGAAATTACAAAACATTTGGTAAAGTATTCGTTTGAATCCTTAGATGCGGAAAGAATAGAGGCGCTTGTATTGCAAACAAATACGGCTTCCTGTAGGGTTTTGGAGAAAAGCGGTTTTCTGTTAGAAGGCGTTTTGAGAAATTTCAATAAATCTGATACAGGATATAGGAATGTATGTTATTACGGAATTATATCTTCGGATAATATGGATTCAACCATAATATAACGAAAATTACCAGAAGGGGCGGACAAATGGAAAAACCTATTGATAAACGTGGAAAACTTGATGATGAAGTATTTACATATAGGATTACCAAGGATAGAAAAGTTTTTATATCGTGGCACGGAAATGAAAAAATGAATAAGCGCTTAAGATAATTATAGCGACGATTCATAAATATATAAGCAGTAATTTTGAAGGGAGACTTAGTTTGATGATTGTTTATAAGGAATTTGATTCGTCACTTATTGAATCAATAAAAGACATTTACAGAAAAGAATCATGGAATTCTTATCTGAAGGATGATGAAAAGCTCATACGGGCATTTGATAAGTCCTTGTACACTATGGGGGCATTTGATGATTATAAACTAATTGGCTTTATAAGATGTGTCGGAGACGGAGAGCATATTTTGATAGTGCAGGATTTAATAGTCGCTCCTGAATATCAAAAACGCGGTATCGGTACATATCTCTTCAAAACAATACTGCAAAAATATTCTGAAGCAAGAATGTTTATAGTTATAACCGACATAGAGGACCCGGTAGATAATAAATTTTATCAATCGTTCAATCTTAAAAAATTAGCAGATAAGAAAATGGTAGGATATATTAGATAGTAACATTGTTTTTTATTACAAAAAGGGGATGGTTCAATGATAAGACCGGCTACTGAGCAGGATTGCAGAGCATTGGGAGCAATATATTGTCTTTCTTGGAAAGAAGCGTATAAAAACATTATATCGGACGAATATTTGGATTCGCTAACAATAGAAAACTGTGCTCCAGGGAAAATAAACTCAATTGACAACCTTGTTGCTGAAGATAATGGAAATATTATAGGAGTAGTGAACTTTGGCAAGGGCAGGGATGGAAATAGCATACATGAAGGAGAATTACGGGCTATATATGTATTGCCGGATTTTTGGATGAAAGGGTTCGGTAAAATTCTATTTTCTTCAGCCGCAAAAAAGCTGGAGGAATTGGGATTTGTAAAATTCTATCTTTGGGTTTTGAAAGATAATTACAGAGCAAGGAGATTCCGAACCGCCACTTGAGTTTGAGCATCAAGGAAATATGGACGATTGGCTGATTATTGATAAAATTGAAGATGTAGTTGCAGGCACGAGCATACCTTACAACTATGAAAAGTCCAAGTTTTAATATCAAGTATGAATCAATCTTTAAACAAGGGATGTTAATAATGTCTCCGGTATAATCAAACGAAAAATGGATGAACATAATGAGGTGAGATATTATGGTTAAAAAAGCATTGAAATCTGCAATAGGAGTAAGTATAGGCACAACAATTGGCGGTGTTGTTTTGCCTCGAATTCTGTTTTCCAAGTTTTATAACAATACATATCCGCCTATATTAGAGCAGACACTGCTGTATTTCGCAATTTCTTATGTTGTTTGTTTTTTTGTTGCTCTTTTGATTGAATGGATAAAAAAATGAGAAGAGAGAATTAATTTAAAGTATTATGAGAGCGACATAATTATGAATCTTAAAGAAAGAGCTATACAATTAAAAAAAAGATATTCCTGCTGTTTTTATAGCATTAAAGAAAAAAGAAACACCATTGATAAAACACGAAAAAGGCATGTATTCCGTAAAACTTTTTAACACTTCGATTTTAGCCTTGGTGCAGAAACGTTGTATATATAAGCATATACCCCTATATTTATATATGCAAAATTGCAGATTTATCTATACAAAAAGTGTATCAATTGCCAATCTCACGCATTTTTTCAGTTTTCCGATATAATGGGCAAGTTTGTAAAAAGCAATGTCTTTCTTTAGAAAATAAGGTATGCTATTATTGATTCATAGTACATTACACAGATAAATAGGAATTTATGAGGAAAACACAATGGAAAACAGAATAATTATATGTGGTGGGAATGGTGCTGGGAAAAGTACATTAGGTAAAAAACTTGCTCAAGGGTTAGGTTGCATATTTATGGACATTGAAACGTATTATTTTCCACCGAATAATACGGATTACAATTATGCAACAGCTAAAACAAGAGAAGAAGTAAGATATAACAAATCCAAATTTAGAAGAAGCATTAACCAAAGTCCAAGTTGAGGTTAAATTATTAACCGGGCTTGATGATGTTGAGACTTCAGAGTTTTTTAGTTTTGAAAATACTCATTATAACAAAGTGAAAATGCACGACTTAATGTTGCATTATGACTATATTTACGCAGATAACGGTGAGTCCACTGTAAAATGACATATTCTATAATTACAAGTAATGATAAAACCTGTTTGAAGTTTGAAAATATGGAAATAAAGAAATTGGTTAATTAAGAATGTTCAAAAGAGAAAGAAAGGGGAATTGATAGTATGAGTATTAAACAAGAAATAATAGAATTCATTGAGAATTCCGTATTGGAATCAAAAAGTAAGGAGCTGTTCCGCAAACCTGTTGTTGGTTTTTCATCTGCAGACAATCCTTTGTATGAAAAACTCAAGGAGATTGTAGGGTCTCAGCATTTACATCCGAAAGACATTTTATCCAATGCTCAAACTGTCGTATCATTTTTTATTCCATTCTCTGAAAACGTTGTAGACTCAAATAGGAGTTCTGCTGTTTCAAAGGAATGGGGCAAAGGCTATGTGGAAGCAAATAATCTCATTAATCAGATTTCTGTTAATTTAGTAGATTGTTTAGACAAAAAAAACATAAAGTCGGCAACAATAAAGGCAACACACAATTATGATGAAAAAACTTTAAAATCAGCCTGGTCCCACAGAAGTGCGGCTGTTATCGCAAATATGGGTAAGTTTGGTCTGAACAGAATGGTCATAACAAAAGAAGGCTGTGCGGGAAGATTCGGAACAGTTGTTATATCCGAAGAGATTCCAATTAGAAATGAAGATAATACGGAATATTGCATGTATAATATAAACGGGAGCTGTTTAAAGTGCATAAAATCATGTCCTCCAAATGCCCTGAGCATAAATGGTTTTGACAGGTTTAAATGCCATGACCAGCTTCTCAAAAATGCAGAAGAGCTTTCTGAAATAGGATTGTGCGATGTATGCGGGAAATGCGTTGTTTCGTGTCCCTTCGCAATTATATAATCAAAGATAACAGTAATGAGGAGTAAAAATTTTACGCAATGAAATTTGCTGAAAATACTGAAA
>ENA-UOOM01003458-UOOM01003458.1-fermentation-metagenome-genome-assembly--contig:-NODE-3458-length-11420-cov-9.768764_pt1 | contig 11420 bp, 8 predicted proteins | sample MGYA00245781_ERZ724031 | MGnify/ENA primary metagenome ERZ724031 (study PRJEB28704, sample SAMN03018317) | fermentation metagenome | biome: anthropogenic terrestrial biome; feature: soil; material... | reverse complement strand
CAATTTGTAAATATTTCTATTCGGCGCTTAGCCGAAGCGAGATGCAGCGAAGCGCATGTCCTTGGTTAGCAACCGTAGTGTGGTTGCTTAACAAGGACGGTACCCTTGGGGTGCAGTCGAGCTAGCCCTCTGGAATAATGCTTTATTTATCACATAAACACAGGAAGGATGGTACAGTATGGAATTAAGCGAAGGATTAAAGAAAATATTTCTTGCTGGTGTAGGCGCCGTTGCAACTACAGCCGAAACAGCAAAAGATGTGGTGGACACTCTGGTAAAAAAAGGTGAACTTACCGTCGACCAGGGAAAGGTTTTAAATGAGGAGCTTAAACAGAGCACAAAGACGAAGGTAAAAGAACATGTTTCAGTCACTGTAGTAAAAGAATTTAAAGATGCTATGGCCGCGGTAAACCATATGTCTTCCGAGGAGCTGGAAGAACTAAAAGAAAAGATTGCAAAAGCTGAAAAGAGCACCAAAGCTGAAGCTGCTGACGCCCCGTCAGAACCCGCTGGAGAAGAACAAGAAGACAAAGGAACTGAAAAACCCGCTGAAGAAAAAACAGATAAAGAAACAGCTGATCCTGACAATTCATTTACCGGCAATTCAGAAAACTAATGATAGGGAATTATCTATGGATAAGACAAATGCAGCTCAGATTCAACGTGAAAATGTGGCTCCGGCTTCCCAAAAGCGGCTTGGCGAGATTCTTAGTGTACTAAGAAGGCATCAGATCACACATGGTCTGACTCCTGTCAGGCTCCGGGAAATACTGGAGGACTTAGGTCCCACCTATGTAAAGCTTGGACAAATTATGTCCATGCGCTCGGATATGCTCCCGGAAAACTATTGCCGGGAGCTTACAAAACTGCGCACAGAAGTGAAGCCTTTACCCTACGGTTTGGTGTCCCGCCTCATTGAAGATGAGCTAAAAGAGCCTGTGGAAAATATCTTTTCCCACATAGATGAGATACCCCTTGGTTCCGCCTCCATTGCCCAGGTACATCCTGCTGTGCTGAAAGATGGCAGGAAGGTTGTAATCAAGATCCAGAGACCTTCTATCAGAGAGATTATGAAAAATGATATTTCTCTGATGAAAAAGGCAACAGGTATTTTGAAACTGGCCACAGGGACCAAAGGATTGATTGATTTTAATACCATTCTGGATGAGCTTTGGAAAACCTCCCAGGAAGAGATGAATTTTATTCAGGAGGCGGCAAACCTGGATTTGTTTTATGCCAATCAAAAAGATATCGCCTATGTAACCTGCCCCCAGGTCTTTCATGCGTTTACTACGCCCCGGCTTCTTGTCATGGATTATATTGACGGGATTCAGATTGATGAAATTGAACATCTGAAGGAACTGGGCTATGACATGACAGAAATCGGTCAAAAAACCGCTGAAAATTACTGTAAACAAATATTGGAGGACGGGTTTTTCCATGCGGATCCCCACCCCGGCAACCTCTGGATTTCCGGCGGACAGATTGCATGGCTTGATCTCGGCATGACAGGACAACTGCCCGAGCACAACAAACAGCTGCTGAAAAAAGCAATCGCTGCCATCCTGGAACAGGACATTTATTCATTAAAGAATGTCCTTCTGACTTTTGGCGAACCACAGGACAGGGTAAACCATGCACGGTTGTACACAGATATTGACGATATCCTCAACAGATATCTATCCATGGATTTTGGCACCATGAAACTGGGTGATCTGATAGACCGGCTGTTTTCACTGTTGAAGGAACACCGGCTTGCTATCACACCGGATATCACTCTGCTCGGCCGCAGTATGATTACCATGGAAGGAACGCTTACCCTCTGCGCCCCCGATGTGAGTATTCTACAGATACTTTCTGCCCACATGTCCTCTCTTATGCTGAAGGAAATAGATGTAAAAAAATTGTTACGGCATAATGGCCGTAAATTATATGCTTCTTTGGATAAGTCCATGGATATACCCTCCCAGCTTTCAGACTTGTTGAACATCACTAAGAACGGGCAGGCACAGCTCAATCTGCAGCTGTCCGATTCCGAGGAAGTCCGTAAAGATATGCAAAGAACTGCCAACCGGTTTATCTTAAGTTTTATCGCTGCCGCACTATTTATCGGCTCCGGACTTACTGCAGGGATTGATGCAATTCCCCACTGGTTTGGCATACCCTGGATCAGTTTTCTGGGTTATTCTATATCCGGAGTGCTGATACTTGCACTGCTGATCCGTATCCTGTTAGATCACCGAAAAAAGTAAGTGCCTGCGGCTCCGTTTATTTTGAAGGCCAGGATATCTCAAAAAAGGGACTTGAAAACCACCGCCGCAATCAAGATCCTTTCATCTTTTAAAAACTCAAGGGCAGGCACTTCACGTATCTGTACCTTATCTTCTTGCGGACAGTAAGCTTTCCCTGAATAATCCGGGCCTCCTCCATAACAAGGCGATACAGCCTTTCATGAATTTCTTTGGAAGGAGGCTGTTTTCCGAACATCGTCTGCTGAACTGCCTGCTGAATCCATTCCCAATCCTGTCCAGATATTTCCGGCAGGGTTATTTTTAATTTTTCAAAAGCAGAACCACTGAGTGAATTTTCCCTGGGTGTCCCTGCAATCTCCGCTATGTCCCAGAGCATAAGATAGAGAGAAAGAATTCCCCTGCCGTCTGCATATTCTCTGGCCGTTCGAGCCTTCTGTCTTCTTCTGACTGATGCATGAATCCAGAAAAGAAAGGCAGCAAGAACCAGTACCGCTGCTGCGGCCACCCAATTTTCTTTTTGGGCCCGATTGCTGGAAGAGGCGGGGGGCGCTGCTGCAGGATTATCTCCTGTATAAGGGAGCGTATGTTCACGTATCACCCATCCATTGTCATAAGTCTCACACCAGGCATGTCCCATTTCTCCGGTCACTTTTGCCCTGTAGCTTCCATCCTCCTGCTTTTCAAATGCCGACACCGGTATGGAATATCCCGCCGCATATCTGGCCGTAAAACCCATCATACGGTACATCAGTGTGGCTGTCGTGGCAAAATGGACACAAAACCCTTTCTTGTTCTCAAACAAAAAATATTCGGCAAAATCCAAATCTCCGGGAGTCGTTCCCGGACTATAAGAATAGACCGTATTTTCCTCAAATTCCGTCTGTATAAAGTTTGCTGCATCCTTCACATTGTAAATATTCTGCTTTTTACACAACTCCATAAGCCGGGACAAATTCTCCGGATACTGACTGTATTCTGCATAGACCTTATCGTCCGGCTCAACTGTCTGCCAGCTGCTGTCCGCATAATCCTTTCCATATTCCAGCGGCAGATAATAGGTACTCTCAGGTAAAGTGCCGCTCACCACCCACAATCCTTCTCCATCACCAGGCTGAAATGAACCAATATTCCGCAGGTTGGAGTTTTCTGTTCCCGTCAGAAAGGCAGGACGTCCCCCGGAAGATGTGCCGGCTCCCTGCCCCATATCTAAAGGATCATCCTCTGGAACCTGCCCGGAGTCCACATATTTCTCATTATCCTCCTCATTTTTTCCCTGATTAGAAGCATTTTCCCTCTGGTTATCGTCATGCTGCTTTTCTTTACCTGTCCTGACCGCATCCTCCACCTTTTGGATAACTCTGGTCTCAACAAATGCACGGGCCTGAAAATATCGGCCTTCTTTGTTTTCCTTTTTTGCCTCGATTGGTTGTGCAGCTTCCCAAGAAAGTATACTGAGAATCAGAAGAAATCCCCCTGCCGCCACAGCTTCTCTCCAGACTGTTCTGCCACTATGTTTCCCGCTAATGGAATAATAGACTCCCGCTGTAAAAAACAGAGAAATACAGGCTTGTACAGAAGGAAAGGCCCCTTCTACAGCTGCCAGAAACACAGGGAGCATAAGCAGCACAAGAACCACAGCCTTTCCTTTATCCCGGCTCAGCATAAAAGAAAAAACTGCCAGCAAGGGAAGTGTCACAACCGCAATCCCGACACCAAGCCAGACATCTGCCGTAACCGGCACATTATAGAGAAGCAGTGGAACATTTCCTTCATCATGAACCCGCAGATAAGCATTTGCCAAAGAATCAAGAACTGCCACAGTCAAATTTTTGTTTTTCCATATCAGGGACGAAATCAAAATCACTCCGGCTGCCCCGGGAATTATTTTCTTCTTTCCCCGAATGCCCGCGAACCACACGCATAAGGCAGAAAACGCGAACAAAGGCATATACAGCCATTTTCTGTCCAACTCTATGGGAAAAACAGACAGCAGGCTCTCCCACCAGGCAAGGGCCAGAAATCCGACTGCCAGCGTCCTCGCCAAAAACAGTACAAACTTGTCCATGCTGCCTACGAAAAACTTTTTATCGTTTTCTTTCCACAGCCGTATGCCCGTTTTTTCTGCACGTCTTTTCTTCATTCAACCTTCCCCCTACAGAAGCAAAACATCCTGCTCCTCTCCATTTACACGGATTTTTCCAGCTCCATCAATGACAACAATGCTGCTAAAATGGTCTCCCCAAAATGCATGCTCATAATAAACTTTCATGATGTCCCTGCTTCCATATGGCTCCATATCCAGCATATGATATATAAATTCATAAACAGCTTCTTCGCTGTCTATTTTCCGCTTTATAACTCTTTCATTCTTCTCATCAAACCAGGCTGCCATATGAATACACTTTTCCAGAACCAGTGTAAAGCTTAAACATGCCGCACGCTCCAGCATCTGATCAAGTCCCGTGCTGCTTTGGTTTTCTTTGGATAAGTCCAGCCAGAGGAGCACTGTACATCCAAGGGGAAAACCATATTCTTTCACCATAAACCGATCCTCTTTTGCCGACAGCTTCCAGTGAATATCATGGGCAGAATCTAAGGCACGGTATTCCCTAACCTGATAAATTTCCGCAGGATCATCTCCGCTTCTCTCAGCCGCGTGCTCACCGGCATCAGCCGGAAATTCTCTGGTTCTCCTTGTAATTTCCAGGGGCATCAACTCAAGCTTAGGTAAGATTCCGATTGTTTTTTTCTCCGCCAGCGGAATTGTGCGGTAAAAGAATCCCGGCAAATCATATACTTTCATCTTTTTCAGAGAAATTTCCACACGCCCGCAGTATGATGAAGTGAAATAAAAAAACGTTTCTTGATTACTGTGAGCTTCCGCCATGCCGGATACACGCTTTTTCGCTTGCCGGGTTTTCCCCTGCAAACCAATTTGGAGCAGCAGCTCGTACTTTCCGTTCCAGACAGAAGACTTATTTCTTATCCATAACCCTATCCGCATTTTCTGGTTTTTTTCTCCTGTCTCCGGCAAACTTCCCAATTCTGCCGTAAGGCTCCTGCAGACAAGGTGCAAATATATGGCTGAAGCCAAAGGATATAAAAATTCCAGAACAAGGGCAACAGACAAAACAGAAGTGTCATACATTACAAATAAATATCCGGTTGTCAGAGCAAACAGTATATATACTGCTATCCTCTTCCCCATTTATCCGCCTTTCCCCTCTTTATGGACGGTGGATTTACCTCCGCCAGAATCTGTTCTAAAATGTCTCCGATTCTTATATGTCCTACTTTTGCTCTCGCGCTCAGCTGTATACGGTGTATTGCAACACAAGAAAATACATCTGTTACATCATCAGGAATCACATAATTCCTGCCCTTTAAATAGGCCCCCGCCTTTGCCATCGCCGTCAGTGCAACCGCCCCTCTTGGGCTTAAGCCCACGACAATATCGTCTCTTTCCCTGGTTGCCTTTGCCAGCTGGGCAATATACGTATAAACCACATCGTGTACATATACTTCCCTAACCTCCTCCTGTGCTTCTTTAAGCCACTGCACCGTCACCACCTTCTCCACTGAATCAGCCGTGCGGCCCCGCCTGCTTCTCTTCAAGATTTCTACCTCTTCTTTCACAGACGGATATCCCATCTTAACACATATCATAAAGCGGTCCAGCTGGGATTCCGGCAGAAGTTGAGTTCCTGCGGACCCCACAGGATTTTCTGTCGCAATTACAACAAACGGCTCCCCGGTCTTCCGGGTTACACCATCCACTGTCACCTGCCGTTCTTCCATGACTTCCAGAAGTGCCGACTGCGTCTTAGGAGAGGCCCGGTTGATTTCATCCGCCAGCAAAAAATTACACATCACAGCACCCGGCTGATAGACAAACTGCTCTGTCTCTTTCTGATATAAAGTAAACCCGGTTAGATCCGCCGGAAGCACATCCGGCGTAAACTGAACCCGCTTCTCCTTTAAACCCATCGCTTTGGAAAACGCCAGAGCCATTGTAGTCTTCCCTGTTCCAGGAATATCCTCCACCAGAACATGTCCTCCCGCGAGAACCGCCATCATAATCTTCTCCGCCACATCCGCCTTCCCCACAATAGCCTTCTGGATCTCTAAAAGCACTCTGCCGGCAGCATTCTGATAATCAGACAAATAAATTCCTCCCCTGCGCCATATTTGACATCATTATATCATATCTACATGAAAATAGAAAAGGAGCGAATCTTGTTTATTTTCAAGATCCGCTCTCTGCATTTATTGCTGCGGGGTATCTGACTTATGCGAAGAATGCTTTCATGTCATCTTCTACAGTTGTAATTCCTGCGATTCCAAAATTGTCTACCAGAACCTTTGTGACGTTCGGTGACAAGAAGGCCGGCAGTGTCGGTCCTAAGTGGATGTTCTTCACGCCGAGGGACAGCAGGGCTAACAGAACGATAACAGCCTTTTGCTCATACCATGCGATATTATAGATAATCGGGAGGTCATTGATATCATCCAGTCCAAAGACTTCCTGCAATTTCATTGCAATGACTGCCAGTGAATAGGAATCGTTGCACTGACCTGCATCCAGTACTCTGGGAATACCTCCGATATCGCCCAGATTCAGCTTGTTATATCTATACTTTGCACAGCCTGCGGTCAGGATTACTGCATCTTTAGGCAGTGCCTCTGCAAATTCTGTGTAGTAGCTGCGTGACTTCATACGGCCGTCACAGCCTGCCATAACTACAAACTTCTTAATAGCGCCTGACTTTACGGCATCTACAATTTTATCTGCCAGTGCGATAACTTGATTGTGGGCAAATCCGCCGACAATCTCTCCTGTCTCTATTTCTACAGGCGGCTGACATTTCTTTGCATGCTCGATGATCTCACTGAAATCTTTCTTACCGTTCTCATCCTCCGGAATATGCTTACAGCCCGGAAATCCTGATGCACCCGAAGTATAAATTCGGTCTTTACAGCTGTCCTTCGGAGGCACAATGCAGTTTGATGTAAACAGAATTGGACCGTTAAAGGTGTCAAATTCTTCTTTCTGTTTCCACCATGCATTTCCATAATTTCCTACAAAATTAGAATATTTCTTAAATGCCGGATAATAATGGCCCGGTAACATCTCAGAATGTGTATACACGTCTACCCCTGTGCCCTGTGTCTGCTCCAGCAGCATCTCCAGATCATGGAGATCATGTCCGGAAATCAGGATGCCGGGATTTTTGCCCACGCCGATTGGCACGGATGTAATCTCAGGATTTCCATAAGCTGCTGTATTAGCTCCATCCAAGGCTGCCATAGCATCCACACCAATTTTTCCTGTCTCCAGGGTCAATGCCACCAAATCATCTACACTCAGGCTGTCATCACGTGTTTTTGCCAAAGCTTCCTGCATGAACCTTTCAATCTCAGGAAAAATCTGTCCATAAGCTTCTGCATGGAACAAATAAGCTGCCATACCTTTCAGGCCATAAGTGATTAATTCTCTTAAACTGCGTATATCCTCATTCTCAGTAACCAGAACACCGACCTGACTGGCTTTTTCATCCCAGTCGCCGTCCCCGTTCCACAAAGCAGCCTCTGTAAGACCTGACTGATTTTTCAGCTCACTTCTCAGCTTCTTAGTGGTATCAACTGTTTTCTGAATCTTATCTATGATTGCTTCGTCATCAAAATTGGCATTGGTGATTGTAGTAAATAAATTATCTGTCACCAAATGATTTTCAGCTCTTTCAACATCAGTTCCTTCTTCTCTGAGACGGGTGGTCACCTCACTTAATCCACGAGATGCATATACTAATAAATCCTGCAGATTTGCTGTTCTCGGTTTTTTACCACATACTCCACCATTTGTACAGCCTTTACATCCGACTGTTTCCTGACATTGAAAACAAAACATCTTATTTTCCATACTCACTTGCTCCTTTCGTTTCTGTAAATTGTTTTACATTACATGATTAGAGTTTACGTGATTTAGATTTCTTTTTATGTTGTTAAAACAACATAATCATATTTTTTACTCTGCATCCTTCCTTTTCAGTTCTTATTTAATTTTAAATTTTTCTTATTTATAGATTCCATAAGTTTTATTAGCATTTTGTACATAGATAATCCCATTCCCGGGCTCATCCATATTAAGCTGGTCTTTGATCATAGAAGTGATCTCTTCCGTTTTATCTGTCTCTGACAATATGATGACAATCTCTTTCTCCGGCTCAATGTCCATGGAGAATAATTTTCTCGTCTCGTGAATTCCTGAGCCCCTGGCATTCATGATAGTGCCGCCCTTGGAGCCTGCTTTCGTGGCCGCAGTGATTACATCCTCGGCCTTCCCCTTATCTACAATGACTGTGATGACATGATACATAGGGTTCTCTGCACCTCTTTCTTCTTTATTATTCCTGCATACAATATGCTTCGTTCCAAGAATACCACAGATAGATGTTGAAAAAGCTATCCCATGATTTGGTCTGTGGAACTGATATTCTTTATTAAGTTCTTCCAGCGCCATATAAGCGACTTCCCTCTCAGCAGCCATATAGACAATCTCTTTTCTCACCTCGGCAAGTCCCAGAAAATCCAGAAGGCCGCTTCCTGCAGCACCCCTTCCCAGCGTGACTGTCCCGCCGGAAACACCGCATCGCTTTGCTGATTTTATTACTCTGCTGCCCCAATCGTAATTTACAATCATGCAGATCAGCTCAATATTCAGCTTATCATCCATTATTCTCCAGTCCTCCTTTTTTGGATTTCATCTTAAAAATAAGACCCAATATCTGAAGCGCTATTATAGGAGTCATTGCAACCATTGCAATCACACCGAATCCATCTACCAATACATTTGCTCCTTCTATGGATTCAGCAACGCCCTGAGCAAATGCCAGAATAAACGTAGCGGTCATCGGTCCCGAAGCTACACCTCCCGAGTCGAAGGCAATACCCACAAACAACTCCGGCACAAAATATGACAGCACTATTGATATAATAAACCCCGGCAGTAAATAATGCCACAACTTTATTCCCGGAATCAAAATTCTTATAACGGACAAGGCAACAGCTAATGCTACACCCAGAGCCAGGGATACCATTACTACCTTTCTTTTTACATATCCGCTTGTCACTTCCTCGATCTGATGAGTCAGTACATAGACTGCCGGCTCTGCAAGAATCGTGACCATACCGAGTATAAGTCCGACTAAAACAACATATACCGGGCTGTCCATAGAGGCCAGCTTATATCCTACAATACTCCCTACCTCCATAAATCCTGCATTTACCCCCGTCAGGAACAGAACCAGTCCAATAAAGGTAAATAATATTCCAAACAATATCTTCCGTACTTTTGTTTTTGACAACTTAAACGAAACTTTTTGAAATACCAGAAAAATAAGTAATATAGGAGCCAGAGCAACCAGCACTTCCTTTGCTATAGTAGAAACCTGCTGAAAAAATGGTGCAAGAACCGCTGATGATTCTGTCCCGGACATTTCGAGGCTGCCGGAAATTTTATCTGATTTCGTGATAATGCTCATGATTAAAACCCCAAAGATTGCACCTGTGGAGGATATTCCAACAAGACCAAAACTGTCCTTCTCTGAAGATTTACTATCTTTCTTTAATTTTGAAACACCTATTGCAAGAGCCAGTATAAACGGAACCGTCAATGCCCCCGTCGTAGCTCCCGATGCATCAAAAGATACCGCTATAAATTCCGGAGAAGTAAATATGGCAAGAATCAGAATAATGCCATATAAGATAGTAAGCAGCTTATTAAGGGGAAAATTATAAACGATTCTGGTAAGACCTATAGATAGCATTGCCGCAATGCCTAAGGATACCACAATAAGAATAGCCACCTTCGAAATTAACCCGCCTGTAACCGAATCAACCTGCCCGGCTAGTATATGGAGATCGGGTTCGGCAATGGAAATAAAGAAACCAAGCAGTAAACCGGCGATCACCACAATAGTAACTTTATTCGGCTTTATCATTCCCGCTCCCATGGTATTTCCAACTGGGGTAATGCCCGTATCAACTCCAAGCAAAAATATAGTCAGTCCAATAATAACCAGAAGTGCCCCGATAAGAAATCTAAGCATGACCGGTCTGTCAAGAGGTGTCAAAGTAAAATTAAGTATAATCACGATTGCCGTGATAGGCAGTACGGAAAGCAGGACTTCTTTTAGTTTAGATATAATTACACTCAAATGGGAATCTTCCTTTCTTCTGTTTTTACAATTAACATAGTTTCCTGTGCACAGTGGCCCAAACAGGCCGTCTTTATTATTGTACACAAATTTCCTAAAAGAAGTCAACCCATTAATAGAATAATCAGTCTTTTTCCTCATTCTCTGTAACAGTTCAGCCATCAGCTCGATTTGGCTGCGCTTCATCTCACATATTGATTTCCAGACGGACAAGTGCACCCTTTGTTCTTGGAGAATTTTCCAGTGTCAGTCTCCCGCCCTGATGCTTCACAAACGAATCTACCATAAACAGTCCCACACCATAATGGTTCCGGGAATTCCTGCTTTTATCGCCCTGATAAAACTGCTGCGTTCCCCTGCGTATGTCCTCTTCTGTAAACCCCGGGCCGCTGTCTTCTATTACAAATAAAAGTTTACCGCTCTCCTCTTTTATAGAAATACAGATATCCCCTCCCGCCGGTGTATATTCCAGAGCGTTGGAAAGCAGATTCTCCCAGGCCCTTAGAAGAAGCTGTCTGTTACTTTTAATATAATCTGGAATGGAAGAAATTACAACCTCCAGATTCTGATGGTTTGCCTCCGCAAGCATTTTCGCACTTGCTGCAAATGCTTCGGCAGTCTGTCTGACATCTACTTTTTCTTTCTGAAGCTGTGACCCTTCCTCCGACTGCAGCATTCTCTGCAGAATCTGTATATACTCTTCAATCCGTCCTGTCTCCTGTAAAATGTATTCTTCGCATTCCCGGGCTTCCTCAGCCGATTCAGCCTCCTGCATAAGCTGCGCATTTCCCCGTATAACAGTCAAGGGTGTCTTAATATCATGAATCAGTGCGCCTATCTGCTGTCTGCGCGCCTCTTCCATTTTCCACTGTGCCTTCAGAGAAGCTTCCAGAGCCTCCCTCATCTTCTCCAGAGACTCCATAACCTCGTCAACCTCCCGAATCCTTGTATC
>ENA-UOOM01003456-UOOM01003456.1-fermentation-metagenome-genome-assembly--contig:-NODE-3456-length-11423-cov-6.860837_pt1 | contig 11423 bp, 7 predicted proteins | sample MGYA00245781_ERZ724031 | MGnify/ENA primary metagenome ERZ724031 (study PRJEB28704, sample SAMN03018317) | fermentation metagenome | biome: anthropogenic terrestrial biome; feature: soil; material... | reverse complement strand
AATAAGGTTGCTTTTTCCGCTTTGCGGAAAATGAATTGACTATGGGTTGTGTGTTCTTTCAAACGCTATTCTATTTTCAAAGTTCACAGCGCTTTCACAGCGCAGAATTTATTATATCTAATTAGCGCCATATTGTCAAGCATAATTTTCATTATTTTTTTCTTTTTTCCTTTGATGTCCAAGAAACCCTAGAAATCAAGGATTTCGCGAAACACCTCGCCTATACTTCTTGTAATAATCAGAGAGGCTTTATTATCATAAGGTGTCGTTGATTTATTGATCAGCACCGTTTTTTTCCCTCGATAATAATTGATCAGCCCGGCCGCAGGATAAACGTTTAGGCTTGTACCCCCAACGATGAGTAAATCCGCATTGGAAATAAACTCTACCGATTTTGCAATGGTATCCTGATTCAGACTTTCTTCATAAAGAACCACGTCGGGCCGCACAATCCCGCCGCAGGCGTCACACCGGGTGATCCCCTCATCCTTTGTTACATATTCCAAAGGAAATTCCTTTTTACATTTTACGCAATAATTACGATAGAGGGTCCCATGCAGCTCCAAAACCGTTTTGCTGCCCGCCTTCTGGTGCAAATCGTCAATATTTTGGGTGATTACCGCCTTCAGCTTGCCTTCCTGCTCCAGCATTGCCAATGCCTTGTGGCAGTCATTAGGCTGGGCATCGGGGTATAAAAGGGTCTTTTTATAGTATTGAAAAAATATCTGAGGATTTTGCAGGAAAAAAGAATGACTGAGAATCGTTTCCGGCCGATATCCATACTCACTGATTGCGGAGAAAATCCCTGTTTCGCTGCGAAAATCCGGCAGGCCACTTTCCGTAGAAACACCTGCGCCGCCAAAAAAAACTATATTTTCACTTTCTTGAATCCAATCCTTTAGCACCGCTAATTCCTTTTTCAAAAAATCTCCTCCTTCTAACTAAACGCTGTCTGCTATAAAACACCCTTTATTCTTCCTCTTCTATCTCTCGGGGCAGCACCCGCACAACGGTTTCACCGATTCTATGGTTCTTCACTTCCTTCACATGAATTTCCATTCCCGCTGTTTCAAGCATAAATTGACTGCCGTCCTCCGGAATTTTTCCAAGCTCACTGAAAATAAACCCACCATAGGTTTCATACTCCTCCACTGGAAGAGAAATATGCAGTGCCTCGCTGACATCTTCCAGAGATGCTGTCCCCAGAATTGTCCACAGATCGTTGCCCATATTGATAATTTCCGCCTCTTCCGCACTTTCAAGCATATCTCCAATTAACAGCTGTATTAAATCCCGCAGGGTAATTACGCCGCTTAAACCGCCGTATTCATCCAAAACCAAAGCAAAATGCCTGCGGTTTGCCCGCATATTGCGCAGCAAAGCATCCGCCTTCATAGTCTCCGGCACAAAATAAGGCTTTTCCACGGCTTTTTCCATCACCTCTTCACGGCTTTTTTCCTCCAATCTAAAATAGGTCTTTGTATCCAGAACCCCTAAAATATCATCACTATCCTCTCCGCAAATAGGAAAGTAAGTAAACCTGTTTTCCATAATAATAGTATCCCACGTTTCCATATCCTCTTCCATTTCCAGCATCACTACATCCACCCGGTGGGTGCAGGCCTGCTCAACAGAAGTGTCATCAAAAGCAAATACATTTCGGATAAAGGTACTTTCTTCCAAGTCTATGGTGCCTTTTTCACTGCCCTGATCCAGCATCATAAAAATCTCTTCTTCGGAAACCACATCCTCTTCATCCTCAGGGTCAAGGCCCATAAGGCGTAGCATCGCATTGGTGGAGGCAGAAAGCAGCCAAACCGCAGGTGCAAACAGCTTAGAAACCAGGGTTAATAGGCCGCTCATACCCAAAGCCAAATTTTCGGCATTTTTCATGGCCACCCGCTTTGGAACCAATTCACCGAAAACCAAGTTAAAATATGCCAAAATAAATGTGATAACCAGTACGCATAAAGAGCGCAAAACAGCCAAAGACGCATTTGCCCCTTTGCTTTGTATAAACTGCGCCAGCTCTCCCGCAAAATGATTTGCAGCAAAAGCACTGCCTAATAATCCCGCCAATGTAATGGCCACCTGTATAGTTGCCAAAAATCTTGCCGGCTGATTCGTTAAAGAAACCAGCCTTTTTGCCCTTTTGTCTCCCTCTATGGCCATTCGCTTCATTCTTGCATCATTCATTGAGATCACGGCAATCTCCGCACTTGCAAAGATTGCATTACATACAATCAAAACAAGCTGTAGTATGATTGGACCTAAAAACATCAATTCTTCCTCCTGACTTTACCCTGCGAAAAAAACAGAAAAAGGCATACCTCGCCTATCACACGCTTGTTTTAGACAAAGTATACCCTTATGAATATAAATAAACTATGATTGTCACATAAATGCTCTAAACCCGTATCGGCGTCATTATCCCCATCCGTAGCCAATTCTATTTCGCTCCTTTTGATATTTTTATTTTATCATCTCATATTTTTCTCAATACGTCAACGGTGCATATACCATCTCACCTATGTATTTTCGACAAATTTCAAAAAAAATACAAGACAAATAAAATTCGGTTTCCAAAAGCCCCCAAATATTTTTATGAAATAAGCTTCTTTTCTTTTAAAAACGCTTCTATTTTTTGAATGCAAACCCCTAATTCCTCCATGCTGTATGCATAGGAAATGCGAATAAAGCCTTCTCCGCAGGCGCCAAAGGCACTGCCGGGAACAACGGCTACGCCGCCTTCAAAAAGCAGTTTTTCACAAAATTCCTCCGATCCAAGCCCTGTTTTTGCAATGGAAGGAAACACATAAAATGCACCTCTGGGTTCAAAGCAAGGCAAGCCCAGCCGGTTCAATTCCCCCACAAGATACTTCCGTCTCTCATCATAAGCTTCCCGCATCGCAAGAATATCCTCGTCGCAAAGGGCATCCTCTCTCAAAGCCTCAATTGCTGCCTGCTGGCTTATTGCCGGCGCACTCATCACTACATAGGCATGAATTTTATTCATTTGCCGAATCAGCTCCTTCGGGCCTGCCGCGTAGCCCAAACGCCAGCCTGTCATGGCAAAGGCCTTGGAAAAACCGTTTAAAACAATGGTTCTTTCATACATCCCTTCAATGGATGCAATAGAAACGTGGTTCTTGCCTCCATAGGTCAGTTCCCCATAAATTTCATCGGAAATAACAAGCAGATCATGCTTTTTGATAATTGGCGCAATTTTTTTCAAGTCCTCCTTTTCCATAATCGCACCGGTGGGATTATTGGGATAGGGCAAAAGTACGGCTTTTGTCTTCCCGGTAATGGCTTTTTCCAATTCTTCGGGCATCAGCTTAAAATCATTTTCCACCTTTGTTGTCACAACCACGGGAATGCCATGCTGCAAAAGAATGGAGGGTTTATAGGATACATAACAAGGCTCAATGACCAGTACCTCGTCCCCCGGCTCTAAAATGGTGCGAAAAGCCACATCAATGGCCTCGGAGGCACCGATGGTGCACATAATCTGATCCGCCGCGTCATACTTAATTTGAAAGCGCCTGTCCAAATAATGGGCAATGCGCTCCCTTAGGGCAGGCATTCCCAAGTTGGCGGTATATCTGGTGTTGCCTTCCTCAAGAAGGTCTATGGCCGCTTTTCTGATGTGTGCAGGCGTTTTAAAATCCGGCTCCCCCACGCCAAGAGAAACCACCCCGGACATGGTGGCAACAACGTCAAAAAATTTTCTGATCCCCGAAGGGGGTAATTCCGCCACTGTTTTTGCAACAAAATCTCTCATACCCATCCGCCTTTCTCTTTTGTCCTAGTTCAAATTTCACTTGATACAGCGCATCCGCCTTTGGTTCCTCCAACGGCTCTGTTCCCTGCGCCGAAACCAAAATACGTTCCTTCTCTGTAATTTTACCAATCACCGCCGCAGAAATTCCCTGCGCCGCCAGCTTGTCCACAAGTTCCTCACCGTCCCATGCGGTAATTATCATGGTTCCGCTGGAAATCAGACGCAAAGGATCAATATCCGCTTCCTTACAAATCAGCCTTGTTTCCTCCTTCAATGGGATTTTATCCCGCCAAAGCGCAACCCCCGTTTGAGAACATTCCGCAACCTCCCAAACGGCGCCCAAAACGCCGCCCTCTGTGGCATCATGCATTGCCGTTGCCCCATGCTCCACAGCAAGGGAAGCCTCTTTTCCCACAGAAAGAAAAACCTTCATTTCCTTTGCGCTGTGTATGATTCCGGCAGGCAGCCGCCGGTTTAATATTTCCTCATATTCCTTGGCAATAATGGCTGTGCCCTCAAGCCCGGCCCATTTGGTCATAATCACATCCTGACCAACCTCTGCACCTCCCGTTTGCACGACCTTTCTTTTTTTGCTTTTTCCAATCACCGCCGCAGAAACAATCGGCTTGCAAACAGCATCGGTAACCTCCGTATGCCCCCCTAAAATCTCAATGTCCAATTCCCGGGCAGCCCGCAAGGCTCCCTCCATAATTTCCTCCAAATCGGCCTCACAACTCCCCGCAGGCAATAGCACCGTCAGCAAAATTCCCACCGGCGCTGCCCCCGAGGAAAAAATATCATTACAGTTGATTTGCACCGCCAAATATCCTATATCCTTGGCCGCCCCCGTAATGGGGTCTGTGGATAATACACACAACTCTCCCGCAAGATCAATGGCAGAACAATCTTCTCCTGTTTTCGGACGCAGCACAACATCCTCTCGCCGTACCCTATTTTTTCTGATGGGGTTCATCACAATTGCCTCTAATATTTCCGGGGGAATTTTCCCAATTTCAAACATTTTTTTCAGTCCCTTCGTGCAGAAAGCACCCCTGAGCTGTGTTGGCCCCAGAGGTACTGATTTCATCATCTCTTATTGAATTCCAAAGGAGTCATCCCCGGTTCCGCCGGAGGGAACTTCCTTCTCCTTGGGCATAGGTGTCACCGGCTCCGTATCCGTCTGGTTTGCGGGCACGGCCTTCTTTGTACCCACAGTTACTTCATCGGCAACGGCACGATAGGAAGAGCTGCTAAACCGCTCTCGGCTGACGAGCTTTCCGTTTTGCATCACCTTCTTGAAAACCGTCACCTTTGCGCCGATTCTGCCCTTACTGGTAACCTCCCGCTCTCCTTCTTCCTTTTCCGGATCCTCTGTCACAATCTCCGCAGGCTTATCAATGGTAGCCTCATAAACCGTTTCAAACGCAAGGGTTCTGCCTGCTTCATGAATTTCATGGCCGTAAAGATTCACTTGTAAAACGCCGTTTGCGGCATAGGTTTCAATATACACAGGATATTCCGTATCATTTTTAACTTTCAAATCCTTGTAGGTATCCGCAATGGCAGCATCCCTGCCCAAAGGAACATACCCTACGGTCATAGAATGGGGGGATCTTTCCACAATTTCCAATTCGGCAAAAATCGCCGCATTGTACAATGTGCTGGTAATCTGGCAAACGCCGCCGCCCATACCGGCCTCAACCTTTCCGTTTACATAAACCCCGGCATCCCGATATCCTCGGGCATAAGTCTGCTCACCCAAGCCCTTCGAGGCGGAAAATACCTCGCCGGGGGCAATAATGGTACCGTCAATATACTTGCATCCAACCACCAGATTGGTGTTTCTGTTTTTATCATACGCCGTATATTTTGTGGAAAAGGACCCAATCAAATCTGTTACCATTTCGTTGTCTTCATAGGTAACTTCCGGCTTGGTGTTTTCTGCCACAATGGCCGCCCTGCCGCCCTGCTTGGTTTGCATTACCCTATCCACGTTCAGCATGGTGGCTTCCAAATCCATTTTTCGCCCTTCCGCTTCTTTTTCTATAATAAATTTTCCGTTGCTGCGGGTTAAACTGCTGTTTTGCGGCTCCCGGTCAAACTCCCCGGCTACCTCAATCAGTGTATCCTGCATCTGAATTTCATCATAAGAAAAGATGAGGGGGATGTCCTGCCCTTCCTTTATTAAGGCGGAAACCACCTTCATATTCTCCTTCTCGGTTCCCGTTCTGCCCAAGTCATAGGCTTGTTCCACCGCTTGCTCCACCTGATATTGGGCGCCGATTTCCTGAAATGTATAGTTCCATTCCTCCTCTTCATAAAAGAGCACAAGCCTTTGGCTTGCCGCATCCCTTGCGTGGCTGCCGGTCAATAAGCCGGTGGCCTCTTCCTTGCTTAATCCGCCCACTTGAATGCCATCGATGGTGATTCCCTGATAAATCCCGGCTTGGGCTAAAATTTCTTTCAGTTTGTCGCTTTGGGTCTTTGCATAAGCAAAATATCCCCCCGCCAAGCATATACACAAGGCGGCAATTCCAAGAAACACTCCTGTTTTTGTCTTCTTTGGCTGGCTTCGAAAGCGCTTTCCTCCACTTTTTGGCTCCATACCCTTCCCCCATTTCTATCTCTGTCTCACAGAAAACCGCTCGTCAAATGCTCATAATTCAATTATAGTACGCCCATTGCAAAAACTTGCATTTGAAACACCTTTTTATGAAGTATTCTATTTTTACATACAATATATCCTCCGGAAACAGAATTTTCATTGAAAATACTATGGCTACATTTTATTGGCTGCATTCCATGCCGATTCCTGATAAAAGCCCGGAATTTTCATTCTCAAAAGCCACGCATCAACCAGCTATCAAAAGAAAGAATGCCAAGCTGCGATACAATGGTATTTTAATACAAAAGCAATAAAAAACACTCCGTGATGGCATTGACCTTGCAGTTCATGAAAAGCCAATAAATCTATCATAGCGGAGTATTTTTTAAATTACAATATTTATCGTCAAAATTATCATTACATTTTTATTACATTATAGGGAATCCCTTCAATTTTTGCGTTTTTTTCTGGCTTCAGCCAATTTTTCAGCCGTACTTTTTGCAGCGGCTTTCTCCGGAGGCCTTTCTTTCTTTTGCTTTGCCAAATGCTTCAAGGGCAGGCTTGGCTCCTTTTTCTTGAAAGATGGGCTACGCTTCCCTTGCACGGCGGTTTTTGTATTGTTCCCCAAGGCCATGACCATTCCTTCCAGTTTCAGAAGGAGTACGGAAAACCGCCTAAGGGCAACATCCAATAAAAACAAAAGCAAGCCAAGGATCATAAAAAATCCGGAGAGCTCTTTTTGGTGAATCTGGGGCTGGGGCTGGGAGGCAAAAATTTCACTGCCCGCCGAGAGGATTCTGCCGCCGCCCACAGCGGAAATTTGCTGTAGTAAAGCAGCCCCGCCGCCTTTCTGGGTGATGTCATACTCCACAGGATAGGAAAGGGCAAAGCCCGTATTGAAATTTGTGGTTTTCTCCCCTTTCAGCACAGATAGATTGGCAACATATGCCCCCTCTGCGGCCGTTGCCATCTCCCCCTCATACACCCCCGGAGCTGTCATGGTAAATTGGGTTTCAAATTCTTTGCCTTCCCCATTTAAAATCGTCCCTGTAATTTTGGTAATACTTTCATCAAAAGGCATTTCCAACCGAAGGCTGCTCTTTTTTGCGCCGCTTTCCGCCGTCAGCTTCATTTCCTCAGACATCTGAATGTTCATCAGCCATCCCAAGGTATTTCTCAATATCCCTGTTCCTTCTGTCGCCGCCAGCCAATCCGCTGTCCATAAACCGCCTACATCCGGTGTCCACGCCGCTGTTCTGCCCAATCCGTACTGCCAAAGGGCAAGAATCGGTTCCTCTTTGTCGCTGACCAAAACAACATCACTGCGGCTTTTTGCCGTGGTTCCAACATAGCCGCCTAACAGAGGAACAGAGGAAATATCCGATAAAATTGCGGAGGCATCCTTTTGACTGGGATAAAACTTCCGATGGTTCAGATATTCTTTTCCCGCCAGCAATGTCTCTTTTGCAAAAATGCTGGGCAGATCCGTAAATTCATCGGTAAAATAATACCTGCCATTGCCCTCCGCTGCCAGATTACGCAGCAGCGTTGTATCCGCACCGCCGCCAACTGCCACAGAAGATAATGTAATTCCCCCTGCTTCTATCTTTTGCAGTACCAAATCGTATCCGCTCTGCTCTGCCTGTCCGTCGGTCAAAAGAATGATATGCTTTTCCTTTGCCTTCGATTCGGATAGCGCCTGTACCGCCTCTGTCAAACCCGGCAAAATACTGGTTCCACCGCCCGGCTGAATATTTCCAATTTGCTGTGTAATGGCCTCTTGATTGCCGGCTACAACCGTCATGGGCACCGCCCAGGTGAATTTGTCATCAAAGGCAATCACCCCAACCTGGTCTTTCTTTTGAAACCCCTCCAAACTGCGTATTGCCGCTTCCTTTGCCATTTCTAACTGGGTCACACCATAGGCCCCTGCCGTCATACTGCCCGAACGGTCAATAACCATCACCATGGCCAAATCCGGATCTTCCCCTTCTGTTTTCAGCTCCATATCCACAGGAAGCATTTCCTCAAGCTTTGTGTTGAAATATCCGCCAAGGGCATAGGCATTTGCGCCGCCGCTTACAATCAGCCCGCCGCCAAGGGTTCTGACATAGGCCTCTAACACCTCTGTAAATCCTTCGGGCAAGGCTTCCGCCGATACATTGGCCATAACCACGCAATCATACCCCTGCAAACGCTCTGTGGAAACGGGAACCGCCCCGGGGGATACACGCTCTACCTGTAGCTGGGACGCAGAAATCAAGCCATACCAAGCTTCGCTGTCCTGCTCTTCTCCGATTAATAACACCCGCGGAACATCCTCAATATAGGTATACGCAAAATATTTATTATTCTTGCTTTCCGTATCCTTTTCCGGGGTGATTTCCGCCCGGTAGGATATGCCGCCCCCCGCCTCGGTGCGGTCGGTGAACACAATGCGGCTTTCTCCCGAAGACACCTGAATCGCTTCATTTGCAATCAGGGTATTTCCTTTATACAACCGAATTTCCACGGGCGTATTCACATTGGAATCTATACGGACAGCAATTTCATACGCTGTGTTTTTATGAATCAGCGCCGGCAGCTCCAAGTCTGTAATTTGTACCTCCTGCCCGATTTCTTCCGATAGGGGAAATACATCAATGGTTATCCCTTGGGCAGCCAATGCCTTCGCCTGCGTCAGCGCATCGGCCGCCGTCTCCTCTCCGTCAGACACCAAAACAATCCGCTTGGCGGCATCCTTTGGCAAAACACTTCCGGAAAGCTTTAATGCCGAGGCAATATCGGAAGCACCCTCATCCACATAGGTCAGAAATCCCCCTGTGGGCAAGGTGCCTTCTAGCGATGGCATTTGCTCCACCCCGGCATCCTTCCCGAAGCAAACCATACCCACGCTGTCTTTGCTTCCTTTGGCACCGTTTGCCTCTTGCATAAATCCACTTACGTCTATATTTTTCACACTGGCGGAACGGTCAAGGGCAAGCATAGTGGCCGTGATGTCGGATTTTTTGGAAATCTGGGGAGCCGCCATGGCCAATACCATAGCAATGCAAACCAAAATGCGTATCCCTGTATGAAGCCTGCGGCGAAAAACCGAGGCAAACCGTCCGTTTTTGGCTGTATACCAAACAAAGCCAACGAGAAGGGGCAACAGCCATAGCCAATGAGGTTTTAAAAAATCAACGTGCACGGCAATTCACCCGCCATTCTATCATCAGTAGTATGCAGAGCAGGAAAAGCAGTACGTTTGCCAGTGGTTTCCCTGCGTCAATTGTCTTTACCTCTGCATTTTCCTTCCCGCCTTTTTCGCCTTTTAAAGTCAGCTCAGACTCTCCCTCTGTTTTGGGGTTGATTCCAAAGAGCCTCGTGGTCACCTTTCCTTCTCCGTCTTCCTCCGTCAAGGAATAGAATCCGTTTTTTTCCGTTTGGGTAAAAGGCAGTGCGGGAAACGGTGGTGCCACCGCAGATTTATCACCTTGGGGTGTAACCACCCATGCTTTTACCGTTTCCGGCCGCAGGGAAAAGGAGATGCCGCCTCCGGCCTCCTGCTGGGTCAATGCCTCTTGTCCCTTTGGAAAATACCACTCCGTCAGGCGATAAAGCAGTATGGGAAAGCCTGCATTTAACGGCAAATCCGAGTTATGGAAATCGAACCCGAACACTGCCATCTTTTTTCCCCCATACTCACCATAAACGGCCAAGGTATCCTCCCCGGCACGGATCAAAGGCTTGCCCCAAGGTGCTTCTAATGCATTTGCCGCAGAAACCGCAAAGGAGACAGAAGAAATATCAGAAAATCCCGTATTTTCCATCATACGGGCCGTTGCCATAATATTTTTTTCCTCGCCCATTGTGACATAGGGATTCTCCGGCGGATCGATTAGCAAAACAAAACCATCCTCGGGCATTTTTTCCGGCAAATATCCATCAAAAACATACAATCCATACCCCGACAGTTCCCAAGCCTTTTCGGGCGTGGCCTGATACAACTCCACATGATCAATCAAAGAGAGGGCTTTTTCCAAAAACAGGTTATTCTCCGTGACCAAAAGGACTTTTTCTGTCCCCGTCGCGGAAATGCCCTCATAACGCACATTATCCGCCGGCAAAGCGTCCTCGGGAGACAAGCGCACCATAATGGAGTTTGTTTCCTTTGGCACCCCTCGAAAGGTAACATCCAGAGCTTCACCCCGGGAAAGGGTGAATTTTTTTGTATCAAACACGGCATCATCTGCATAAAGGGTTACTGTTTTCTCTCCTTCGCCGCCCCAATTTTCAAGGCGGGTTAAAACCGAGAGGCCATCCTCTTGTTCTGTATAAGAAAGCACAGACAATGCACCGTTGTCCCCGCCTTGATTATAAACACGCTCTTGCGCAGGCAAATCGCCCAAAGCGCCATAATCATCGCTGAACAAAGCGATCTGGCCGCCAAGAGTGTCTCTTTCCGCCTGCAAAATTTCTTTTGCTTTATCCCAATCCACGCCGCCGTCTGTTGCCTCGGTTTCCCGAATACGGCGCAGCAGTTCCTGTTTTTCCTGCACACCGCTTAACATCAACGAAGGTTCTTCCCCCAGCAGCACCATGGAAAAAGTGGTTTCCGGCGGTGCGTCCTCGACCAAGCGGAGCAAATCCGCCTTAGCCGCCAAAAAGCGATTCGGCGAAACGTCTGTTGCCTGCATACTCAAGGAGCAATCCAGCGCCAGCACATAATCAATCACCTGACTTTTCCCCATGATATAAGGGCCGCCAAGGGCCAAGGCCAACAGGAGGGCCGTCGCAATTTGCAGGAAAAGGAGGAGATTTTTTCGCAATTTTTGCCAAGGCTCCTGTGCCTTTGATGCCGGGATTGCTTTTTTCCAGAGATACAAGCTCGGAACCTTCAGTTCTTTATATTTTTGTTTCAACAAATACATGAAAACAATTGCAGGCACTGCCAACAACGCGAGCAATCCCCAAGGTGTAAAAAACCGCATACCATCCTCCTTTCTACTACAATATATTTATGGTTAATATCCCTTACAGCCAGTAAGGAAT
>ENA-UOOM01003455-UOOM01003455.1-fermentation-metagenome-genome-assembly--contig:-NODE-3455-length-11424-cov-4.088046_pt1 | contig 11424 bp, 7 predicted proteins | sample MGYA00245781_ERZ724031 | MGnify/ENA primary metagenome ERZ724031 (study PRJEB28704, sample SAMN03018317) | fermentation metagenome | biome: anthropogenic terrestrial biome; feature: soil; material... | reverse complement strand
AAGAGGTTTGCCGTGCCCTTCCGAATCGCCGTCCTTGATATGTATGAAGTGGAGGCGACCCTTATACTGTTCCATCAGCTGAATGGGATCCTGACCGGCAACGAATGCCCAGTAGGTATCCAGCTCCAGCCTGATATCTGTCTTTTCCGCAAGTTCAAAATACGGAATATATCCCTCTTCTGTCCTGGTAAACTCCCTGAAATGATTGTGAAAGCCAAAAGTCATGCCTTCATCTGCCAGCTTCGGCTGAAGCTCTCCGGCATAATGAATGAACTCATTGAGTTTGTTGCGGGTCCAGAGATCCGTCCCCGGAACGATAAAATTCCTGTCTCCAATTGCCTTGTGATAGGCAACGGTGCCGTCAAAATCCCTGACCAGATCTCTCCAGTCCGAATGCGTTCCGGAAGTCTTCAGCCCGTATTTCCCGAGCATATCCGCCACTTCCTTCGCAGAATGGCCAAAGAAGCCGGCAAATTCCACCCATTTGTAACCTATCCCCGCAACCTGGCGAAGTGCGTCATCCAGATTCTTTTCCGTTACGTCACGGACACTGTAAAGCTGCAAGCCATACTCCATATGATTCACTCTCCTATTCTGTATGGAAGAAAGGGAACAGACGGCTTTCCCTGCTCCCTGTCACTCTCCCTTCTCCTATATAGTTTATCATATTTCCATGTTAAATGGGTTATTACAACAGCAACTCCCTGTGCATCTTTTCCGATTTGTCAAATGCCCGGGGGAGGACAGACAGGTTTCTCTCATACCCTGCCGTAAAGCGGTCCGTAAGCGGAACAGGCACGATAATCGGCTCCCTGCGGATCCATGGCTCCAAAGGCACCCCAGGAGGCAGGCCGGAAAATCCGGTCTTCCGGAACATTATGCATGGCAACGGGAATCCGGAGGATCGAAGCCAGTGTGATCAAATCCCCGCCGATATGCCCATAACTGATGGCGCCGTGGTTCGCTCCCCAGTTGTTCATGACGGAGTACACATCCCGGAAGGGGCCTTTGCCGGTCAGGATCGGTGCAAACCAGGTGGTAGGCCAGGTGGGATCCGTGCGGAGATCCAGCTTGTCGTGGACTTCCGGAGGGACACTGCAGGAGTAACCTTCTGCAATCTGAAGGACCGGACCCAGGCCTTTGACCAGATTGATGCGGGACATGGTGAGAGGCATCCCACCTCTGGACAGGAAGTCCGAGGAATACCCGCCCCCGCGGAAATAATCCGTATTGGCCGGGCGCCATTCGGTGGCATCCAGACATTTTCCGGCTTCTGCCGGTGTGATGTCCCAGAAGGGTTTCATCCCCGGTTTGCCGTCGATCTGCTGTTCCCCGGTAGCATCCAGTGTGCAGGCTCCGGAGTTGAGCAGGTGAATCATGCCGTTTGCAGCATAACCGGTCAGTTCCCTGCCGGTGACACGTTTTACCGCTTCCGGGCTCCAATAGGTGCGGACATCGGAAAACAGCTGCCCTGTTCCGGACAGCAGATGACCCAGCAGCATGGTGGCGCCGTTCAGGCTGTCATTCTCCGTTGCCACAATATAAGGCTCCCGGATGCCGTTCCAGTCAAAGGAAGAATTCAGCATGGCTTCCATAAAGTCGCCATTGGGCATATAGTCCGTCCACTGTCTCTGCCCCTGGAACCCTGCGGCGATGGCATTGTGCCCCATGGCCTCTTCCGCATAGCCCATCTCCGCCAGTCTGGGATTTCCGATCATCAGATCCCGGGCAATCATTGCCATCTTCACAACGGTTTCCCAGTCCTGATCCATTTCCTGCCGGCTCTTCTTTACCCGGTTGATGTCTTCTCCTTCTTTGCAGTTTTCCTTTACCCATGCGAGGGCATGCCGGAACTCCTCCGGATCAAGGATATTCAGGTCCAGGCGCCGGCGAAACTCGGACATGTCGATCTGCTCCACCCGCATTCCCAGATAATTTTCAAAGAAGTCATGATTGACCATGGAACCGGCGATCCCCATGGCGGTGCTGCCCATTGCAAGATAGGACTTGTTTCGTAATGTAGCAGCGGCCAGTCCGGCTTTTGCAAACCGCAGCAGTTTCCGCCGGACATCTTCCGGAATGGTGGGATCGTCGATATCCTGTACGTCCCTGCCGTAGATGCCGAAAGCGGGAAGCCCTTTCTGGGCATGAGCCGCCAGCACAGCAGCCAGGTAAACCGCACCGGGCCGTTCGGTTCCGTTGAATCCCCATACTGCCCTGGGCATCAGCGGATCCATATCCATGGTCTCGGAACCATAGCACCAACATGGCGTTACGCTGATGGAAACGCCGACGCCTTCCCGTTTGAACTTCTCCGCCGTCTGAGCAGCTTCTTTTACTCCGCCGATGCAGGTATCCGCAATCACACATTCCACCGGGAAGCCATTGGGATGGCGCAGATTGTCACTTAATAATTTTGCTGTCTTCCTGGCCATGTCCATGGTCTGATTCTCCAGGGATTCCCGGATGCCTTTTCTTCTCCCGTCAATAATCGGACGGATGCCGATTTTGGGGAGATCTTCCTGATAACGGTTGACAGGTGACGAAACCTTCAGATCTGTTACGTTTGCCATGAGATACTCCTCCTTTTATTATGTTTTCACGTAGATATGAAAATATTTAGGATTGCTCTGATCTCCCGATGTTTCACGGCTGGTGCCTGTCGGAAGACGTCAATGATTGAACCGGTTCATATTTTTTAACGGAATCGCGGATCAACATGCGGGTCTGCACGCGGATACAGGCAGGAAAGCCTTCCGAATCCCCTTTGATGCGCCGGATTACCATACGGGCTGCCGCTTTGCCGATTCGGTCCATTGGCTGCTCCACTACGGTCAGGGGCGGATGAATCACGTCAGACAGATCAAAATGGTCAAACCCAATGACAGAAATATCGTCCGGGATCCGGAGCTCCCGCTCATTGGCAGCGATAACGGCCCCGAATGTCATGTAGTAATTGGTGATGTATATGGCTGTGGGCAGATGTTCCAGGGAAAAAAGGGACTTTGCCGCTTCATATCCGCCGCTGTTGGAGAAATGCCCGCAGGTGATCCATTGGTCCCGGGGTTCAATGCCATAGGTCCGCAGCGCCTCCAGATACCCCCTGTACCGCTCCCGGCCGGTGGATGTGTCAGGATCACCGTTGATGACGGCAATGTCCCTGTGGTTCTGATGAATCAGCCATTCGACAGCACGGAAAGAGGCGTTGGCGTTGTCAACCGCCACCAGATCCGTGGAAAGGGAAGGCATCTCATCATTTACCATCACAACCGGTATGCCATCGTCCTGAAACTCCTGCAGAACTCCCGATCGGTCGCAGCTTCCCGGAAGGAGGATCAGACCGTCCACGGAACGGGATTTGAGAAAACGGAGCTTTTGATCCAAAATATCCGGGTCGGACTGGAAATCGCATACAACGATGCTGTAATTGGCTTCCGCCAGCACATCCTCTGCCGCGGTAATCACAGAGGTGGCAAACAGATCCGTCAGGCTGGACAGCACCACACCGATGGTCATGGAACGATTGTTTTTCAGGCCCTTGGCAATGATGTTCTCCTGAAAGCCCAGCTCCCGGATCGCTTCCCCAATCCGGATACGATTCTGCTCCCGGAGGGAATATCCGTTCAAATACCTGGACACCGTGCCAAGGGATACCTGTGCCCGTTTGGCCACGTCCCGGATTGTAACTGACATACCACACCTCCCGGAAACAAAATTTAAACAGGATCTGCATTCACGAAATCAAACTTGAACCAGTTCAACTTTAATCATTTCTACTTTACCCCATTGCAAGGGAATTGTCAATGGACGAATTTTTTTCCTTTGCAAAGGATGTCATGAAAAGAATGCCGCAAAGGAAAAATGGTTTATGCTGGACACGGCAAACGAACCGCTTTGCGGGGAAACATCAGGACGCTGCATAAGATATTGGAATGATACCTGCCTGAATTTGCAGGATATCTATCAGAAATACATTGATTATAAATACATTGATTACTTCTATCCGAAGATACGGAGTAATTAAAAAAAGAGGTTGCACCCATCTGAGCCTGTCAGACAGGGACAATCTCTTTTCCTGTGTGCAGGTTATCTTCCCCTCCGGGAACCCTTCCCCTGCAAATGAATTCTTACTTCCTCGGACCGCATTTCTCCCAGCATTCGTTCCGGGTATACAGATAGGTCAGTTTATCTGCATGCTTCATCTCATCGGTAATGATCTCCGTCAGCATGTTGATGTGCCTTCTGCTCTGCATTGCGTACAGAATTTTGCGGTATTTTTCCATTGCCTTCCACTCATCATATAAAGCGTCCTGTATCCCATCGCAGTAGGATTTTGGAGGCTTAACCTCCTTTTGGGGAGCAGCAGGGAGAGTATGACCGGTCATTTCACAATAGATGGTACGCAGCAGCTGTCCGTGCTTCTTTTCATCTGCTATGATTCCTTCTATGATCTTCCTGTCTTCGGCCGGAGCCATTTTCATAAGACATTCGTAGAACATTACGTCGTGCTTTTCCCCTTTTACCGCCTCTTCAATCAAATGTAAGGCATCTTCCAGGTTCGAAGGATAGGTATAGTAGTCCATATCGGGCTGAGGACACTCGTGCGGCTTCGGACATGGCTTCGGACATGGCTTCGGTGCCGGTGGCTTTGGGCACGGTTGCGGCATCGGTGGCTTTGGGCACGGCACCGAAGCCAGTCCATATCGGGCTGAGGACACTCGTGCGGCTCCGGACACGGCATTGGGGGGATGGGACCCGGGCACGGCATCGGCGGCATCGGCGGCATTGGCGGCATCGGCGGCATCGGCATTTCCCTCATATAGGAAGCATCGTTGCTGTCATACCCTCCATACCAGGGGTAACCTTCATACCATGGGTTTGGATTTCCCGGGTAATTGGGATAATCATAGTATGCCATATAGTTTGAACCTCCTTAAATAGAAAAGATATCTCATCACACACCATACTATGCAGCAATTCCAAAAGAGTTAATACCAAGTTGACAGGAATAAAAAGTTTTGCTATACTGTTATTATGGAAAGGTGGGTGTTTTGTAAGTGGACGATTCTTCTGGCCCTGAACCGGGCCCCGGACGACAAAGTTGCAGATTTAACTTTTTTCTCAGATTAATCAATTTAATCAACAAAAGTTCTGCACACGGAAAAAAAGGCAATGTTCTGTTGCTTTTGTTGTTGTGTGCTTTTTTACTGTGATAAACTGTAATAAACAGATCTATTTGGTGATCCATGATTTTTTATATTCAACTGGATAATTCCATGATAGGATTTGCAGAATTTTTTGCATTGGAAATCGCTTTCCAACATACAGCGGTTTCAAAATGGCATAATACTATTAGAATAGCTTAGGAGGTTATTTTTTGTCAGATGATCCTTTATTATGGTTGATTCTGCTTCAGTTTATCTTTATCTTTTTCAATGCGATTTTTGCCTGCGCCGAACTGGCCGTGGTCAGCATGAACGACAACAAGCTTGCAAAGCTTGCCGAGTCCGGGGATAAGCGGGCCATGAGGCTTGCCAGTCTGACGGAGCAGCCGTCCCGCTTTCTGTCGACGATTCAGGTCGGCATCACGCTGGTCAACCTGCTCAGCAGTGCCGTCGCTTCCAGGAACTTTTCCGAACGGCTGGAAATGTGGCTGCTCCGTATCGGGCTCAATATCCCTGCACCGGTGCTCAATGTGATTTCCGTAGCGGTCATCACCCTTGTTCTGACGTATTTTACCGTGCTGCTCGGGGAATTGGTCCCCAAACGGCTTGCCATGAACAAGGCAGAGCAGATTTCCCTCAAAATGTCCGGACTGATTTACGTGGTATCCAGAATCTTCACACCGGCTGTCTGGTTGTTCACCGTATCGACCAACGGGATTCTGCGTTTGTTTGGGATCGATCCCCAGGCGGAGAACGAGGTGAACCCGGAAGAGGAAATCTGCCTGATGCTGGATGCCGGTGCGGAAAAGGGTACCATCCTGCCGGATGAGCAGGATATGATCCAGAATATCTTTGAATTTGACGATATCTCTGTGGAAGAAGTCATGACCCATCGTACGGAAGCATCGCTGCTATGGACGGAAGAGTCGGATGAGCAATGGGAACGGACGATTTATGAAAGCAAGCATTCCATCTACCCTGTCTGTGCGGAAAGCCCGGACAATATTGTGGGAGTTTTGAATACAAAGGATTACTTCCGTCTGAAGGACAAGTCCCGTAAGGAAGTAATGAAGCGTGCGGTAAAGGATGCTTATTTTGTCCCGGAGACAGCCCACGCGGACCTGGTGTTCCGTAATATGAAGAAATCCAGGGAGCATTTTGCCATCGTCGTGGATGATTACGGAGGAATGAGCGGAATTGTCACGATGAACGACTTGCTGGAGCAATTGGTGGGAGATCTGGACGACAACGCCTCCGTGCCGAGGGAAGCTCCTCCCATTGAGCGCCTGGATTCCAGAACCTGGCGGATTCAGGGTACCGCACAACTGGACGACGTAGCCGAACAACTCGGTGTGGAGCTGCCGGATGAGGATTATGACACGTTCGGCGGCCTGGTATTCGGCATTCTGGGAACCATTCCTGCCGATGGGAGTACGCCGACTCTGGAGGAATACGGCCTGGTGATCAAAATCACCAAGATCAAGGAACGAAGATTGATCAGTGCGGTTGTATGCCTGGCAGATGAGGAACAGCAAAGCGAAGCAGAAAAAGAATAAAAAGAGAAACAGCATAATATGAATTATATCAACCATATAGAAATAAAATAGAGCGGCCCGTGCCGCAACAAAAAAACCACCCGGTTCAACGGGGTGGTTTTTTGCTGTGAAACAGCTGTTGTGAAACAGCTGGGAAGCAAAGCACTGTCAGACAAGATTACAAACGTTGAAGTGAAATGGAATAGGTAACATCTTCTCCGGTATCAGTCAGTAAAGAGCGGTGTGGAAAGATATCTCTCTCCGGTATCCGGCAGCAGAACGACGATGTTCTTCCCTTCGTTTTCGGGCCGCAGGGCGATCTGTGTTCCCGCCCAAAGGGCTGCACCGGATGAAATTCCTACCAGCAGGCCCTCTGTTTTGCAAATCTCCCTGCCGGTTGCGAACGCATCCTCATTGGACACCGGGAGGATCTCGTCATAAACCTTTGTATTGAGAACCTTCGGAACAAATCCTGCACCGATTCCCTGGATTTTATGCGGACCGGAGGTTCCCTTCGAAAGCACCGGAGAACTGGACGGCTCGACAGCAATCACCTGAATCTTCGGATTTTTGGATTTCAGGAATTCCCCGACTCCTGTAATGGTGCCGCCGGTCCCGATTCCGCCGACAAAGAAATCCACTTTTCCATCGGTGTCCTCCCAGATCTCCGGGCCGGTGGTGGTCCTATGGATGGCAGGATTGGCCGGGTTATCAAACTGCCCGGGAATAAAGGAATTCGGGATCTCCCCGGCGAGTTCATTGGCCTTTTCAATGGCGCCTTTCATTCCCTTTGCCCCTTCTGTCAGGACAAGTTCTGCGCCGTAGGCCTTCAGCAGCTTCCTCCTCTCCACGCTCATCGTATCCGGCATGGTAATGATAATCCGGTATCCCCGCGCCGCCGCAACGGAAGCAAGACCAATGCCGGTATTGCCGCTGGTCGGTTCAATGAGCACGGAATCCGGAGTCAACTCCCCCTTTTCTTCCGCGTCATCGATCATTGCCATTGCAACCCGGTCCTTTACGCTCCCTGCCGGGTTGAAGTACTCCAGCTTCCCGATGATACCAGACTTCAGTCCATGCTTTTTTTCATAATTTTTAAGCTCCAGCAAAGGAGTCCTCCCTATCAAATCTGTCACATTCTGAAATACCTTTGCCATTGTATTGCCCTCCTTTTCAATTTAACCTTTTCATATATGTTTAATATTCATTACAGTATTATCATAGTATGAGATGGCCTTTTTGTCAATACAATCCGAAAATTTAGTGAAAATAAATAGCAGGCATCAAATATGCCAGATTTCCCCGGCATATTGCCTTACGGTGCGGTCGCTGGTAAACGGCCCGGCGGCAGCAATGTTCAGCAGGCATTTTTTCGCAAACGCATCCGGATCCCCATAGTCCCTGTTTGCCCGCAGGCGTGCGTCACAGTACGGCAGAAAATCCAGCAGCAGATAATAAGGATCCGGCTTATGCCAGCTTGCACCCTTCAAGATGGATTGATACAGCTCCTCAAACCAGCCATAACCGCCATCGTTAAAAGTGCCGTCCACCAGCGTGTCCATCACACGCCGGATGCGCGGCTCCCTCTCATACAGCTTTTCCGGATCGTAGGAGTCGCTGATCTTTTCCAGATCCTCCACCCGTGCGCCGAAGATGTAGTTGTTCTCCATGCCTGCGTTCTGTACAATTTCAATATTTGCACCGTCATAGGTACCCAGGGTCAGCGCACCGTTCATCATGAATTTCATGTTGCCGGTACCGGAAGCCTCGGTACCGGCGGTGGAAATCTGCTCACTGATATCCGCGGCGGGGATCAGCTTTTCCGCATAGGAAACATTATAGTTGCTGACGAAAACCACCTGCATTTTGCGATTGACATCATCATCATGATTCACCAGGTCCGCCACCTCATTGATAAAATGGATGATCCCCCGGGCACGGTAATACCCCGGTGCCGCCTTTGCGCCAAAAATAAAGGTCGTCGAATAAAACTGCCGTATGCGGCCCTCCTTTAGGCCAAAGTAAATGTCCAGAATGGAAAAAGCATTGAGCAGCTGACGCTTGTATTCATGCAGACGCTTGATCTGAATGTCAAAAAGATGATCGGTATGCAGTTCAAAGTGGTCCCTGCGGCGGATATAATCCGCAAGCTGCATTTTTTTTGCATGCTTGATCTTCCGGAACTGTTTTCGGGAGTCCGGATCGTCCGCATAGGGCCTCAGCCTGGAAAGCTGCGAAAAATCCGTAATCCAGTCCCTGCCGATACGCTCATCCAGAAAGGAAGCCAGCTCCCGGTTGCACAATGCCAGCCACCGGCGCTGGGTTACTCCGTTGGTTTTGTTGTTGAACCGCTCCGGGTACAGTGCGTACCATTCCGGCAGAGCACTTTTCTTAATAATTTCCGTATGGATTTTTGCAACGCCGTTGGTGGAATGGGTGGCGTAAATCGCCATGCGGGCCATGTGCACCATGCCGTCCTGAATCAGATTGTACTTGCCGCTATCCGTGATATGTTTGTTTGCCAGCTCATTGGAAAGACGGTTCTGCAGCATCACCACATACGGATAAACTTCCGGCAGAACAGACTGAAACAGCGGCAGACTCCACTTTTCCAATGCTTCTGCCATAATGGTATGATTGGTGTAGGCAAAAGTGTTCCGTACAATCTGAAACGCAGGCTCAAACTCTATGTGCCCTTTTGTCATCAGCAGGCGCAGCAGCTCGGGAATGGAAACCGTCGGATGGGTATCGTTCAGCTGAATGGCATAGGCATCCGCAAATCTGCGATAATCCGTGCCGTCCTTCTTTGTACACGCTGCAAATATCGTCTGCAGGGAAGCACTGGAAAAGAAATACTGCTGCTTTAGGCGCAGGCGCTTGCCTGCTTCGGTATCGTCATTGGGATACAACACGGCAGAAATCGCCTCCGCTTCACTCTTCTGACGTACCGATTCACTGTATTTCTGTTCGTTGAACAGTTTGAAGTCAAACGGCACAATGGCTTCCGCCTGCCACAAACGCAGGGTATTCACCATTTTGCCACCATAGCCGATCACCGGCATATCATACGGAACCGCCCAGACGCTTTGATCTCCGAAATCAACCCGGACTTTTTCCTCCTCACGACGGATGCTCCATGGATCCCCCCATGCCAGCCAGTCATCAGGTTCCTCCTGCTGACAGCCGTTCACAAAACGCTGCCGGAACAGACCATATCGGTAACGGATGCCAAAGCCCATCAGCGGAATCCCCTGTGTGGCTGCACTGTCCAAAAAACAAGCTGCCAGCCGGCCCAGGCCGCCGTTTCCCAAAGCATCGTCCTCCACATCCTCAAAAACATTGGGATGGATTCCTGCTTCCTTCAGCAGACTTTCCGTTTCCTCCAGCAGATCCAGGTTGAGCAGATTGCTGTGAATCAGCCGGCCCACCAGGAATTCTGCAGAAAAGTAGCAGGCAATCTTGCCTGTTACCGGCTTCTCCCAGGTGTCCAGGCAGGTATCCAGAGCTGCTTTGGACACTGCATTGTAAAGCTGTCTGGTAGTAGCTTTGTCCAGCGTGGTATGACATTCTTCCTTTAATTTCCTTACAATTGCTTGTTGAAATGACTGCATACGCGTGTCCTCCTTTGTGCCATCGTTTCCTCCGGCAGGCGCGCATACAGCCTGCACAAATCATGCATTCCTGCGCTGAGCGTCTCCGTGAGCTGCCCCGGCAGCAGGCGCCAGCGCCAGTTGGTCCCGACGGTGGACGGACAGTTGGTGCGCGCCTCATTTCCCAGGCCAAGCCAGTCCTGCATCTGCAGCACAACCGTATCCGCCGTGCTTGCATAAACGGCACGAATACAGGCTTCCGGCAGGTCTTCTTTCCTTTTCACATTCAGATAATCCTTTGCAAAGCGGAGAACCGCAGAGGGCTGATGCTGAAAAAAGCCGACCAGTGTCTCGTTGTCATGGGTTCCACCGTAGGCTACACAGTTCTGTACATAATGACAGGGCAGATTTGTATTGCCGTTTCCGCTGTCAAACGCAAATTCCAGCACCTTCATTCCCGGATACCCTGCCGCATCCCGGAGCCTTTCCACCTCCGGCACCACACAGCCCAGGTCTTCCACAATGATTCTGGAATTCCCCATCACCGAATGAATGGCACAGACCAAAGCCTCGCCGGGTCCCTGGCGCCATTCCCCTTTTTCCGCTGTGAGATCGCCATAAGGAATGGCATAATAACGGGCAATACCGATAAAGTGATCAATCCGTACGACATCATACACCTTTGCAGAAAAAGCCATACGGTTTTTCCACCATGTAAATCCGTCATTTTCCATCTCATTCCAGTTATAAAGCGGGTTGCTCCACAATTGACCTGTAGGGCTGAAATAATCCGGCGGCACACCGGAAACCGCGATGGGACGGCGATTTTCATCGAGCTGGAACAAATCCGGATGCCTCCAGACGTCTGCACTGTCCAGCGACACGTAAATCGGAATATCACCAATGATCTGAATCCCGTGATCATTTGCATAAGATTTCAACTTACCCCATTGCCTGTAAAACTGAAACTGGCAGAACTTCCAGAAATCGATATCGTCCTGCAGGACGTTCCGGTAGTGATCCACCGCCACTGATTCGCCGGTGCGGATGTCCTGTGGCCATTTCAGCCACTCGTGAGCATCAAAATGCATCTTGACCGCCATGTATAAGCCATAGTCCTCCAGCCAGTCCTGG
>ENA-UOOM01003454-UOOM01003454.1-fermentation-metagenome-genome-assembly--contig:-NODE-3454-length-11425-cov-3.230079_pt1 | contig 11425 bp, 6 predicted proteins | sample MGYA00245781_ERZ724031 | MGnify/ENA primary metagenome ERZ724031 (study PRJEB28704, sample SAMN03018317) | fermentation metagenome | biome: anthropogenic terrestrial biome; feature: soil; material... | reverse complement strand
AGGTCCGCCTGGTCCACGAGCTCGACCAGGTCCGCCAGGACGAGGGCGCCCTGCCCCGCGCCGAAGGCGTTGCAGCTCACGATGGCCAGGCCGTCCTTGGGGCCCAGGTCGATGGGTTTCAGCCCCGCTTTGCGATGGGCCTCCATGGAGGACATCCGGACGCCTCCGTAGAATACGTCGCCCTCGCCGATCATGGCGAGTCCGATGTGGGACAGCACCGCGATGTCTCCCTCGCCCACGGAGCCTCGCTCCGGGATGACGGGGTGTAGCCCGTGGTTCAGGAATTCGGCGTATCGGAGGGCTACGGCGGGCTGAATGCCCGTGTTGCCGCTGAGAAGGCAGTTCAGCCGTATGGCCATGGCCGCCCGGACCTCCGCCTCGGAGGCCTCGGGGCCCACGCCCAGGGTGTGGGAGTGGATCAGGTTCTCGTTGTACGCCTTGAAGAACTCCGAGGCGATGTGGCGGTCCTTGTTCCACCCCACGCCGGTATTGAAGCCGTAGACGGGCACGTCGCTGTCGACGAGGTCGTACACCAGCTGTCGCGAGGCCTCGAGACGGGCAAGACCGTCGGGGGATATCTCGACTTCGGCGCCGTCGCAGGCGATCTGCCGGACCAGTTCGACGGTCAGGTCCGAACCGCTCAACACGATCTTCACAACGCATCACTCCTTAAAGGTTCTTCCGGGCAGCGGAGCACGCCCGGTGGATTCAGAGGGCCGCCAGGGCCTCCACGATCCTGGCCGGGGTCAGAGGAAGACAGGTCATCTCCGTCCCCAGTGCCCGGTTGACGGCGTTGACCACGGCAGGCGCCGTGGGGACCGTGGCGATCTCCCCGATGCTCTTGGCGCCGTAGGGCCCGCCGGGCTCGCCCTTTTCGATCAGCAGGACGTCGATGGGCGGCATCTCCGGGGCGTTGAACATGTGGTACTTGTCGAAGTTCCGGTTGATCGCCTGTCCGACGTCGTGGACGGCGAGGAAGTCGTTCACCGTCACGAGCCCCGTGCAGGTGTCCACCGTGATGTCGGCGAAGTGGACGCCGTAGGAGCCGGGGTTGCGGTCGGGGCTGTACGTGAGGTGCACATCCACGGAGGTCCCTCCCTTTGTCTCGACGGCCCGCACCGCCTCGCCCAGAGAGAGGCGGCGTCCGCCCACGAGGAGCTCTCCGTTCTCGTAGGTCGTCGGACAGCCCCATAGTTTCTCCGCCTCGGAGCGGAGGAGCTCTTTGGCCTGCTCCGCGCAGAGACGGGCGCTCTCCCCGCAGACGTAGATGACCCGGCTGGCCTGGCAGCCGATATCGTAGCCCGTGAACTGGGTGTCGCCCTCCGTCACGACGATCCTGTCCAGCGGGACGGACAGCACCTCGCCGACGATCTGCGCCACGGCTGTCAGCGTCCCGTTGCCCAATTCGTGCAGGCTCGTGCGAACCACGACGGAACCGTCCTCCATGATCCGCACCGACACCTCCGTCACGTCGTGATAGATCGTCCCGGCGTAGCCATTGCCGTGGGTGCAGCAGGCGAAACCGGCGCTGCGCCGCCACCGGCCCCAGGAGAGGACCTTGCTCCGATGGTCCCAGCCGAACCGTTCGGCTCCCCTGGTCAGGCACTCGATGATGCGGGCGTTTCCGAGATCCGACGCGCCCGAGGGGTCGCTGTCGCCGGGGTGCACGAGGTTGGCCAGGCGGAAGTCGACGGGGTCGTAGCCGAGACGACGGCAGAGGAGGTCCGTGTGGATCTCCGTGATGGCGTGAATCTGGGGGGAGCCGTAGCCGCGGCAGGCGCCCGAGGGCGTCGTGGACGTCCGGACGGCCCGGCCCGCGAACTCGACGGCGGGAATCCGGTACAGGCGCGACGTCTTCTTCCCCATGGCCATCAGTACCTTCCTCGCGCCGGAGAGGTAGGCGCCGGCGTCCACGGTGACGTCGAACCGGCGGGCGAGGAGCTTGCCGTCGGCGTCGAGAGCCGTCGAGACCCGTCCGACGGCCGCCGCCCGAACCCGCGTCGCGGCGATGGACTCCTCGCGGTTTGTCACGATGAGGACTGGGCGATGCAATGTCATCGCCGCCCAGGCGCACAGAGGCTCGAAGACGGCCTCCTGCTTGCCGCCGAAGGAGCCGCCCATGGGCACCTTGATGATCCGCACCTTGGAGAAGGGGAGGTTCAGCACCTTCGCCACGGTCTGCTGAATGCCGAAGAGAATCTGACAGGGCGTGTGAAGCTCCAGGACGCCCTCGGGCCTCGGGGCCGCGAACACGGCGTGGGGCTCCATGGCGGCGTGGTGTATCCGCGGCGTGACGATCACGTCCTCCTCCACGTGGGCAGCCGAGGCGAAGGCTCCCTCCACGTCGCCGAAGGCGATCGTCCCCGGAAACTCGCGGATGCCGTCCTCGTGGAGCGCTTCCGGCGCCTCCCGGGCCCCTTCGGGGTCGACGACGGGGAGCAGGACCTCGTAGTCCACCACGATGCGGCCTCGGGCGATCCGGGCCGTCCGCTCGTCGGGGGCGAGGACGAGGGCGATCCGGTCGCCCACGTGGCGGGCGTGCCCGGTCAGGACCCGTTCGTCGGGGTGGTCGTTCTGCCCGGGAAACCACTCTCCGCTGTTGTAGAGCACATCGGGGGCGTCCTCCCAGGTCAGGACCCGGACGCCCGGCATGGCGAGAGCCCGGGAGCAGTCGATGGACCGGACCTTGGCGTGGGCGTGAGGACTGAACAGCACAACGCCCACGAGCGCCTTGTCGTATCGTCCGTCGGCGAGGTAGTCGTACCGCCCCGTGACCTTGTCCGGCCCGTCGGCCCGGGGGATTCTCTGTCCGATGTACCGGAAATCCCGCCCCGGCGCGAGCTCCTCGGGCCTGCGGATCGTCCTCTCCTTTTCCTTCAGGGGGCTCACGACCGTCCCCTCCCCTCATCGGATGTTCTCATCAGGGCGTCGAAGACGTCCTCGCCCAGGGCAAGGATGGCGGAGCGCTTGTAGGGCAGCGTCGACCGGCCGGGGATCGCCGCCTCCACGACGGCGACGAGGGCCGAGCAGAAGGCGCGCCGTCGTTCCTCGAGGTCGAGCGAACCGATGAGGATCTCCCCGGCCCCCGGGCAGAGACGTCCCGCCGAGCCCAGGGTTCCGACGACGACCCGGGCGTTGGAGAGGGATCCGCCGCTTCGTCGAAGGGACGCGGCGAGGTTGAGCCGGGCGATGCTGACCTCTTTCCGGCTGCCGACCTTGCCGAAGGCGCTGATCCGACCTTCCGGAAGGGGAATTGTGAAAGCGACGAGCACTTCGTCGGGGGCGAGGGCCGCCCTGCCCTGCGCGACGATGCCCTCGACGGAGCACGATCTCGTACCTCGGAGGGAGAGGATCTCCGCCGTCGCGTCGAGGGCCATGAGGGCCGGCGGCGTGTCCGCCGCAGGCGATCCGCCGGCGAGGTTGCCTCCCAGGGTCGCCCTGTTTCGTATCTGCCAGGAGCCCACGTGTTCCGCCGCCTCGGCGAGGCAGGCGGCATGTGTCCGCACCAAGGGGCTGCCGGCCAGGGAGGTCATGGTCTCTCCGGCGCCGATTCGAAGCCCGCCCCCCTGAAGGGTCACCCCGCGGAGCTCGGCCACCCCCGAGAGATCGATCAAGGTGTCCTCCTCGCCGAAGGACTCGACGTCCCGGACGAACCAGTCCGTCCCGCCGGCCACCACCCGGACGTTCCCGATCGCAAGGCAGGCCGCGAGCTCGTCCAGGGAGTTCGGGGGCATCAATCCGGCCATGGCGTCAGCTCCGCGCCGCCCGAATACGATCGGCGGCTGCCCGAACGGCCCGTTCGATGGGGACGTACCCCGTGCAGCGGCAGATGTTGCCGGCAAGGGCCGTCCGTATGTCCTCGTCCGTCGGGTTGTCTTTTTTCATCAGGAGGGCGTGGGCGGTCAGAATCATGCCGGCGGTGCAGAATCCGCACTGGACGGCATCGCAGTCCAGGAAGGCCTGCTGAAGAACGCTCAGCTGCCCGTCCTTCGCGAGCCCCTCGACGGTCAGAATATCCCGCCCCCTGGCCTGGACGGCCGGAACAAGGCAGGAGCAGACCGGCTCGCCGTCCACCAGGACGGTGCAGGCCCCGCACTCTCCGGCGCCGCACCCCTCTTTGACGCTCGTCAGCCGCAGCTCCTCCCTCAGGAGGTCGATGAGGCGCATGGCCGAATCGACCTCCGCAGCGCACGATTCTCCGTTCACAACGAACTCTATTTTCACCGCCCGGTCCCTCCCGATGGGGTGCACAACATCCTGTACCGAACGCCTCTTACTCGACCACCTTGTCGACGAAGAAGGTCTTCACGAACGCCACGACCTGCAGCACAAAGATAAACAGTACCACGAACCCAGCCGCGGCCGCCAGGGCCTTGACGCCGTCGACGCCCTGGACGCCGCCGCCGAAGGCCGCCATGATGATCGCCACGATCCCGACGGAGATGCCCCAGAGGGCCTTCATCTTCGCAGGGGGCTCCGTCCCTATGGGGACGTCCCGGACGCACATGGAGCCGATGTTGGTGAGGGTGGCGTCGGCGTTGGTGATGAAGGAGATGAGGATGACGAAGATGTTCACGGGCACGACGATGGTGCCGAGGCCGAAGGGAAGGTGCTTCAGGAACTCCCAGAGGGCCATGACGGCTCCGCCGCTGTTGATGGCGCCGATGAGGTCCGCGCCGCCGGTGGCCTGCATGTTGAGGGCGCTCCCGCCCCAGACGCCGAACCAGATGATGCCGAAGACGGAGGGCAGAATCCAGTTCACGATCATGAACTCGCGCACCGTTCGGCCGTAGGAGATCATGGCCAGGAATATGCCGGTGACGGGGGCGTAGCCGACCCAGAAGGCCCAGTCGAAGAGGGTCCACGAGCGAGTCAGAGCTTCGCCACCGATGTCGATGGGGTCAAGCCCCCAGAGGAAGAAGTTGTGGAGCCACTCGGCCACGCCGGCGGTGGTGATCCGCAGGATGTAGAGCGTCGGCCCGGTGAAGAGGAGAAGGGCCAGCAGGGCGTAGTAGAACCATGCGTTGAGGTTGCCGAGGACTTTCAGGCCCCTGTCCATGCCGATATAGGAGGAGAAGGTGAAGGTCAGGATGATGCCGGCGCCGATGGCGATGTAGAGGGGCAGGCTCTCCTGGATGCCGTATCCGCCCTTCAGGCCGGACATGGTCAGGGTGATGCACATGGTCAGGCCCGTGATCAGACCGATGGTGAGCGCCAGCATGGAGAGCGTGTCGATGATGGCCGCGAAGCCCTTGTTCGTGGCCGTTTGGCCGAATATGGGCTTCAGCGTCGTCGTCACGTTCAGGCGGTCCTTCTTGTTGTAGTAGACGTAGCTCACGAACAGGCCGCAGAGGGCGTAGATGGCGTAGGGGACGAAGGTCCAGTTATAGAAGGAGCGCCCCATGGCGAAGATGGCCGCCCTGGGCGTGTTCGGCTCGATCCCCAGCTGGGTGAGCTCGCCCCAGACGTTGCCGTAGTAGATGAGCGGTTCGTTGACGCCCCAGGTCACGATGCCCGTCGCGATGCCGCCGGTGAGCGCCATGGCGAACCAGGTCCAGAAGCTGTACTTCGCCTTGGCGTCCTTCCCGCCGAAACGGAGGTTGCCCAGTTTCGAGAAGGTGGCCACCCCGACGAGAATCACGCAGGCCATGATGCTCCACTGGAAGAGCCAGCCGAAGCTGTCCAGCGACCAGAAGAAGAAGGCGTTGGCCCCTTTCGTCAGGGCCTCCTTGTTCATGAGCCCAAGCAGAGCCGCTCCGCCGACGATGAAGTAGGCGGGCAGAAAGACCTCCCACCGTATGGCCTTCCGGTTTTCTCCGTTTGTTTCCCTGTTCTCGGACATAGTTCACACTCCCTCGGATGTGGTGAATTTCGTTGCTCGTCCTCGTCCCGCAGCGTTTCTCTTTTCGATGGCGCCCCCTTTCCGTCGTTCCATTCTTCAGTCAACGGTAGTAATTATAAGGATGCTAACGTATAATTTCACGTAGAATGCCTATTCATGAATCGTATAATTATATGAAGGGAGATCCTCATGAGCGATCGTCGGCCCGTCCTTCGAATCACCTTTCTCGGCAAGGGGGAAGCAGCTCTCGATGGCTCCCCTCTGGCCTTTCCCTATCAGAAGGTGGGGGTGTTGCTCTTCGCGTTGGCTGAAGCGCGCAGTCTGTCCCGAAGAGCGATCCGCGAGCGCCTGTGGGGGGAGAACTCCGAACGGGCGGCGGCCAACATGCGCAACGCCCTCTCGGCCCTGAAGCGCCTGCTGCCCGAGGGGTTCATCGTGGCCAGCCCCGGTTCGGACAGGGTGGCCATTGCGCCCGACGTGACGATCGTCTCGGATCTGGACGAGATCAACGAGCGGGGCGTGACCAGGGACACCGTCGTCCGGCTCGCTCGTCCCTTTCTGGAGGAACTGAACGCGAAAAAGGTCGAAGCCCCCTGGGCGGAGGAGCGCCGGGCGCACTACCGGGACCGGCTGCGCCAGGTCCTCGTCCGGAAGGAGGAGAAGGCCGCCCATGAGGAGAGGGAGTACTGGCGCGCGTGGGTCGAGGCGGTCGAAGGGCCTGGATTTTCGCGCACCGCTCCGTCGCTGCCGCTTCTCGTACGGATGGAGGAGCGGGATGGCCTGCTCGCTTTCTTTTGCGGACAGAGAGCGGAGAATGGGAGGGCGCGCTGTTCCTTCGCCGCGCTCCTCGGCGAGGAGGGCAGCGGAAAGAGCTTTCTCGCCTCGGACATCCTCGGGCGAAGGGCCGACGAGGGGGTCCTCTGTCTGAGGGCTCGCCTGACGGAGAGCGAGGGGAACGACCGGGCGAGCCTGAAGGCCCTTCTGAAGGGGATCACGGGCGAGCATCCCGCGGAGGACTTCCAGCTTCCGCCCTTCTATCTCCAGTACCTGGACGCCGCCTTCCGCAACGTGCCCGACGACGGTACAACGGGCCGCCACGCCCTTCCCCTCGTGGACCTCAACCCCTACCTTCTCGGCCGGATCTTCGCCCTGCTCCTGGCTCAGGCCCTCCCTCCCGACCGCAGGGAGGTCTTCCTGCTGTTGGAGGACATCCACTGGGGCGAACATCTGATCCCCATCTTTCTGCGGGGCCTCTTCGAGAACGCCCGCGTCCCGATCTCCGTCCTCGCGACGAGCTACCTCGAGTCGAAAGAGGCCCTCGAGCTGGCCCTCTCACCCCTGGGGACCACGGTGCGGCGGCATACCGTCGTCCTGGACGCTCTGACGGCCAGCCAGTCCGAGGCCTTGTGCCGCGCGTTCCTTCCGGACCACCCCTTCTCGGCGGAGGACCTGGCGAGCATCCACAAGCACACGGGCGGCAGGCCCTTCCTCCTCAGGGAGTTCCTCAGGCACTACGGTATCGAGGGGGGAGGGAGGAGCGTTGCGCAATCCCTTCGCGAGACGGAGCAGCGGAGAAGGCTCTCCCTGTCCGAGGACGAGGCGAAACTGCTGGACTGCCTGGCCGCCTTTCCGGGAGAGGCCCCCTTCGAGATTCTGACGAAGCTGTCCGAGATGTCGGACACGACGGTCATCGACCTCTACGAGCGGCTCCACCGGAAGGGCGTCGTGTACGAGAAGAAGTCCGGGGACTCCTTCTCGATCCTGTTCCGCCACGCGCTCCTCAAGCGACAGATCCGCGAAGCCATGCCCAGGCTCAAGTGGTGGAATCTGAACAAGCACCTCGTGGCCCTCTTCACGACGGATGCCTATCGGGATATGGGGCGGAGGGACCTGCCCGTCCTGGCGCACAACGCCGGTGACTCCATGACGGAGCTGGCGGCCAGGATCCAGGACCTGAAGGTCCACTTCGAGGTCAGCCACGAGCTGTTCCCGAAGCTCAGCGACCGGGAGCTCCTCTCCGCCGCCCGGACCACCAACGACACGTCCCTCACGAAGGGCTACATCGACGAGGCCCAGGAGCTCCTCGAAAAGCTCTACCGGAGCAACGGGCGCACGCCCGAGCTCGTCCGCCTGGACCGGAGGCTCATGACCATCAAGGGCGGGTTTCTCCGGTGGAACGGCGACTACGGGAGCGCCTTCGCCTGCCTCGAGGAGGCGCTGAAGCTGGCCCTCCGCGAGCCGAAACGCGAGGAGGTGGTGGTCAGCGTCCTCGAACAGCTCTGCTACATCGGCATCCAGAAGGACGACCCCCAGACCCTCGCCTTCTACGCGCCGCTCTTCTACCGCGAGACGCTGAAGGCCCATCTGCACCCCTCCATCGGGATGGGGCTCCGCTTCCTCGCCATCCTCAACGGCATGGAGGGCCGGTACGAAGCCGCATCCAGGCTGGCGAAGATGTCCTCCCGGCTCTTCGAGAGCCTCGAGACTCAGGGCGAGGGGTACACCCTCGGCGTCGTCGCCGCCGTCCACACCTTCGGCGACATCGCCCTCTACGAAGGCCGGCACGAGGAGGCCCTCGGGCACTACCTCCAGTGTATCAAGCTGTGCGAGGCGAAGGGGTTCTACCGAGGGATGGGGCTGCAGCTCGCCAAGGCCGCCTGGTGCGCCGTCCGGATTGGGCAGGTGGAGGAGAGCAGGCAGTACCTCCTCTTCGCACAGCCGCTGTTCGACGGCTTCCAGTCCCAACGGGGCGTCAGCCTGTGCGGCGGCGAGATTGTCTTCGCCCTGGGGGCCCTCTACGACCTCCGGGACGGGCAGACCGCCCGGGCCATGGACAAGCTGCGGAGCGCCCAGGAGCTCAGCGCCATCATGAAAAAACCGCTCTGGAACGCCATCTTCTCCTGTATCAAGGCCACCCTCAAAGAGTGCCACCCCGGGGTGACGGATGCCCTTCTGCCCCAGACGGCGTCCCACTACCGGGACAAGGCCGGCAAGCTCTTCTCCCAGCTCGGCCTGCGCGGCGAACGCGACGCCTGCGAGCAGCTCGTCGCAGCGATGGGGGGTTCTCTGCCGGGTGGGGAAAATAGAGTCTGACGACACCTCCACCCGAAGAGGTTGAAACGGAGCGGCACGAGTGCATCGCCTTCCGCGGTGAGGCCGCTGCGAAGGACAAAATGCAATGTAGTATCGTCCGCCGTTCCCGGCGGAGAGCCGAGGAACCAAACAAAACCCACTCCCTTTTCCATACAGATGGCTACGTCACCGCGCCCATTCGAACGAGATCGAGCGTGCAAGGGGCTCCTGTCCCGCTGGACATGCCGGTGCCCCTCCAGCACTCGTTTTGACTAAATACATGATATATGATATGTTCACTGAAAAATAATAAAAAGGTGGGAGCGAGGTGAGCGTTGGGTCATAACAGGGTCGATACGTCACGAACAAAACTAAGAAGGAGATGATCACGGTCATGGTGAAGAAGTGCTCTACGAAGTTCAGAACTTCCTTTCTTCTGCTTGCGGTCCTCGTCCTCTCGTTCCTGTCCGTACAACAGGGTTTTGCACAAAGCCCAACTGCCGAAAAAACGCCCTTTATGCATTCCCTCGCGGCGACCTGGGAGGGAAAGGGCGTCGTTCGGTATCGCATTGCCGTCCAGCCCACCGAGGACACCGTTCTTGAGGGCCTGAAGATCGTCGCGACCAATCCGGTGTCGGGCAACGTCTCCGTCGTGACCCCCGGGGCCACCTCCGACAAGGAGAAAGTGTCCCTCGCGATGGACAAGACGACCCCCGGCAAGGTCCCCATGCTCGAGTACACCCTTCAGACGAATGCCGCCGAGCCCGGAAACGTACAGCCCGTCTCCGCGGAGATTTTCTGGACGGAGAACGGCAAGGAGCTTTCAGTGAAAACGGAGTCCATCGGCGGCGACGGATTTGTCGGTGGAATCGGCACTGCAATGGACAAGTACGCCCGGACGCCCGAGCTGCCCCCATACTACCCGGCAGGGAAGGACCTCGGAGTGCTCACGGGGTCATGGTATGAGATGGGCGTCCAGTACGGCGAACGGTCGGGCCGTGAAATAGTCGACTTCTTCGACTACCGGTTCGGAGCCCACGTGGAGAAGTACGGGCTGAAGCACCTTCTCGAGGACGTCAGCCGGTACGAGGCCCAGGCCAGGATGTTCTTCCCCGAGGGACTCGAGTTTGCACGAGGGATCGGCGACGGAGCGGACAAGTACCTCTCCAAATCGAAGTTCCACGGCGATGTCTCCAACTACCTCAAGATCGTCTTCATGAACTGCGACAACTGCCTCTTCTACGGACACCCCGGACCTGCGGACGTCGATCACGGGCTTCCTCCCGAGACGACGGCCGACGTGCGGGACCCCTCGCCCGTCATGGACGCCTGCTCCATGATCGCCCTCCTCGGGGCCAAGGGAGCGACTGCCGACGGCACAACCATGCTCGTCCACAACAATGACGGCGACTTCATCGACGAGACCTGGAGGTACACCTATACGGCCGCCCCGACGGGAGGCAACGTGTTCTGGTCCTCCACGACGCCCGGAAAATTCTTCGACATCATGGGGACGAACAACAAGGGGTTGGCCGTGGCGCTCACCGTGGGAGGGAACAAAACGTGGCTCCCGAGCCAGAACATCTACGAGCGGGCCTTCGGCGTCACCTTCCAGTACATCCTCCTGAAAGTTCTCTCCTCTGCCGGCAGCGTCCCCGAGGCCCTTGAGCTCGTCACCGTGGCGACCCCCGAGTACCGGAAGGCCACGGGAAGGAAGACGCTGCTCCGGACCAGGCACAACAACTACATCATGCTCGACAAGAACGAGGCCCTGGTCGTCGAAGTTTCGGCGAACAGATACGCCGTGCGGCGTCCCGGGGACTACGGAGAGGATCCGGGGTACATCGTGGCCACCAATCACTTCGTCGCGAACCACAGCTACGACGCCAACAACGAAAAGACGGATTTTCCCATGACCTTCTTCGGCGACGACGACTACGCCCCGATGAGCGCGACCCGGTACTATACCGGCTTCTGGCAGGCCAAGATGAACTTCGGAAAGCTCGACGCCGACAAAATCCGGAAGATCTGGACATCCCACACCTACATCACGAAGAAGGGCGAACTCGTGGAGAAGATCACCGACGGCAAAGAATGGTTGCCAGCCCATCTTGCAAGCCGGACAATTTGCAGCCATGATGGCGGATATCCGGAGACATACATCGGTTCGACGACGGATACGAAGATCGTCACGATCGACTTCAACCAGATACGGTACTCCGCCGGAAGGCCGTGCGAGTACGAGGGCATGCCGAGGACATTCGTGCTGCAGCCCTAGAACGAACCCGCGGCGAAGAGGTCAATGAACCTCTGACGCGATGAAGAAGAAGCCCCCGACACCTGGACAACAGTCGTTCCGGCGTCGGGGGCTCTTTTTAGTACGAACCGGCCGCAGTCTGTATGATCTCTTAGCCTGTCCCTTTGGGTGAGGCCTTCTCTTCCTTGAATTCCTTCGTCTTTTCAAGTCTTTTCGATCCCTGGCGGACGGCGAGGCACATCTTGAAGAGGACG
>ENA-UOOM01003453-UOOM01003453.1-fermentation-metagenome-genome-assembly--contig:-NODE-3453-length-11431-cov-4.180995_pt1 | contig 11431 bp, 9 predicted proteins | sample MGYA00245781_ERZ724031 | MGnify/ENA primary metagenome ERZ724031 (study PRJEB28704, sample SAMN03018317) | fermentation metagenome | biome: anthropogenic terrestrial biome; feature: soil; material... | reverse complement strand
TTTTTGTTGCTTCTGGAAGTTTTTTGGCTTGACTTAGCAACATATGAAAATTATACTATACATGTACCATATTCCGGCATCCATGTACTTCCAATAAGGAAAAATACATAATTAAATATTTATTTCAGCGTAGGACACGGACCAGTTTCACTATTACAGAAGGAGTGACATTTTTGCAAGCAAAATTTCGCAAACTGACTATGGTTTTTTTGGATATTTTCTTTATTTCCCTTGCCCTGTACATGGCTTTTTTGACCCGGCACGGCACTCTGCCCAGCCATTCGTTATATGAATGGTTTTCCATATGGTCCTGCCTGGTGGTCATCAGCCTGTCCAGCAATCTTCTTTTCAACCTATACCGAAGTCTCTGGCAATATGCCGGGATCAATGAGATGCTGTACATATTGTGTGCCGGCACACTGACCTGTTCTCTGTATTTTGTAGCCATACATCTCCTGCATATTCATATTGCCTATAGTATTTATTTTCTCATCTGGGTATTTGACATTGTTTTTCTTGGAATCAGCCGTATCGGTTCCCGTATTATCCGTTCCATGCTGAAAAAGAGCAGCAGTTCTCCGGAGGGCAACTGTAAAATGGTTTTGGTCGTGGGTGCCGGGGAAGCCGGAGCTATGGTGATAAAGGAATTACGGGGCCATGATGAACTGGGTTTAAGGCCCATTGCCCTGATCGATGATGACCGGTATAAACAGGGTACGCTGATTCAGGGGATCAAGGTATACGGGGATCACAGCCGGATTGGGGATGTCGTCCGCCAGCTGGGAATTGATGAAATCATCATAGCCATGCCATCCGTTCCCAGGGAGGCGCAGGCAGATATCCTGAACGAATGCAAAAAGACCAAATGCAGGCTGAAGACCCTTCCCGGCGTATATGAGCTGATCAGTGGGAATGTATCCATTCAGCAGATCCGGGATGTAGAGATTGAAGATCTGCTGGGACGGGATCCCATTGATTTAAATGTGGAAAATATCTGCGGCTATATTCAGGGCAAGGTGGTTCTGGTCACAGGAGGCGGTGGTTCCATCGGATCGGAGCTGTGCCGGCAGATCGCACGCTTTGACCCGAAGCAGCTTCTGATTCTGGATATCTATGAAAACAATGCCTATGACCTGGAACAGGAGTTGAAGTGGGACTTTCCGGAACTGAACTATAAAGTCATCATCGGATCGGTTCGGGACAAGGCAAGGATGGAATGGATTTTCCATACCTATCGGCCGGATGTCGTCTTTCATGCTGCTGCTCACAAGCATGTTCCGCTGATGGAAAACAATCCGGCGGAGGCCATCAAGAACAATGTGTTCGGTACCTGGAATGTGGCGGAATGTGCCGACCGGTACGGCACCGGGAGATTTGTCATGATTTCGACGGACAAGGCCGTCAATCCCACCAATATCATGGGGGCCACCAAAAGGATTGCGGAAATGATCATCCAGGGCATGGACCGGATCAGCAGGACGGAATATGTGGCCGTTCGTTTCGGCAATGTTCTGGGCAGCAACGGCAGTGTTATTCCCCTGTTCAAGAAGCAGATTGCGGCCGGGGGGCCGGTAACGGTCACCCACCCGGACATCAACCGGTTCTTCATGACCATTCCTGAGGCGGTGCAGCTGGTTTTGGAAGCGGGCTCCATGGCACAGGGAGGGGAGATCTTTATTCTGGATATGGGGAAACCGATGAAGATTGCGGATCTGGCCAGGGATTTGATCCGGCTTTCCGGGCTGGAGCCTGGTGTGGATATCAAAATCCAGTATACGGGATTGCGGCCAGGCGAGAAGCTGTATGAAGAGCTTTTAATGAAAGAAGAAGGGCTGACAGCCACCCGGCACAAAAAGATATTTGTCGGAAAGCCGGGTACCATTGATATCGGGACTCTGAAGGGGGAGCTGGAGAAGCTGAAGTTTGTCATGTCCGGTCCGGCAGATGCCCTGAAGGAATATGTGAAGGAGATGGTCCCCACTTACCACACCGCTGTACCTGCTTCTGTCCACACACCCGTTCTTTCTGCGGTGGACGAAGTTGCCACCGGTAAGGAGGAATATCCGAAATGATAAGGCAATTGGAAGACACAAAGCGGGCACAGCCTTATGCGAAAATTTCCGGGAGGTAAAAAAATGAGTGAAGTTCAGACAGACCCACAGAAGTATGAGGATGAGATCGATCTCCGCGAGCTTTTCCAGGTCCTGTGGGAAAACAAATACAGGATTCTTGCAGGGACTCTTCTTGTCGCTCTGTTGACGGGGTTGGTCAGCATTTTTCTTTTAACTCCGGTATATCAGACAAAGCTGGATCTGGTGATCAGTATGCCGGAGCAGTACCATACCCGATATGGCGACTATAAGCTGCCGATTTCCACGAATGATCAGTACATCAGCCTTCTGACCAATCATACCGTTTTGGCTAATACTATAAGGGATATGAAGTATGACCCGGAGAAAGTCCGTCCGGAGAAACTGAAGAAACAGATTGAGATAGACAACAAGGATGCCGCAGGGAGCGGAAAGAAAAACATTTTTCATATTACGGTTTCGGCAGACAGTCCGCAAAAGTCCCTGAAGCTTGCCAGGACATTATATGCGAATTACATTGAATTTGTGGACATTTTGACCAAGGAGGAGGCTGTCACCTATTACACCAATTATTTCAATACGGAGCTGCAGTCGCTGGATCTTTCCCTGAAGGATAATCAGGCACTTCTGAAGGAAAATGAGAAACTGTTGAACGGAACATCGCAGACAATTTCCCAGAATGACCTGATGGAAGCCATACAGGAAGGCCGGAAGGGCTCACAGGACTATATCGTGGTGGAGAATATCATCAATGACAGTTATACCAAGATACAAAATGATGTTGTCAGTAACCGGCAGACCATCTATTCGATTGAAAATTCCATCCGTTCCGATCAGGAAAAATTAAAGGAAATTAAAAAAGAAAAAGAGAAGATTTCAAAATATCATGAGACAGACGGCAAAACACCTGTTGAGTCGGATTTCATCCGTGCGGTGGAAACCGGTATCCATATGCCGTCTGAGCCGGTGGCGCCCACACAGAAAACGGGTCCGTCCAATGGCAGGAATGTTTTGATCGGTATGGTGACAGGTTTTCTGCTGAGTGCCATGGCGGTTTTTATCCGGAAATTCTGGATGGAAAAGCCTCCGGCCGGGGAAGCTGGAAAGGCGGATGCCGGGAGTTCCGTTTGCCGGACCGGCTGAAAGCTGCTACAATAGGTGCAGGAAAGTTGTCCGGGAAGTGGAGTAAAATGGGAAAGGAAAATATGATAAGGGTGATGGCATGATTCGAAAAGCTGTGATTCCCGCAGCAGGTCTGGGGACCAGGATGCTGCCGCTGACCAAGTCCCAGCCGAAGGAAATGCTTCCGCTGGGGAGAAAGCCATGTATTCAATATATTGTGGAAGAGCTGGCGGATGCCGGGATTACTCAGATCCTGTTCATTACCGGGCAGAAGAAACGGGCCATCGAGGACCATTTTGACAAGGATACCGGGCTGGAAAAAATGCTGTCCATGAGCGGCCAGCAGGATATCCTGGAGGAACTGAAGTTTCATGACCTGGATGTTTCCTATTTTTATACCCGGCAGAGTGTGCCCCAGGGACTGGGCCATGCCGTCGGCTGTGCCCGGGATTTTATCTGCGGGGAGCCCTTTGTCATTGCGTTGGGGGATTCCATTATTCATTCCGATGAAGACCGGTCCCTGTTGAAGCGCATGATGGATCAATCAGAGGCGGATCCCGGATCCTTTGTGATTGGCACGCAATCCGTTCCTTTGGGGGACGTGCACAAATATGGCATGATAAAGCCCGGGAAAAAAGGGACGGACAAAGGGACAGTGGAAATAGAGGACCTGATGGAAAAGCCTTCCGCCGGACAGACGCCTTCCACCCTGGCCGTTGCCGCCAGATATGTTATGCCCTATCGCTTGTTTGATGCCCTGGAGCGGACAAGTCCGGGGAAAGGCGGGGAAATTCAGCTGACCGATGCCATCCGGCTGCTGCTGAGGGAAGGAACAAAGGGATATTCCGTCTCTCTGACCGGGCGGGAGAAGCGGTACGATATTGGAAATATCCGTTCCTATTACGAGGCCTTTGTGGATTTTGCGCTGGAAGATGAGAAGTACGGGTATCAGCTGAAGCAATATCTGATTCAAAAGTTTCATCTGTGAACGGCTTCCATCCCGGAAGGTCTGCTCATCACCTGCAGAGATGGGAGGATTCTCAGTTTTGTTAAAATACGAGTGGGGGAAAGCAAATGATTCGAGCAACGGCTCCCGGCAGGGCAGGGATTATCGGTAATCCAACCGATGGATATGGCGGCACCATGATTGCCTGTGCCATTCCAAACCGCGCCTGGGTGGAGATGGAGGAAAGCGATCGGCTGACTGTGGAAAATGACGGGGAGAAGCAGATCCTGATGTGGCAGAACGATTTTGACAACCGGAAGGATCGTTTTGATATCGTCCGCTCGGTGCTCCGCTATTACCGCCTGTATGATCTGAAGGCGGACATCCGGTTTGGAAGCGATATCCCTGTGCAGGCCGGATTGGCAGGCTCCACGGCCTTGTTGTCTGCGATTCAGTCCGCTGTGCTGACGTATATCGGAGAGAGGCATTCCCCGTATCAGCTTGCAGAGCTGAACCGGATCATCGAGCTGAACTATATGAAATGCCAGTGCGGTTATCAGGATGCCTATATGACGACGTTTGGAGGCCTGAATTATCTGGATTTCCGCGGCAAGGAATACTATAGGGAACTGGACAGGGAGATCTATGCCACGGTGGAGCCTCTTCATCCTTTTGTGGATCAGCTGCCCTTTGTTATAGCCCATACCGGGATCCGGCACGATTCCGGCGAATTTCACAGGCCCCTGCGGGAGCGATGGCTGGAAGGTGATCCGGCATTGGTCCGGGGTTATCGGGAGATCGCCCATATCGCAAGGGAAGGAAAAAAGGCCCTGCTGTCGGAAGACTGGGAGAAATTTGGCTTTCTGATGAACAAGAACCATGAGATTCAGGACAATTTATGCGATTCCGGAGGGCGGAACAATGCCATGATCCGGACTGCAAAACGGAGCGGTGCTTTGGGTGCCAAGCTGGCAGGAGCCGGCGGAGGCGGTACCATTATTGCCCTGACGCCGGATCCGGAAAGGACCCGGAATGCTCTTGCGGAAGCCGGAGTAAAGCAATTTATAGAGCTGGATCCGGCCGGAGCGGGGATCCTCGTGGAACGGCGGAAAGCGGCAAATACGCTGAGCCGGAAGGAGAAGGAAGGGTAGACTGCGGGCAGATACCTCTTCGGATATCGTAAAAAATCTTTTTTGGATATCTTTCATGATATACGGACAGAGTTCTATTTTTATGCTATAATAAAAACACACTTAATCATCTTAGGTATTAAAGCCTTCGACTTTTTGCCGATAAGAGCAAACCATTGGAAACGGTGGGACGCAAAGCTGCAGGGTCTGTCTTCCGCAAGGAAGTGATTGCCTGGCTGCCGAAGAGAAAGTTTTCTGTGCCCGGATCAAAGATGGTGGTAAAAGTTGAACCGTTTAATTCTGAACGATGATTTAAGATAGACCCCCTTTATGAGGCACTTTGGATCTTTCATCTGAAGTGCTTTCATTTTTGCGCACCTGCTGCCGGATCATGAAGTTTTTGGACTGGACAGATTCCGCTTTGTTCGATACAATCAGGATGATTTTTTGCTCCGGGAAAGAAAGGGCTGGATTCAAACATATGATGGAAGAAAACAAATATCCGACGGATGGGGGCTGCCGGGTTCCTCTGGGGGAGTTTGAGCGGCTGGATGACCTGCAGTATAAGGGGCTCCGAATCATACAGGATACCCGGAAGTTTTGTTTTGGGGTGGACGCAGTTCTGTTATCCCATTTTGCGGATATCAAAATGGGGGACAGAGTGGTGGATCTGGGGACAGGCACCGGGGTCCTTCCGATTTTGCTGGCCGGCAGAATGCCGGATGCGGAGATTTACGGGGTGGAAATTCAGCCGGATATGGTGGAAATGGCAAACCGAAGCATCCGGCTGAATGGTTTGGAATCCCATGTCCGTATCCAGGCCGGGGATTTGAAGAAAGCCCCGGATGCGCTGGGCAAAAACCGGTTTACCCTGGTCGTGTCCAATCCTCCCTACCGGAAGGCAGGCAGCGGGGCGGTCAATCCCCGGGACGCAAAAGCCATTGCAAGACATGAGATATTGTGTACGCTGGATGATGTGTTGGCTGCAGCCTCCGGGCTCCTGGCCCCGGGAGGACGTCTGGCCATGATCCATCAGGCCGATCGTCTGACGGACATTCTGACCGGAATGCGGCAGCACCGGCTGGAACCGAAACGGATCTGTACGGTTTATCCGCAGCCGGGCAAGGCTCCGAACCGGATTCTGGTGGAGGCGGAGCGTTTTGGCAAGTCTCCTCTCAGGTGGCTTCCTCCGCTGTTTATCTATCAGGAGAACGGGCAATATACAAAGGAATTGATGGAAATATACCATATTTCTGTTACGGAAGAGAAGAAAGGAAAGATGGAGCAGGGAATGAACAGGAACAAAACAGACTGTCACGGCAAGGGCTCAACGGGTCCGGGAATGCTTTATCTTTGCGGGACGCCCATTGGAAATCTGGAGGATATCACCCTGCGGGCACTCCGAATATTGAAGGAAGCGGACTGTATTGCAGCGGAGGATACCCGTCATACCCTGAAGCTTCTGAACCACTATGGAATTTCCAGGCCCCTGATCTCCTATCATGAGCATAACCGGCTGGAAAAAGGGCCGGAGATCATTCGCAGGGTGCAGCAGGGACAAAAGGTTGTGGTGGTTTCCGATGCCGGCATGCCCGGGATATCCGATCCGGGGGCGGATCTTTCTGTTCTGGCACAGGAAGCCGATGTTCCGGTTTCGATTCTGCCCGGTCCGTCTGCTTCCCTGTCTGCTCTGGTATTGTCCGGACTTTCGGCAGAACGCTTTGTGTTTGAAGGGTTTCTGCCCAGGGAAGGAAAGGAGCGTCGGACGCGGATTCAGCTGCTCCGGGAGGAGGAACGCACTGTGATCCTCTATGAGGCGCCCCATCGGCTGATTTCCCTTCTGAATGATTTGCTGGCGGGACTGGGGGATCGCCGGATCACCATTGTAAGGGAGCTGACCAAGATCCATGAGGAAGTTTTGCCCATGACCCTGGCAAAGGCCGTGGAGTACTATACGGAAAAGGTGCCGAAAGGCGAGTTTGTCGTGATTCTGGAGGGAGTGCACAGGGACAGCCGGATGGACTTCAGCCGGATCAGCATAGAAGATCACCTGAAGGAGTATCTTCGGATCGGAATGAATAAAAAAGAGGCCGTGAAACAGGTGGCACGGGACAGGCATCTTCCGAAAAGCGAAGTCTATCCGTTCAGCATCGGGTTGTAAACTGGCCATAACAGGAAAAAGGGAGAAAATAAAAAAGCAGCATAAAGCTGCTTTATACAGGAAGGATACCCTTGCACATATCCTCCCTGACGAAATACCTGGTGTGCGTATTCGTGTTTCCGATTGTTTTTATCATGTCCGATGCCGATAAAGCTTATTTCCCGAGGCTTCCATTGTTGACGCTGTTGGCCATTTCCGCCAGACAGTTTTTGCAGATGTTTTTCCCCCGGTATTGGATGACATCCCGTGCATCATCGCAGAAAATGCAGGCCGGTGCATACTTTTTCAGGATAATCTGTTCTCCGTCCACATAGATTTCCAGAGCATCTTTTTCCTCGATATCGAGTGTCCTGCGGAGCTCGATGGGAATTACCACTCTGCCTAATTCGTCAACCTTCCTGACAATACCTGTAGATTTCATCTTTTCCTCCCTCTCCTCATACAAAATTCGACAGATTTCTGACACAAATCATTTTACCAATAATTGAAATAAAAGTCAACCCAACTGCGCAACATTTTTCTAGCTTTTTCAAAATTGTTGACAAGTCTCCGGGAATTGGTTCTAGTGGACAAATGTACTGTCATATTTATGGAACTAGGACACGGAGACGGAGGTGACGAGGGTGGTTAATGTTGTCTGGATCCTGCTGCTGCTGGGCGGATTTCTTACCGCCATGTTCAACGGAAGGATCGCTGCCGTAACGCAGGCAGCTCTGGACAGTGCCAAATATGCCGTTGAACTTTGTTTTGGATTGATCGGGATCTATGCTCTCTGGCTCGGGCTGATGAAGGTTGCGGAAAAATCCGGCCTGGTAAAGGCCATTTCCGGGAAGATTGCACCGGTTCTGAAGTTTTTGTTTCCGGGGGTACCGGCGAAAAGTTCTGCCATGGGCGCCATTACCATGAACATCATTGCCAATATGCTGGGCCTGGGAAACGCGGCAACCCCTCTCGGAATCAGCGCCATGAAAGAGCTGCAGCACCTGAATCGGGACAGGGACTCGGCTTCCGATGCCATGTGCATGTTTCTGGTGATCAATACTTCCTGTGTTCAGCTGATCCCTGCCACCGTCATCGCCATCCGGAGCGCCGCAGGATCCGCCAATCCGACGGAGATTATCGGGACCACCCTGATTGCAACCCTGTGTTCCGCAGCAACGGGGATAGCAGCGGTTTTTATCCTGAAGCGTTTTTATTGAATCAGGAGTGTTTAATGAAGCAAAATGGAGGGAAAGGGTATGATCCAGATCACACAATGGATATCCGCTCTTGCCATACCGGTATTCATTATTTTTGTGCTGGGATATGGGGCGGTGAAGGGAGTGCCGGTGTATGAAACATTTGTGGAAGGAGCCGGGGAAGGCATCCGCACGGCATTCCACATTCTTCCGTATCTGGTCGCCATGTTTGTGGCCATTGGGGTGTTCCGCGCTTCGGGGGCCATGGATTTCCTGATCCGGATTCTTTCCCCGGTCACCAACCTGGCGGGGATTCCTCCTGAGATCCTTCCGCTGGCAATGATGCGTCCCATGTCCGGATCTGCTTCCTCAGGCATGCTGGCAGAGTTGTTCCGGACCTACAGCCCGGATTCTTTTATCGGCCGGTGCGCCTCGACGATGATGGGATCCACGGAAACCGTATTTTATACCATTTCCGTGTATTTTGGATCCGTTGGCATCAAAAAAACCAGGTATGTCCTGGCAGCCGGGCTTCTGGCGGATCTGGCGGGATTATTGGCTTCGGTTGCAATATGCAGTCTGATTTTGGGCAGGTAAAGGTGGTTTCATTGTAAAATTCGACGGAATGGGTGTTCTGTGTTATAATTTAAGGAAATAAACAGATGGAGGCTATTGAATGAGGGTATATGCTACTCCTGACAATATCGTTGGTAAGGAGTTAAGGGACAAGACAGTTGTTGTAGTTGACGTCCTGCGGACAGGCAGTACGATACTTACCGCACTCTGCCATGGCTGCAAAGAGGTGATTCCTGCTGTAGAGACAGAGGCGGTCATCCGGATGTCAAAGAATTATGAAAAGAACTCCTTCTTGCTATGCGGGGAGAGGAATATGCAGGCGATTGAGGGATTCCACCTTTCCAATTCTCCACTGGAATATACAAGGGAGCAGGTTGCCGGGAAGACTTTGCTGATGACCACCACCAATGGGACAAAGGCCATCTGCAGGACCAACGATGCACGGGAAGTCCTGATCTGCGGTCTGGTCAATGTGGACGCAGTGGCGGAGTATCTTTCCGGACAGGACAGTGATATTGTATTTCTCTGCGCAGGTACAAACGGGCAGTTCTCACTGGAGGATATTATAGCGGCGGGAGCGGTCCTGAACCGGCTGTGTACCAGGTTGGGGATGCAGGATCCGGAGATGGGGGATCTGGCTGTTCTGGCCGCTTCCATATACGATCACGATAAGGGGGATCTGAACAGCCTGCTGAAGGGCTGCACACAGTACCGGAAGCTGGCGGAGGCCGGATTGGACCGGGACATTACATATTGTTTGACACAGAATGCGGCGCCTGTGGTGGGCGTGTATCGGGACGGTGTGATCCGGATTCCCGGACCGGCGCAGGCGCAGAATGATGAAAACAGGGAATAAAATCATAAAATCTGCCATACTGGCAAAATACTGCATATGGAATCGTTGACAAGGCAATCATAGATGAATATAATAAGGTAAAGTCCGGATAAAAGAAAAACGCAGGGATGGGAAGAGTAGGCAGAAGAGCCGCCAGAAGCGAGCCGGATCAGGTGAAAGCCGGCGGCGGGGGACTGCTGAAGATGGCCCCGGAGCGAAGCAGCTGAACAATTGGAGTAGGCTGCTGCGGAGGATTCCGTTATCGATCAGGTGATTTCTGTCACTGAAATGAGATTTCGGAATATTTGCCGAAAAATAGGGTGGTACCGCGTGCCCCTCGCCCCTAAGATGGTGAGGGGTTTTTGTGTGCCTGCAGATCTGTTGGATGCCGGGTGTGCAGGATTTTATGGGATGATGGGATGGAACAATAAATGATGGAAAATAAGGATGGAGACAGTACGGAAAGTCAAGTGTAAAAGAAGGAAAGATGGAAAGGAAGAGAATTGTGTCACAGAAAAAAACCTTTTATATTACCACACCGATTTATTATCCCAGTGCGAAACTGCACATCGGGAATTCGTATACCACCGTGGCGGCAGATGCCATGGCCCGATTCAAGAGAATGACGGGATATGATGTGATGTTCCTGACCGGCACCGATGAGCATGGTCAGAAGATTGAGAAAATTGCAAAAGCCAACGGGGTTGCTCCCAGGCAGTACGTGGATGGAATTGTCGCGGACATCAAAAAGCTGTGGAAGCTGCTGGATATTTCCTATGATGATTTTATCCGTACCACGGACAAGCGTCATGAAAAGGCAGTACAGAAGATCTTCAAAAGGCTGTACGATCAGGGGGATATTTATAAGGGAAAGTACGAAGGCTGGTACTGTACGCCCTGTGAATCCTTCTGGACGAAGCGTCAGCTGAAAGACGGAAAATGTCCGGACTGCGGCCGTGATGTAGAGCTGGTGCAGGAAGAAAGCTATTTTTTCCGGCTGTCCGGATATCAGGACCGTCTGATTCAATATATCGAAGAGCACCCGGGCTTTATCCAGCCCCAATCCCGTCAGAATGAAATGGTGAACAATTTTCTGCGGCCCGGCCTGGAGGATCTGTGCGTATCCAGAACATCCTTTCGCTGGGGCATTCCGGTGCCCTTTGATCCCAAACATGTCATTTATGTATGGATTGATGCCCTGACGAACTATATCACGGCATTGGGATATCTGTCGGATCATCCGGAGAAATTTGAAAAATACTGGCCGGCGGATGTTCACCTGGTGGGCAAGGATATCATCCGGTTTCATACCATCATCTGGCTCGCCATGCTGATGGCGCTGGACCTGCCTCTTCCGAAAAAGGTCTTCGGTCACGGATGGCTGCTGCTGGAA
>ENA-UOOM01003452-UOOM01003452.1-fermentation-metagenome-genome-assembly--contig:-NODE-3452-length-11437-cov-7.423036_pt1 | contig 11437 bp, 13 predicted proteins | sample MGYA00245781_ERZ724031 | MGnify/ENA primary metagenome ERZ724031 (study PRJEB28704, sample SAMN03018317) | fermentation metagenome | biome: anthropogenic terrestrial biome; feature: soil; material... | reverse complement strand
CCCAGGTGCCGCGGATAAAGTCTGGCCCGATCACATAGAAGATCATCCGGATGATGCACAGCACCCCGGCCTTGGTGATCACGCCGCTCAAGACGGCGGAGGCAGGGGCGGGGGCCACGGGGTGGGCGGTGGGCAGCCAGCCGTGCATGGGGAACATGCCGGCCTTGGTGCCAAAGCCCACCAGGGTGACAAAGATGATGCCCAGCAGCGCCTCCCTGGAGATGTTGAGGCCTTCAGTCAACAGGGAACCGCCTGCCACAAAAAAGGGCGAGGACAGGTTGGGGGTGAGGATGAAGATGCCCAACAGGCCCATGGTGGCGCCCGCCACGGAGTAGATCAGGTATTTGATGCCGGCAGCGATCGCCTCCTTGCTGCGGGTGTGCAGCACCATGGGGACCGACAGCAGCGTCATGGCCTCAAAGAACAAGTACATGGTGACCATGGTGCCGGACAGCGTCAGCCCCATCAGGGTGCCCAGCACCAGGAGGTAGAAGGCGTAGTAGCTTTTCTCGTTCTTCTCGTGGCGCATGTAGCTAAAGGAGAAGAAGCCGGAAATCGTCCACATGATGGTCATCACCAGGGAAAACACCATGGAGGTGCCATCGGAGCGCAGGGCGATGGGCAATTGATCCGTCATGTAAAACAGCACCGCGGTGCGCTCCCCGCCCAGGGCTACCAGGGTGACCACCACGCACTCCAGCACCAGGGCGGCCCCCACAAACAGGCAGCGGTTCTTCCGGGTCTGGTTCACCCAGGGGATCAGCAGGGTCATGAAGGCAGCCGCGACCGGCAGCAAAATGGCGAGTATCAGCATCAATCCTTCCACAGTGGGTTCCTCCTTAGGCGAACATCTTCAGGCCGGACTCAATCACCCGCATGATCGGCCCGGAGCCAATGCCCAGATACACAGTCATCAACATGGAAACAAACAGCGCTGCCACCACATAGCGGGGGATATGATGGGCAGGGGGGTAGAGCACATCCTCCGCCGGGCGCCTGTAAATGGACACGACGGTGTGCAGGAAGTACACGGCGTTGAGCAGGGTGCTGACGGCCAGAGCCACCAGCACCAGCACCCGCATGCCCCCGCCCAGGGGGATGGCGGCGCTGGCCAGGTAGAGCTTGGCGATAAAACCGCCTGTAAAGGGAATGCCCACCATGCTCATGGCGGAGACCGTGAACACGATGCCAGCCGCCACATTGCGGTAGCCCGCGCCATGGAGGCTGTGGAAGCGCTTGTGGTTGCCCGAAACGCTGACCAGCTCATGGGTGGACAAAAACAGCAGGGACTTGGCCGCCGAGTGGGCCAGCATCTGGAACAGCGCCGCCGCCACCCCCGCCATGCTGGCCATGCCCAGGCCCATGTAGACATAGCCGATCTGCGCCACAGAGGAATAAGCCACCATGCGCCGGATGTCCCGCTGGCTGATGGCCATCACAGAGCCCATGATCATCCCCGCCACGCCGCAATAGAACAAAAAGTCGTCAATATGGGACTGACGGATGATGTCAAAGCCGATGACCCGGTAGAAAAACTTGATCAGCAGGAAGATATAGGCCTTGCTGATGATGCCGGAGAGAATGGCGCTGGACATGGGAGGGCCAAAGGCGTAGGTGTCAGGTGCCCAGGCGTGGAAGGGGAACAGCGCGCTTTTGATGGCCAGCCCCACGGTGATCAGCGCGATCACCACGGTGAGAGGCTGGGCGTAGTTGCCCGTCTGATAGATCTCGCGCACTGCCTCCTGCAAGGGCTCCATCAGCAGGTGGCCGGTGATGCCATAGAGCATGGCGATGCCCAGCAGGACAAGGCCTGAGGCCAGCAGGTTCATGATGAGGTATCGGGTGGCGGCCACCAGGGTGTGGCCGTTTTGGCGCACAATCACCAAAGCGCAGGAGGCGATGGTGATGATTTCAATGAAGACATAGGCGGTGAACAGGTCGTTGGTATAGAGCATCACCAGGACGGATGCCAGCGCCAGGTCCACCATGATGCAGTAGAGGCTGAACTTCTTTTGGCTGACAAACATCGGCATGTGGTAAAGCCCCGCCACCAGGGTGATGAACAGCACCGCGGAAAAGCCGGTGGCCATCAGGGCTTCCAGGCGGCCGATGCGGATCTCATTGCCCCAGGGCGCAGGGAAATGCCCCATCATGAAGGAATAGGAGGATTCAAGGCGCAGTGTCAGCACCAGCGTGGCGGCGCTGAGCACCAGCACCACCAGGCTTACCAGAAGCGTCAGGTATTTGGCCGCCCGGGGCTTGAGCACCGAGGTGACCACCCCTGCCAGCAGGCACAGGAGAATGGTGAAAAACGGGAAATTGTGCGCCAGGCTCATTCCACTTCCTCCTGGCGTGCCATCAGCGCGATCTGGTCGATGTCCAGGGTACGATAGCGCCGGTACAGGCGCACGGTCAGCGCCAGCATCATCCCGGTAAAGCTGACGGATACCACGATGCCTGTCAGCACAAGGCCAGTGGGAACCGGGTTGATGTAGTGGATGGCCTGGGTGACACCATCAACCACGATGGGGGCCTTGCGGCCGTGGATATAGCCCATGGAGGCCAAAAACAGGTAGGTAGCGGTGCTCATGATGTTAAGCCCGATGATCTTGCGGATGAGGTTTCTCTGCAGCAGCAAAATGACAAAGCCAATGCCAAAGAGGATGACAGCCACGGTCTGCTCGATGTTTTCATACAGTGCTTGCAACATGCTATCCCCTCCTCACAGGCCGCCCTTGCGGAACAGGGCGTAGAAAATGTACATGGTGCAGGCCACCACCAGGCCAACGGCGATATTCAGCGGCATGATCAGGCCGCCTGACAATATGGCGCCCGGCGTCCCCAAGGGGATATGGCTTTCCAGGCCATTGGCGCCGCAATAGAAGGAATAGGCCTTGGCGACGCCGTAAAAGCCCAGCGCGCCGAAGCTGACCAGCTGGAAGGTTTTGTAGCTGAAAAACCGGCCCGCCTTTTTGAAGCCGAAGGCGTTGAGGTAGAGAATCAGCCCGGAGGACACGATCGCCCCGCCGGAAAAGCCGCCACCGGGTGAGAGGTGGCCATTTAAAATGACATAGAGGCCAAAGAGCAGCAGAATCGGGGTGAGCAGGATGGCAGTTCCCTGCAGGATGCGGTCGTTCTTGGGCTCATAGTGCCGGTCATCCGATTCTTCAGCGATCAGTTGCTGGGTGGGCTGTCCCTTGTCGTCCAGGTCAATGCGCAGCAGGATCAGCACAGCGCAGGCGGCAATAAATAGCACCGTGGACTCCCCCAGGGTGTCAAAGGCGCGGTAGTCCAGGATCATCCCGGCCACCATGTTGGTGGCGCCGGTCTCCGCAAGCCCCTGCTCGATGTAGCGGGTGATGACCTCGTTGTTGGCAGGCACATCCGCCGCGCCAAAGCGGGGCATATGGGCCACTGTGCCCAGCAGGAAAAAAATGATCATCCCCCCCAGGAGCAGGGACAGCAGCACATGCAGCCGGCCGATAAGCCGCCGCCCTTTGGTGAGGGTCCAGGCGTACAGATCGTACTGGGCCAGCCGGTCAAGGGCCAGGTCCCGGTCGTGGCGGTGCTGAAGGGCCGCCTCCTGGTGCTGGGCGGCCAGCTCCGGGTCCACCTCTGGGGGCGCCTCGCCTGGCTGGATGACAGAATCCTCTATGGCCTCATCCAGCGCCAGGTACCCCTCCCGCATCCAGCGCACAAAGCGCTCCTGCGGGCGATTTTGCCAGTCACTTCTGCGCTTGCTCATGATCCCTGTCTCCTTGCAGCGCATGTATTTTCTTAAGGGTCACAAAGAACAGCACCGATGTGATGCCGGCCCCCACCGCCGCTTCCGTGATGGCCAGATCCGGGCTTTCCAGAAGCATCCAGATCACCGCCATGATGAGGCTGTAAGCCATGTAGACAATCAGCGAGGTGAGCAGGTTTTTGGTGAAGCTGACGGCAAGAGCGCATACGACCAGCATGCCCAGCAGGGCCAGGTTGACAAAGTTCACACGTCCACCTCCTGATCCTCATCCTTTTCAGCGCCTGTGAGCTGGTGCCAGTGCGGGTTGGTGGTTACCTCCAGCCGGGCGATCAGGTGGCTGCCCACCGGGCTTGCCACCCAGAGCAGGCAGATGATCAGCAGCAGCTTTAGCGCAGTCCATATATCCGGCGCGCTGACCGTCAGGCCAATCAGGCAAAACAGCAGGCCCAGGGTATCGCCCATGGCAGCAGCGTGCATGCGGTTCAAGACGTAGTCAAACTTATATACGCCGATCACAGCGGTTATCAGCATGGAAAGGCCGCTTAGCAAAAACAGTGCGGTGATAATAAAGCGAATCCAGTCAAGCATGACGCTGCGCCTCCTCCTGCTGTGCCCGCCGCTCCAGGTAGACCCCCATGTACACCTTGCACAACACCACCACGGCCAGAAAGCTGATCATGGCGTAAATCAAAGCCACATCAGCCAGATAGCCCTGACCCAGCATCAGCGCGACCACGCAGATCATGATGATGATCTGCGTGCCGATCATGTTGATGGCCACAATGCGGTCAGCGATGGAAGGGCCTTTCACCGCGCGGATAAAGCAGGCGATGATCAGCACCGTCTGCACACACAGGACGGCGATATACAGCGTGCTGTAGGCATCCCAAACGCTCACAGGCTCGCCTCCTGCCAGTCCTTCTCCATGGCCATTAGGCGCTGTTCAAAGGCGCTGTTCACCAGGCCCTCTTCAAACGCCTCGTCCAGGCAGTGAACCAGGTATTTATCCCCCTGCAGGTGCACGGTGATGGTGCCGGGGGTCAGGGTGACGCAGTCAGCCAGCATCACCCGGGCAGGCATGGTGTGAAGGGGCGTCCTGAAGGTGGCCAGCTTTGGCACCACGATGTCCCGGTCTGTCAGAATCAGGCGCATCACAGCCAGGTTTGCCAGGGTGATCTCTTTGATCAGCAGCCAGATGTAGCGCAAATAGCTGGGAAGGCGCCGGAAGACATACAGCTGAACCTTCGGGGTGAAGCCGGTGGCGACAAAGCGGGTGACAAACCAGCTGAGCAGCACGGATAAAACGGCGCCAAAAGCCACAAGCTCCCAAGTGAGCTTGCCATTGAACACCATCCACATCACAAACAGAGCGGCAGCGAGCAAGGGATCTCCTTTTTTCTATGGGGCTGTTTTTTTGCTGTGTTGGCACAGGATCGCCCACAACCGGATTATAGCATTTCGCCCGGCAATGTCAATTTATGCAACACAATTTCCGTGGGAGGGATGAGGGAGTGCCGCTGACAGTGGACAGGGGATACGAAGGAAGGAGCAAGAGGCCGCAGCGCAGGCAGGCTGAGAGAGCAGGGAGACTCCGCAAGCTGGAACCCCGGCCAAATTGCCACCCAAATTGCACCAATATTGTTCCCGACCGCGCTTGTCAACTTCGCGCTGTCATGGTATACTTCTTCGGTATTACACACGTGGGGGGACTGTCCGCTTGTGCCGCAAGGCGTCCGGGCAGGATGAACCCCGCGGAGGAGAAACAAGGAGGTAGACCCATGGCAGTAATCTCAATGAAGAGCTTGCTGGAAGCAGGTGTGCACTTTGGCCATCAGACACGCCGCTGGAACCCCAAGATGGCGCCCTATATTTTCACGGAACGCAACGGCATCTACATCATCGACCTGCAAAAAACCGTCCGCAAAATCGAAGAGGCCTACATGTTTGTCAGGAATTTGTCCATGGAGGGCAAATCCATCCTTTTCGTGGGCACCAAGAAGCAGGCCCAGGAATCCATCGAGCAGGAGGCCAAGCGCTGCAACATGTTCTATGTGAACAAGCGCTGGCTGGGCGGTATGCTCACCAACTACCGCACCATCAAAACCCGCGTTGACCGCCTCAACGAGATCGACAGGATGCAGGAATCTGGCCAGCTTGATGTGCTGCCCAAAAAAGAAGTGGTCAACATCATGCGCGAGCGTGAGAAGCTGGACAACAACCTGGGCGGCATCCGCACCATGAAGGGCCTGCCCGGCGCTGTGTTTGTGGTGGATCCCCATAAAGAGGCCATCGCCATCGCCGAAGCCCGGACGCTGAAGATCCCGGTGATCGCCATCGTGGATACCAACTGCGACCCCGATCTGGTGGACTATGTGATCCCCGGCAACGACGACGCCATCCGGGCTGTGAAGCTCATCTCCGGCAAGATGGCCGACGCTGTGCTGGAAGGCAAACAGGGTGTGCAGGATGAAGCAGCTGAAGACGCCGGCGAAGTTTTTGAAGATGGGGCCGAGGCCTGATTGGCTTTTGAATAAGGAGATATGATAATGGAAATCACCTCTGCAATGGTAAAGGAACTGCGCGAGCGCACGCAGGCAGGCATGATGGACTGCAAAAAGGCGCTGGTTGAGACCAAGGGCGATATGGACAAGGCCATTGAGTACCTCAGGGAAAAGGGCCTGGCCGCCAATGCGAAGAAGGCAGGCCGCATCGCGGCTGAGGGCATGGTGGACAGCTATATCCACATGGGCGGCAAGATCGGGGTGCTGATCGAGGTCAACTGCGAGACCGACTTTGTGGCCAAAACCGATACCTTCAAAAACCTCTGCCATGACCTGGCGCTGCAAATCGCCGCCAGCAACCCCCTGTTTGTGTCCAAGGAGGACGTGCCCCAGGAAAACCTGGACAAGGAGCGGGAGATTCTCCGCGCCCAGGCCCTTAACGAAGGCAAGCCCGAGAAGATCGTGGAGCGGATGGTGGAAGGCCGGATTGAGAAATATTACAAGGAAGTGTGCCTGCTGGAGCAGCCCTTTGTGAAGAACCCGGACATCACCGTGCAGGCGCTGGTCAATGAGACCGCACTTGCCAGCGGGGAGAAGATCTCCGTGCGCCGCTTCACCCGCTATGAGCGGGGCGAGGGCATCGACAAGAAGGCCTGTGACCTGGCCAGTGAGATCGAGGCCATGACGCAGCAGTCCTGATCAGGCCGCTCAGTCATTTCAAAGTGAATCAGATATGGCGGCGCACTGCGCCGCCATATCTGAATATTGGGAGGGGTTTATGTCCTATCACCGCATCATGCTGAAGCTCTCCGGCGAGGCGCTGGGCGAAAACGGCTGGCTGTTTGATCATGGGAAGATCATGGCGGTGGCCAGGGTCATCAGGGATGTGGCATCTGCTGGCACCCAGGTGGGCATTGTGATTGGCGGCGGCAATCTCTGGCGCGGCCGCACCGGCGCTGCCCAGGGGATGGACGCTGTGCGGGCAGACCAGATGGGGATGCTGGGCACGGTGATGAACTGCATCGTGATGCAGGATGCCTTGATCAGGGCAGGCCAGGCGGCGGAGGTGTTTTCGGCGCTGCCGGTTGCAGGCGTGTGCCAGGGCTACCGGCGGGACGCGGCGGATGAGGCGCTGAATGCAAAAGGCGTAGCGCTGTTTGGCGGTGGCCTGGGCAACCCCTTTTTCACCACGGATACCGCTGTGGTGCTGCGGGCTGTGGAGCTCAAAGCGGATGCGCTGCTGCTGGCCAAGAACGTGGACGGCGTGTATACCGCTGACCCAAACAAGGACCCTTCTGCCACCAAAATCACAGACATCACCTACCAGGAGGCCATTGGCCGGGGGCTCCAGGTGATGGACCTGGCGGCCTTCAAGCTGTGCGCTGACCAGGGCTTGCCCAGCGTGCGGGTGTTTGGCCTGGACAAGCCGGAAAATATCAAGCGCGTGCTATCGGGCGAGGCCCTGGGCACGCTGCTGCACCCGTGAGAAGGATCAAGCGATGAAACGGCTCAGGCGGCTGGTCTGGTTTATTGCGGGCAGGCTCACCCTCATCACGGTGGTGCTGGGGTTGGCCACGATCGCCTTTTACTTTGCGATGAATGCCGCGAACATCTTTGTGGTGCTCAAGGATGGTCTGGCCCAGCGCGCCATGACGGTGATGATGAAGTCCGACAAGGATGAGCTGAACAAGTATTTCGCTGTCAATTATCTGGCGAGAGACCCGGTTTTGGCGGTGATTGACAATGGCACCAACCCCTATGACCGCTACCAGATCACCGGCATTGACCACCGGCTCCGGATGGAGTGGATGTGGTCCTGGCCCTGGGAGGACACGGCGCGCACCACCATCACCGAGGAGATACCCGGCATTGACGGGCGTATCCTGGCCTCCTGGCGGGGGGTGACGCCGCCAGAGCAGCTCAACCCGCCCACCTGGCAGGCCGGGCGCTATGATGTGGTGCTGGTGCGGGAAAGCGGCCAGTGGCATATCCGCAGCCTCACCTATGTGGGGGCATACCCGTAAATTGAGCAGCGCGAGAGAACCCATCCTCATCCTGGCGCCCATGGCGGGCATCACCGACTGGCCCTTCCGCTTGCTATGCAAGCGCCAGGGGGCGGATGAGCTGGTCACTGAGATGATCAGTGCCATGGGGCTGATCCAGGCGCCACGGAGCAGCCGCACCTATCAGCAATTGCTTGAAACTCAGCCTGAGGAGACGCCCATTTATGCCCAGGTGTTTGGGCATGAGCCAGGGTATCTGGCGGATGCGGCCAGCAGGCTTTCCGACATGGATGCATTTTCAGGCATTGACCTGAACGCGGGCTGCCCCGCGCCCAAGGTGACCGGCTCCGGCTCCGGCAGCAGCCTGATGAAGGACATCAGGCTGTCTGAAACCATCCTGCGCGCCCTGCGCCGGGCGACCTCCAAGCGCCTGTCGGTGAAGTTCCGCCTGGGTTGGGATGATGACAGCCGAAACGCCCTGGACTATGCCCGGATGTGTGAGGCGGCAGGGGCGGAGCAGATCTGCGTCCATGCCCGCACCCGGATGCAGCAGTATGCCGGCAAGGCGGACTGGGGGGCGGTGGGGGAGATCAAGCAGGCAGTCAATATCCCCGTGATTCTAAATGGTGATATCTTCACTCCCCAGGATGCAAAGAATGCGCTTCTTAAGACCGGGGCAGACGGCCTGGCCATGGGCCGGGGCGCGCTGGGCAACCCCTGGCTGTTTGGCCGCATCAAGCGGGTGCTGGCAGGGGAGGAGGACAGCCCGCCCACAGCCCGGGAGATCATCGACACTGCCCTCACCCATCTGGCGCTGATGGCCCGCTTCAAGGGGGAGGAACGGGCGGTAATCGAAATGCGCAAGCACTTAAGCTGGTATCTCAGGGGCAGCCGGGGCGCTGCCCAGGCCCGCACCCGCATCAATACTGCGGGGAGCATGGAGGAACTGGCGGATATTTTGAAAGGGCAGCTTTTGGTCCACGAAAACGAAGGGATTCGTTGACAAGGCATCCCCGCAATCTTACAATCAATCAGTAAAAAACCCTGATGCATCAGGAAGCCAACACAGGAGGAAAAATGACCTACAAGATTCAGGTTGCCGGCCTCACCCGCCACCTGCCGCTTTGCCCCGTGAATGAGGAGATGTACATCGCCGCTTTTGTGATCTTTGGCGATGTGGAGCTCACCATCGCCTGCGCCAAAGGGCTGCTTGAAATCGCCCCGGAGCACGATGTGCTGATCACCGCCGAGTCAAAGGGCATCCCCCTGGTCTATGAGATGGCCAGGCAAAACCGGGAAAACCGCTACCTCATCGCTCGCAAGGCACCCAAGCTTTACATGAAGAATGTATTCTCCACCGAGGTCACCTCCATCACCACCGTCAACCGCCAGATGCTTTTCATCGACCAGAACGATGCGGATTATATGCGGGGCAAGAAGGTGCTGATCGTGGATGATGTGATCTCCACCGGCGAATCATTAAAGGCCGTGGAGAAGCTGGTGAACGAGGCCGGCGGCACCGTGGTGGGCAAGATGGCCATCCTGGCCGAGGGTGCCGCCAAGGACCGCAAGGATATCCTGTTTTTGCAGACGCTGCCGCTGTTTAACCCGGACGGAAGCGAGAAATAATATTTAGCATGCAGAGAGGAAATGCACGTGGACAAACCCATTGTAATTCTTGACTTTGGCAGCCAATACACCCAGTTGATCGCCCGGCGCGTGCGCCAGGCCCAGGTGTTCTCCCAGGTGCTGCCCTATTATGCGGATATCCAGCGGATACGGGAGCTGAAGCCTGCCGGCATCATCCTCTCCGGCGGCCCCGCCTCCCTGAACGAGGCAGACGCGCCCCGCTGCGATCCGGAGGTGTTCAGCCTGGGTGTGCCGGTGCTTGGCATCTGCTACGGGATGCAGTTGATGGCGCAGCACTTTGGCGGCGCCATCGCGCCAGCCTCCAGAAAGGAATATGGACAGCGCCCGGTGCAGCTCAATACGGATGCCGCTCTGTTTTTGGGCCTGGACGCCCAGTGTGACTGCTGGAACAGCCACGGCATCCAGGTGACCGCCCTGCCGCCCGGCTTCACAGCCACCGCCGCCACGGACAGCTGCCCCATCGCTGCCATGGAGAATGCGCAGAAAAACCTCTATGGCGTGCAGTTTCACCCCGAAGTGAGCCATACCCAGCAGGGCATGGCCATCATCACCCGCTTTGTGCGGGATATCTGCGGCTGCCCCGGCAGCTGGCATATGGACAACTATGCCGCCCAGGCGGTGAGTGATATCAGGCGCGAAGTCGGTGAGGGGCGGGTGCTGCTGGGCCTGTCCGGCGGCGTGGATTCCGCCGTGGTGGCCGCCCTTATTCATCAGGCGATAGGCTCCCGCCTCCACTGTGTGTTTGTGGACCACGGATTTATGCGCAAGGGAGAGCCAGAGATGGTGCGGGAGGTGTTCACCCGGCATTTTCCTGTATCCCTCACAGCGGTTGATGCCTCCGCCAGCTTTTATGGGAAGCTTCAGGGCGTGACCGACCCGGAGCACAAGCGCAAAATCATCGGTCATGAATTTGTGGCGGTATTTAAGGAAGAAGCCACCAAGCTGGGCAAGCTGGATCATTTTGCCCAGGGCACCATCTACCCGGACGTGATTGAATCCGGCGCCGCGCCTGGCTCCACCGTCATCAAATCCCACCATAACGTGGGAGGTCTGCCCAAGGAACTGGGTTTCACCAGCCTGATCGAGCCCCTGCGCTCCCTGTTCAAGGATGAGGTGCGTGCCCTGGGCCGGGTGTTGGGCCTGCCCAATGAGATGGTCAACCGCCAGCCCTTCCCGGGCCCCGGCCTTGCCATCCGCACCCTGGGCGAACTGACGCCCGGCAAGGTGCACATCACCCGGGAAAGCGACGCCATCCTGCGGGAGGAGTTTGACAAATCCGGCTTTGCCGCGCAGGTCAGCCAGTTTTTCACCGTCAACACCAACATCCGCTCGGTGGGCGTGATGGGGGACGGCCGCAGCTATGACACCGCCATCGCCATCCGCGCCGTCACCACCGACGATTTCATGACCGCCGACTGGGCCCGCATCCCCTACGACCTCCTGGCCCACATCTCCCGCCGCATCACCAACGAAGTTCCCGGCGTCAACCGCGTGCTGGTGGATGTGACGAGCAAGCCGCCGGCGAGTATTGAGTGGGA